>WNFX01002501.1_pt1 | contig 18631 bp, 19 predicted proteins | sample 5400111 | NCBI WGS metagenome assembly WNFX01 (sample SAMN13153363, study PRJNA577476) | soil metagenome | isolation source: 40 cm soil or saprolite under grassland replicate 1 | place: USA:California | collected 2016-06-15 | reverse complement strand
GCAGATCAGCGCACCGGCGGCCCGGAAGACGTCCCGGACCCGGTACCGCAGCCCGCGCCAGCGGCGCAGCGCCCAGGCGCCTGCCAGCTGGGCGATCGACTGCTCCACCAGCGCGCGCAGCCCCGCCTGCAGGCGGTTGTCGGCCCGCTGGGCGTCGCTGCGCCGGTCGATAATGCGGCGGTCCCCGACCGGTGCATGCCAGTGCGCGCGCGGCTTGGCCAGCCCCCGAAACCCCCGGTCCAGCAGGCTTGGGACCTCGACGCCGTCCAGCACCCCCTCCAGCCCCGCCAGCGCGAGGAGCTCGTGCTCGTGGCAGCTGCCCGGCCAGCCCCCGTCCACCCACAGCAGGTCACCCCAGACGGTCGACAGCGCCAGGCCCTGGGCGGTGTGGGTGTGCCGCTTGGCGTCGCAAGAGCACCTGCTGGTTGGCCTGGGACCGTGGCCGCTGCACGCGGGTGGCCAGCCCGTCCACCACGACAGCCTCGCCGGAGCGGGCCATCTCCCCAGCAGTTCGCGCAGGTCGTCCAGGGTGGTGATGCAGGTGCCGTCGGGCTGGCAGAACCCGAGCGTGCCAAGCGGGCCGAGCAGCAGGTCCAGGCTGTCGCCGACCTCGGTCTTGCAAGATCCCGACCGCCCGGCCGGCGCGCCGGTACGACAGCCCGTCCAACACCACCGCCGCCACCGCGTCCAGGCGGACCTCCAGCGACAGTGGCGGGGTGCCGCCTTGTCCAGGCGGGCGTGGCGGGTGCAGGCGGGCGAGGCGACCGGCCAGCCAGGCCAGGACCTTGGCGGGCAGCGAGGAGCGCGGGCAGTATGACGGCACGGGGGCCAGACCTCCAGGCAGGCGTGAGCAACTTGCCGATGGTCTGGTCCCCGTCAATGTCAGGGCACACGGAGCATCACGGACACCCTCAGTGAGATCGCGATCGACGCGCTCGACACGGCCTCGGTCCGGCCCTTCTGGAAGGCGGTGATGGGCTACGGCGACGAGCCCGGTTCATCGGGTCCCGAGGCCCCGGTCGGGCAGAGCCCGGCGATCTGGTTCCAGGCGATCTGGTTCCAACAGGTGACCGAGCCGCGCCCGCAGCGCAACCGCATCCACTTCGACGTCTCCGTCCCGCATGACGAGGCGCACCGTCGCATCCAGGCGGCGTTGGAGACCGGCGGCGTGCTGGTCTCCGACGCCAGCGCTCCCGCCTTCTGGGTACTGGGTGCTGGCCGACGCCGAGGCGAATGATGCTGAAAGACCCTCATTCACCAATACGGCATGTCCGGCCAGTTGCAACCCTTTGACGAAAGCGCAGGGAGGCTCGTTTGATCAAGGAGATTAGCTATCGTGAAAGATTATGACAGTCGCCCACGACTTGTTAGCCCAACTTGCGGCTGAACTCGTCAACCGCGGCTGCCAGCGTCTGGTCGATCAGCTCTGCGATTTCCTGCCACCGCTCCTCGGCCGTGTCGGTGTGAACGAGGGTGACGCTGTCATTGCTTGACAACGTCAGCAACTGTTCGGGATTCGGCGCTGATTCGCTGTCTGCCTCGTCTGGCTCGCTTCTCGGCAAGAGCCGCTCCGCGAACGATGTAACCGCGAGGACACCCGTCTCGCCGTGTCCAACTTTCTGGACAGCTACAACGTAGCGCATCGTCTGGCCGAGAACCGTGAGGTGGAGCCGGGTCCACCACGATCCACCGGTGAGGTTGGTGAAGAAATCGACTTGGCGCGCCGCCCGAACGAGCTGCGCGAACCACCACCTCGCGCGATCATCGGGCGGTGCGGCGCTATAAACCCGATGCCGGGTGTCCGGGTCGATCTCGGCGAACGTGTGCTCAAGCTGTTCGCCGAGCGACTCGACGTGGGCCGCGATCCTGGTGCTGACGGCCGTCGCCAGGGAGGCCGCGTCCGTCGCAAGCTTGGCAACATCAGTCTCGCGGAGGGCGCGGAGGCGCTCGACGTAGGCCTGCGCGACGTTGACCGCGCTGGCCGCTGCGGCCGGGGCTACCGCCGAGGGAGCCAGCTCGCTCCGGAGCGCGACGATCTCCAAGCCAGCGAACAGCCTGACGAGCGGTGCCAAGTCCCCGGCATTGGCGAGGTCAAGGGCGCGCAGGTACTCGTCTCGGCGTCGCCGATCGACAACGAGCGGCGCATAGTCCTTGCGGAGCAGGACGAGAAGGACGAGCGCGCGTGCGACACGGCCGTTACCGTCCTGGAAAGGATGGATAAGGATGAAGCGGTGATGAAGCCAAGCGGCAGCGACGATCGGGTGGAGCTGCGCGGTTTCCTCATATAACTCGACGAGGCGTTCCATTTGCGGCTGCACGTGGTCGGGTGGGACGTACTCGAGAAGGGAGCCGTCCGGCCGGACCACGTGGTTTGGCTGCGTCTTCCACTGGCCGTGCCGCAGCGGGACCTGGAGCACTTGGCCAAGTTCGTTGCGGGCTTCGTATGTCGCCTGGTGGCGGGTGATCGCCTGGTGGAGTTCGCGGATGAAGAACACGCTTAGGTCGCGGCCTTCCCTGGCGGCCTCGACCAACGCGGTCAACGCCTCAAACTGTGTGTTGATAACGGCGAGGGCGTCGAGGCTGACGCCACCTTCCCGTTCTGCCACATCCAGCGTCAGGCCTTCTGCCACGAGCGCTTCGGTGACTCCCCAGGAGACATCGTAGAGCCGCTCGATGATGCCGGTCTCGATCGCATGCCGCCGTAGAGTGCGGCGGCGCGCCTCGGCGAACTCCTCGGGGGAAGCGCGCTCGATCGACCGCTTCCACGCGGTCCGGAGTTCGTCGACGGTGTCCAGCATGGATCGCAGCGGGCCGTTCACGGGCTCCGGTGGGGTCACTTCTTGCCAGCGGTACACGACTCGAGACACGCCTGAAGTCTAGACGAACACTCGATCACCCGAGCGCGAGCTGGGATCAGCACCCTGAGCACCAGCGCGTACCCATTGATGACCCACTGCGCCTTGTTCAGCGTTGTGTGCGGATCGACGCGATGCCGCCGACGTTGCACAGCTTCCCGTTGATCACGCATTCGGTGATGAATGCGGCGTGCATCGTTGCCATCGATCGCAATATCTCGTCTGCCGTCATGGCAGGCCGGATCTGCTGTCACTCGAGGAGCTCATCCGCTCGGCCAGGAAGGTCTCCCAGGTCCCGTAGCCCACCGCCCGTTCGGGAGCCAGGTTGGCGCCGTCCCGGAATGCGCGGGCTGCCAGGCCGGCCGGCGTGTCGAGCGCCAGCTCGGCGAGCTGGGCCGCCACCTCGCCGGGGTCGACCTGCGGCCAGCTTGGAGGCGAAGTAGCCGAACATCGCGCGGTCGATGCCGCTGGCGATCGGGATCCGGTCTGCCCCGACGACCGAGAGGTACACCAGGAGTCGCGCTCCGGCCCGCGACGCGGCCCGGAGCAGGGTCCGTGCCTTGTCTTCGTCGCCTTTGCTGCTGCCCGCGCGGCGCACAATGATCTCGGCCCCGTCCACCGCGGCTTCGATCCCCTCGCCGGTGGTCAGGTCACCGGTCACGAACTCGATGCCCTCCCCGGGCGCGCGGCTGCGCCGGCTGAGCACCCGTACCTTGCAGCCGGCCTCCCGCAGCCGCGGGACCAGGCGGCGCCCGAGCATCGCAGGAAGCATGGATCCGCCAGTCGGCGACGGTTTCAGGACAACTCGCCGAAGGTGCCCCGGTAGGCGGTCGGGTTTCCTGGTTCTACCATCCTGCCGGAGATGCGATCGCGACAGCAGGAGCATGGGTGAGCAAGCTGGATCTCGGGCCGGCCGGCGTGGCGCTGAATGTCTCGGAAACCTACCTCGACGAGGCCGCCGAACTGGAGCGACTGGGGTACTCCGCACTCTGGCTGCCCGGAGGGCAGATCGATGATCTGGGCCGGCTCGCGAAGATCGTCCGGGCTACCACGGCGGTTCCCGTCGCATCCGCGATCATCTCCCCGGATGTCTACCCGCCGGATGCGGTCACTGGCTTCTACGCACAACTGGAGGCCAGGACACCTGGCCGCTTTGTGGCCGGCCTGGGCGGCCCGCAGACGCCCCGGCCCCTGCAAGCGCTCAACGACTACCTGGACCACCTCGACCAGGCGGAGCCGCCGGTACCGGCCCAGCGGCGGATACTGGCCGCGCTGGGCCCTCGCAAGCTCGAGCTGGCCCGCGACAGATCCGCCGGAGCCATACTGCTGCTGGTTACTCCTGCCTACACCAGCGCAGCGCGGCGGATCCTCGGCGGTCAGTCCGCCCTGGTCATCGATCAGATGCTGGTACTGGACACGGACGCCACCCGAGCGCGCCAGACCGCCCGCCGGCCCCTGCGATTCCTGTCCGGCTTGCGGGGATACCGCGCCAGCTTCGCCCGGATGGGATTCACCGACGCCGACATCGCCGGCCTCAGCGACACGCTCGTCGATCGGCTGGTGATCTGGGGCGACGCTGAAACGATCACCGCGCAGATCAGCCAGCACCTGCGAGCCGGCGCGGATCACGTCATGCTCCACGTCCTCAGCGAGGGCAACCAGCCCGGCCCGATCGCGGTGGCCCGGCGCCTCGCTGGGAGGCTGCCCAGGTAGGGCGCGAGGTTCCAATCACGGCCCCGGGCGGCCCCGCTGGTCCTTCGGGATCGATGCGATCGTCCAGCCGATGGCGAAGCAGCAGATCAGGAACACCCGGAGCCGCACGGACATCTTGACCCGCAATGTTCATCTAGCGGACGATAGCCGCTCACCAGGCTGACAGGCAGATTCGTGAGTTTCCCGGCAGACGACGTCGACCGAGCGACTTCGGAGGCGATATGGCTCCTCGATCTGCAGGCGATCGACAGGCAACCGGGTCGGCTCTTTCCGTGGACAGGCGCATCGGCCGGAGAGCCTTCCTGAAGGGTGCGGGTGCACTCGGCGCGGCCGGCGTCATCGCTCCGGCTCTCTCGACGGGCCCGGCGCTGGCTCGAGGGGCCGCCGCCCAGTCCGGGACGACGCCACTCCAGCACATCATCGTCGACTGCCAGGAGAACCGGTCGTTCGATCACTACTATGGCTTCGCGCCGTTCGCGGGTCAGTTCGGCGTTCCCGCTGGTTACTCGCAGCCCGACGGTCAGGGCGGGAGCGTGGCGCCATTCGAATTCACGAGCCTGTCGACGCCGGACATCGGTCATTCCTGGAGCGCGGTGCACAGTGAGTGGGACGCGGGCGCGATGGACGGTTTCTTCACGACCGACGGCATAAACTGCATGGGCTATTATACCGCCGAACAGCTCCCCTTCTATTACAGCTTGTTCGACGAATTCACGCTCTGCGTGAACTACTTCTGCTCCCTGCTCGGCCCCACCTGGCCGAATCGCTTCTACCTGGCCGCCGGGACGTCCGGTGGCATCACGACCAACGGCGTCTGGGGATACGGGGTCTTCGATTACCCGATCATCCTCGACCTGCTCGAGGATGCCGGTGTGACCTGGAAGGTCTACAACATCAGCTGGGACAGCGTCCCCTTCGGCAACACCGACAACGTGTTCGTCTTCTGGAAGCGCTGGGCGCACGACCAGCGGACCCGCGGGAGCAAGGGTGAGTATCTGAACGACCTGCGACTCGGTCGGCTCCCGCAGGTCTCGTTCATCGTTCCGAGCTTCGCCAGAGGCTGGGACGAGCACCCTCCCGCGGACGTCTCGGTCGGGATGGGCATTCAAGAGGAATTGATCACCGCGCTGCGAGAGTCGTCGGCATGGGAAAGCTCGGCGTATATCCTGACCTACGACGAGCACGGCGGGTACTTCGATCACGTGGCGCCGCCGCAGTTCGATGCCTATGGTGCCGGCATTCGCGTTCCGACGTGGGTGATCTCGCCGTTCGCCAAGAAATCCCACCTGGAGCCGACGGTCTACGAGCACGCCTCGACGTTGAAGCTCATCGAGGCCGTGTTCGGTCTGCCGGCGCTCGCCTCGGTCAATCACCGGTTCGACGTCTCCACGCCGGGAGGCCCGAACAACGAGGCCGCGGGCGGTCAGCCGACCGGTCCTCCCGCGCCACCGCGGGACGCCCTCGCCGAGGTCGGCACCATGCTGGAGTGCTTCGAATTCTGAGCCAGGCCGCCTGAGCCGCGTCGTGTGCGGGCTCGCCGACCCGGTCCGAGTCAGCCGACGTCGGCGAGTCGCGGCAGGACCCGCTCGGCGAGCTGCTCAGCGAACTCGACCGGATGCCGGTCCGGCATGGTCGCCATCTCGGTCACGCCCAGGTTCGCATACGCACCGGCCGCGGCGATGAACGCGTCGACGTCGGCCAGGGCTGGCCGCACGGCAAGGACGGTCTTCTCGATGCTGTCGTAGTCCCGACCCTCCGCGTCACAGTGCGACCGCAGCACCGCCAGCTTGCGGGCGACGTCGTCCGGGCTGCTCCCGAACAGGTTGCAGGCGTCCGCGTAGCGGGCGACCAGTCGCAGCGTCTTCCGCTCACCGCCGCCACCGATCAGGATCGGTGGACGGGGCTGACGGATCGGAGCGGGAGAGCACAGCGTCTCGTCGAGCTGGTAGTGCCGGCCTTGGAAGGGGCCGTTGTCGTCGCTCCACATCTGCAGGCAGATCCGCAGCGTCTCCTCCAGGCGCTCGAACCGCTCGGACACCGGGACGACCGGCACGCCCAGGCCGCGCTGCTCGCGCTCGTACCACGACGCGCCGATGCCCAACCTCGCCCGGCCCCCGGACAGCACGTCGAGGGTCGTGACGATCTTGGCGAGGAGCCCCGGGTAGCGGTACATCACCCCGGTGACCAGCACTCCGAGGGTCATCCGCTCGGTCTTCCCCGCCACGTACCCGAGCGTGGTGTACCCCTCCAGCATCGGCTCCTCGGCGGCTGCCGCCTGCTCCATCTGGAAGTAGTGGTCCATCACCGTGAACGAGGACACCCCGGCCTGCTCGGCGACCTGCGCGGTGTCGGCCAGGGTCGCGGCGATCTTCGACGGATCGGCGGGCGTCGAGTAGTTCCAGTAGTGCAGGCCGAGCCTCATCGCGAACCCCCCATACGGTTGACCACAGACTCATGCAACCCGAGAGCGTGACGGCAGCCACCCTACGCCGTTTCCTCGAGTCGACGGCGAGCGGGTCTGGCGCATCCTCAGGACTGTGGCGGCGACTGGGGCAGCTTGGCCGAGCCCCGCTTGACCGCCGGCGCCGACGGCGGTGGCACGACCGGCCCGATGTCCCCGTCGGGCGCCTCGTCCAGGTCGATGATCACGGGGGCGTGGTCGCTCGGCCCGCTGCCCTTGCGCGCCTGCCGGTCCACCCACGCCGCCCGCACCCGGTCCTCCACCGAGGCGGAGGCCAGCACCAGGTCGATCCGCATCCCGAGGTCCCTGTGGAACATGCCAGCCCGGTAGTCCCAGTAGGTGAAGACCCGCTCGGCCGGCCAGTGATCCCGCACCACGTCACGCAGGCCGAGCTCCTGCAGGTCGGCCAGCGCCGCCCGCTCCGGCGGGGTGACGTGGGTCTGCCCGATGTAGGCCTCCGGGTCGAACACGTCCGCGTCGGTCGGCGCGATGTTCATGTCCCCACAGACCATCGCGGCGTCCGGGCCGGCGCCGACCACGTCCCGCAACGCGGCCAGCCAGGCCAGCTTGTAGCGGTAATGGTCGGAGTCCGGCACCCGCCCGTTCGGGACGTACACCGAGTACACCCGGATCCCGTCGCAGGTCGCCGACACCGCACGCGCCTCCTGGCGCGGATAGCCGGGCGCGCCGGCAAGGCCAGCCACGACGTCGTCCAACCCCACCTTGGAGAGGATCGCCACGCCGTTCCACTGCGCCTCTCCGTGCAGCGCGGTCGCATACCCGCGGCGGGCGAGCTCCTCGCCGAGGAGCTCGGTGAAGACGGCGTCGGCGAGCTTGGTCTCCTGTAGGCAGACCACGTCGGGCCGGCGCTGGTCCAGCCAAGGCAGCAACCGAGGCAGGCGCTGCTTGACCGAGTTCACGTTCCAGGTCGCGAGTCGCACCACGACACAGTAGCCGCCGAGCGGCAAGCCTGCCGAGTCCCTTCCGGACAGGGGCCTGAGGGGCCCAGATGTCGGGACGTCCGTCCACCAGGCAGGGGGACCTTCGGCAGCAGGCCGCGCGGCGGCCCCGGGATGGCTTCAGGTCACAAACACGGCAGAGGTGCTGCCGAATCGAAGGAGGAGAACGAGCATGCGCCGCCGTACATTCGACGTCCTAGTGTCTTCGACAGGGTTGGTGCTCGCCTCGTGCTGCTGGTCTCCGGCGGGCTCCTGTTCTGGGGGTACAGCTTCGCGAACAACAGCGTGCACGACCAACTGGCCGCTCAGAAGATCTTCTTCCCACCCAAGGGCAGCGACGCACTGAAGCCGCCGGAGATCGGCCGCTGCCTGAACCAGTACGCCGGCCAGCAGCTCACCACCGGCGCGCAGGCGCAGGCCTACGCCAACCACTTCATCGCCGTCCACCTCAAGGAAGCCGCCGGCGGCAAGACCTACGCTCAGGTCAGCAGCCTGGCACTGCAAAACCCCAACGACACCAAGCTGGCGGGCCAGGTCCAGACCCTCTTCAGGGGTGAGACCCTCCGTGGGCTGCTCCTCAACGCCTACGCCTTCTGGAAGATCGGACAGATCGCACTGATCGCAAGCATCGCCTCGTTCATCCTCGCGGGAGTGATGCTCGTCCTGACCATCCTGGGGTTCTGGCACCTGCGCCGGGTGTCCCCGACCGAGGAGCTGCTGGCCCGCGCCATCCACCCGCCGAAGACCACCGTGCCCGCCTGAGACCCGAGCAGCGACAACCGACCCCGACGCCCCCGACCGCCCACCGGCGAGTCGGGGGCGTCGCGCTTCCCGCGCCGTGGGTGGCTGGCAACTTCGGTTGCCGGGACCTCGCGCCGGGACGCTGCCGTAACGATGGCGGGACGCGGCCGAGGCAGACTCGGGTCGACCGTGACGCTCACGGTCGACCTGCGTTTTCGCGAAGTCTGGATGGCCGTCCCGGCCGACCGATCCGGTCGTCGGCGGCGACCGCCAACGACAGAAAGGGGGGACCCGTGAGGAGACTCCTGCTCGGGCTGCTCATCACCGGTGCGGCGCTTGCCGTCGGACTCCAACCGGCGTTTGCAAGCCCGGCGGTCCACATCGAGGAGGACGTGACCGGCGCCGTGTTCACTTGCTCCGACGCCAACTACACCATCATCTCGGGCAGCGTCCGTATCGTGATCCACGAGGACGTGACCGCTTCCGGCAACTTCAACGTCACGGGCACCATCACCCCGCAGCAGGTCGTCGCCCAGGACGAGGCGGGGAACCTCTACGACATCGTGGGGGCCGGATGGTTCGGCGGCTCGATGAACGCCAACACCGGGGGCACCGCGTTCACCGACACCGAGAAGTTCCAGATCATCCAGCAAGCAACCGGATCGGTGGGCTCGGTCAACCTGACCACCCACATCAGCCCGAACGGGGACTTCAAGTCCTTCGACTTCGGGAACTGCGTGCCCCCAGAGGACTGACGCGGCTTCATACCTGCTGAACCAACGATCAGGGGGGCCACAACGGCCCCCCTGATCGCATGGACCTTGGTCTCGAGTCAGCCACGATTTGACGACAGTTCAGTTCGTCCACTAGGGTTCGGAGCGTCATCCCCCAGTGACATCCCCCAGGACCGCTGGTCATCTCCCACCGAAATTGGCGTCGCCGAACGGCTCTCACTTGGCGCGGCTCACACTGAGCGCGGCGTCGGCGTGAGCCTGCGGTGACCATTTCGAGCTCTGGCTGCGCCCTGCCCACGAACGAATCCCGAACCGCATCCCCTGCCGGCGTGTTCGGGCACGTCGACGGTCGTCCACGCGACATTCCCAGGCGGCCACGCATCCACGGACGCGCGGGAACGTCGCGGTACGCGAGAAGAGGTGGCACCGCCATGCCGCGATCTGGATCCTCGTCCCGTACCATCGGGTACCGACAATCAAGGACCGCCCGCCGCCTGCAGCGAGCCGCGATCATCAGCATCGTGCTCGGCTGCCTGCTCGCCGCGACGACCGGAGTGGTGCTCGCGGAGGGTGCCGGCTCCGCCGGATCCCAGGCCCTCGGCTCCGCCGCCGCGATCGGCGTCGAGAGTGCGGAGGCGCAGACGGTTGCCTGCAAGATCACCGTTCCGCCCCAGGCGCTGACCGCCCGGGGCCTGGCCACACCCTGGGTGCTCAGCGGCGACCATGGCGGAGACTGCGCGGAGACCAACGCCGACCAGGCCGCCTTCGTCGATGCGACCATCTTCGATCCGGCGACCAAGGCGGTCCTCGCCTACCGCCCGCTGGTGATCACCGAAGGGACCACGCCGGCGGTCGATCCCGTCCCCCCGAAACTGCCGGCCGGCGCGGTGGTGGAGATCAGCGTCGGCTTCAACGGCGACGAGCTCACGCTCACCGATGCGAACGACGGGCAGGACATCGCGGACTCGCACTGCGTCAACGGAGAGCCAGGCTCGATCTTCGGGCAGGAGATCTTCTGCAACGCGCCAGCCTTCTACGCCGCCGCCAACGGGAACGTGACCCTCACGCCGCCTGGCACCTCTCCCGACGACGGCCGCCCGTGTCCCACGACCGAGAGCTGGGAGATCGTCGACCAGGACCAATCCGACAACACCACGACCAACTACCTGGTGCGGGGCGATCGGACCGCGCAGAGCACCGCGGCCAATCAACAGCAGCTCGGAAACGACCAGATCGGCAACGGCAGCGACAACGCGCTCTACACCAAGTTCTACGCCCCGGCGATCCACTGTCAGCCGCCGCAGGCGACCGATCTCACCGATCCGAACGCGCCCGTGAAATCGACCACCTCGGCGCTGCTGAACCTCTTCGCCCGAGCCGCCGGCAACCCCCAGCCCGCCCTGGTCCCGATGGGCGACCCGTTCACGCTCGTGGACGGCGAGCCGAGCCTGGACAAGACCAACCTCTACCGCGCGCAGGTCAACCAGCCGGCCGCCGCGCAGCCCGACGACGCCTCCGTCGCCGTCTATTGCCGCAACCTGCTCGACCAGGGGCTCAACAAGATCGAGCTGGACAAGCGGTTCCTCCAGGCGTTCGGTGCCTCACCGGATCCCGCCGTCTCGAACGACCTGCACCTGTTCGTCCTCAACCGATTCAAGGAGTCGTGGGACAACCTCCGGTGCCAGGACCAGACCGGCATCGCAAACCCCGTCACGATCACCACCGACGCCGACGGACGCGTCCTGACCGCCGAGGTCACCCGCCCCACTGCCACCACTCAGGCTCCCACGACGACCTCCGCCGCCCCCAGCACGACCGAAGCGCCCACCACCACGGAGGCGCCCAGCACCACGGTCGCCCCGAGCACCACGGTCGCCCCGAGCACCACCGCCGAGCCGACGACCACCACCGCGGCGACCAACGTCATCGGCGCCCCGGCAACCAGCGGGTCGCCGCCCACAACCCAGCTTCAGCGGACCCAGGCGGCCGTCCCGGGCCTGGCCGAGCGGGGTCGGCCGGCGAGCACCAACGCGGCGGTAACCAACAACGCCGTCGCCAGGAGCAACATCGGCAGAAGCCGCTTGCCGTTCACCGGCCTGAACTCGAGGGCACTGCTGCTGGTCGCCGCCACCCTGATGTGCATCGGCGGATGGCTCCTGCTATGGGCAGGCCGTCTCAAGGTCGCCCACCCCGCCAAGTAGCTCCCACTCCCCGATGACCGGTTATCCACAGACCCCGAAACCAGACATACAGGTCCGGATCGACCAGGTAGGATCACCTGCACCATCTGTCGAACGAGGCAACTACCCCGACCCCTGACCGCTCCGCCTGCGCGACCAGGTACGCCTCGGCAAAGTCCAGACGATCGCCCTCGTAGACCTCGAGCGCGCGCAGCAACGCCGCCGGGTCCAACACCACTGCCTTGCTCCTCCTCCGTTCCGTTGAGGAGCGATGGATCGCGCGGGTTCGCCGGATCTCTACTCCCAGATACGGCGACTGGACACGACGCAGCGCGCGAGGAAGGGCAGGCATGAACACGAACACAGAATCGCTGCGGGCGAGGAGGGGCGGGACGGGCTGGGTTGTCGCCCTTACAGGCATCGGCTCGTTGATGGCGGCGCTGGACACGCTGGTGGTGTCGACGGCGTTGAGCAGGATCCGACTCGACCTGGGCGCGTCGGTCGAGCAGCTCGAGTGGACGGTCAACGCCTACAACCTGACCTTCGCGGTCCTGCTGATCACCGGCGCGGCGCTTGGTGATCGCTACGGGCGCCGCAACCTCTACGCGGCCGGGTTGGGACTGTTCGCGGCGGCGTCCGCCGCTTGTGCGCTGGCACCCGATGTGGGCTGGTTGATCGCGGCGCGTGCGGTGCAGGGCGCCGGCGCGGCGCTGGTCTTGCCGCTCGGCCTGGCGCTGCTGAGCGCGGCGTTCCCGGCCTCGCGCCGGGGAACAGCGATCGGGATCTTCAGCGCGATCACCGGATTGGCGGTCGCCAGCGGGCCGCTGGTCGGCGGTGCCGTCGTCGAGGGGATCAGTTGGGAGTGGATCTTCTGGCTCAACGTCCCGATCGGCCTGCTGGCCGCCCCGCTCGTGCTCACGCGGATGAAGGAGAGCTTCGGGCCCGACACTGGCCTCGACCTGCGTGGCCTGGCGCTGGTCACGGGCGGCGCCCTCGGCATCGTCTGGGGGCTGGTGCGTGGCAACCAGGTCGGCTGGGCGACCGGCGAGATCGTCGGTTCGCTGGCGGTCGGCGCGCTGCTCGTGTGGGCATTTGTCGCTTGGGAGCTGCGTGCGCGTGCGCCGATGCTGCCGGTGCACTTCTTCCGCGACCGCGCCTTCGCGGCGGGAAATACGGCGATGTTCTTCACGTTCGCGTCGCTGTTTGGTGCTGTGTTCTTCAATGCGCAGCTCCTGCAGGTCGTGCTCGGCTACGGCCCGCTCGACGCCGGGTTGCGGTTGATTCCCTGGACCGCGACCTTCATCACCGTCGCCCCGATCACCGGCGCGCTCGCCGATCGGATCGGCGAACGGCCGCTGATGGTCGTTGGCTACTGCTGCAGGCGGCCGGGATGTCCTGGCTGGCGCTGACCGCCGACCCGGGCGTCGCCTATTCCCAGCTACTCGCCCCGCTCATCGTTGCGGGCGTCGGGATCTCGATGGCGATCCCGGCCGCGCAGAACTCGGGGGTCGGCTCGGTGGCGCTCGAGGCGGTGGGCAAGGCAGCCGGTGCCAACAGCATGATGCGCGAGCTTGGCGGCGTGTTCGGCGTCGCGGTCGCGGTCTCCGTCTTCGCCGCGACCGGTGGCTACGCCTCGGCGGCGGCGTTCGCGGACGGGTTCGCACCGGCGATCGGCCTCTCGGCAGGCTTGGCGCTGGCCGGCGCGGTCGCCGCGGTGGCACTGCCCAGGCGCCGCGAGGCGACCGGGACCGGCCCTGGCCGCGCGGTCGCGGCGTCCGCGGGCCAACAACGAGTAAGGAGGTCCATGCTATGAAACGCATCATCGTCCGCTACAAAGGTCAGGCCCGATCAGGCAGCCAGGAACGAGGAGCTCGTCCGCGCTGTTACGACGAGCTGCATCGCACGAAGCCAAGCGGCTTGCGCTACGCGACCTTCCGGTCGGACGACGGAGTGAGCTTCATCCACCTCTCCGTGACGGAAACCGACGACGGGACGAGCCCGCTCTCGGCTGTGGAGGCGTTCAAGCGGTTCCAAGAGAACATCGCCGAGCGCTGCGAGGAGGGCCCGGTCGTGACAGAGCTCAGCGAGATCGGCTCCTACCGCCTCTTCGGCGAGTAGCGCATGCATCGATCGCATCCAGGGCGCGTCGTGCACCTGGAGCTGCACACCGGCGACCTGGCGCGCGCCAGCACGTTCTACTCGCGGCTCTTGCGCTGGCGTCCTGAGCGGGTCCAGGCGGGATCGGGCTCCTATCATGCGCTCCAGTTGGGCGGTGGATTCGGCGGTGGCATCGTGGAGTGCGGTACCCGGCGCCCGCTGTGGCTGCCCTACGTTGACGTCGACAACGTCGAGGAGCTCACCGAGCGGGCGTGCCAACTTGGGGCGTGGGTCCTGCTCGAGCCCCGCGAGGGCCCGGCGGGATGGCGCAGTGTCATTGCGACCCGCGAGGGTGGCGAGATGGCGTTCTGGCAGGCGAAGCGATGACGAGCCAGTCCGATCGCAAGGGGAGCTCCGCTCGCGCAGCGCTGGCGGGAGACGAGCGCGAGCTGCTCGAGGCCGCTCGCCGCGGGAACGGTGATGCCTACGGCCAGCTGGTCGAGCCCTACCGCGCTGAGCTGCACGCTCATTGCTACCGGATGCTCGGCTCGGTCACGGATGCGGAGGACGCGCTCCAGGAGGCGCTGCTGCGCGCTTGGCGTGGGCTGCCCAGATTCGAGGGCAGAAGCTCGTTCCGCTCATGGCTCTACAAGATCGCGACGAATGCCTGCTTGAAGTCGATCGAGCGGCGCCCGAGGCGGGTGCTGCCGGTCGACTATGCGCCCGCGGCCGATCCCCACGACGGCCCCGGCGAGCCCCTCGTCGAATCGGTGTGGCTGGAACCCTATCCAGACGATGCGCTTGGGCTCCAGGCCGGCCTCGCCAGCCCCGAGGCTCGCTACGAGCAGCGCGAGGGCGTCGAGCTGGCGTTCATCGCGGCGCTCCAGCATCTGCCGGCGCGGCAGCGCGCCGTGCTGATCCTGCGAGACGTGCTCGGGTTCTCGGCGCGCGAGACCGCCCAGGCGCTCGAGACGACGCCGGTTTCTGTGGACAGCGCCTTGCAGCGCGCGCACAGGACGGTCGACCAGCGGCTCCCCGAGCAGAGCCAGCAGGCGACGCTTCGTTTCCTCGGCGACGCGGCGCTGCGTGACGTCGTGGATCGCTACGTCGCTGCCTGGGAGCGCGGCGACGTCGAGGCGGTCGCCGCCATGCTGGCCGACGACGCAAGGATGACGATGCCACCACTGCCAACCTGGTATGGGGGGCGCGAGGCGGTCGCCGCCTTCCTCACAGGCCGGCCACTTTCGGGCGTGAATCGCTCGCGCCTCATCCCCATCCGCGCGAACGGCCAGCTCGCATTCGGTGCCTACACCTGGACCGAAGCGAGGGGATGCTTCACTCCGCACGGGCTCAATCTGCTCACCTTGCGCGGCGCACAGATCGAGGAGATCACCGCCTTCCTCGTCCCCGGGACCTTCCGTCACTTCGGCCTGCCCGATCAGCTCCTACCCTGAGGTCGTACCGGGACATGTGATCACCGAATGAAGAGGAACGAATGGTTGCGCTTTCGACTGCCGAGCTGGCGTATCTCCGAGCCGAGCGGCGCCTGGGCCGCCTCGCGACCGCCGATGCCAGTGGACGGCCCCACGTCGTGCCGGTTGGGTGGAGCTACAACCCCGAGCTCGGCACCATTGACGTCTCCGGTCGTAACTTCGCCGCCTCCCGCAAGTTCCGCAACGTGCGCGCCAACCCGCAGGCGTCAATCGTGGTCGACGACCTGGCCTCGGTGAACCCATGGCGACCGCGGGCCGTCATGGTCGAGGGTCGCGCCGAAGCCATCGACGGCTCCGGTGGCCGGGAGGCGCTGATCCGCATCTTCCCCGACCGGATCCGCTCCTGGGGGCTGGACACCACCCCGAGCTAGGCCCGCCCCTGGTCCGTCCGCAGTCTTCCCCGTCGGCCTGATCTGCTGAGCCGACCAGGACAAGCCCGAGGCACCAGGACCCGCGCGGCCCCTACGGGCAGACGATGCTTGCGCTGGTGGCCTCCGGCCAGGTCAGCTCGCCGAGCCAGGTGACGGTCCTGTTCGATGCCAGCGCGGCGAGCGTCGCGGCGTTCCACTTCCCGGACGGTGCGACTCTCGAGACGCTCGCGCCACCCTCCGCGGGGATCAGCCCCGTGGTGATCGTGCTCGCCGTCGCCACGTTCGGGCTGATCTTCATCGGTCTGGTGTCCGTCGCCGGCTTCACGGTGATGGCCCAGCGGCGGTTGCGCTCGCTCGGCATGCTCAGCGCGCTCGGCGCGACGGACCGCAACGTTCACCTCGTCCTGGTCGCCAACGGCGCCGTGGTCGGCATTGTCGCCACGCTCATCGGTGCCGTGATCGGCTTCCTCGGCTGGATCGCGTACGTCCCGCACCTCCAGACCAGCGCCGGGCATCGCATCGACGCGCTCAACCTGCCGTGGTGGGCGATCGGGACGGCGATGGCCCTCGCCGTCGTGACCGCCATCGCCGCCGCCCGGCGACCAGCGCGCTCGGTCGCCCGGATGCCCGTCGTGGCGGCCCTGTCCGGGCGGCCAGCCCTCCCGAAGGCGGCGCACCGCTCCGCCGTGCCCGGCATCACGCTCCTCGTCGTCGGCCCCTGCCTCCTCGCGTTCGCCGGCGGGTGGGGCGGAAACAGCGGCAAGGACACGCTGCTCCTACTCACCGGCATCGTCGCCACCACCCTCGGTGGCCTCCTCCTCGCCCCCCTGTGCATCACGGGACTGGCCGCCGTCGGCCGGCGCGGGCCGATCGCGATCCGGCTCGCGCTGCACGACCTCGCCCGCTACCGCGCCCGTTCCGGGGCGGCCCTCGCGGCGGTCACCTTCGCCGTCCTCATCGCGGTGCTGATCTGCATCCTCGCCACTGCCCGGTACGCCGATCCCGTCGACTACTTCGGGCCCAGCCTCCCGGCGAACCAGCTCATCGTCTATGCCCCGGGCGGCAACCCGCGAGGTCCTGGAGACGCTCCTCCCGCCCCGACCCCGAGCGAACGGCAACGCCTGCGGTCCCGCGTGAGCGTGATCGCCGCGTCGCTCGATACGAACGACGTGCTCGAGCTCGACGCGCCAATGAACCCGGCAACGGGCAACACCGCCCTCCTGCTGCAGGACATGGTCAGTGGCGGCCAGCCGTACGTCGCCACCCCCGCGCTCCTCACCCACTACGGGATCAAACCGAACCAGATCGACCCCACCGCCGACCTCCTCACCTCACGCGCCGGACTTGCGACCGTCGCCGGCTTGCAGCTCATCGCCCCCAGCGGCTTCGGGCCCGGAAGCTTCGGCTGCCATCCCAGCGACTGCGTCAGCAATCCAAAGATCCAGACGCTCAGCCGGCTGCCCGCCGATACCTCCGGCCCCAACCTGCTCATCACGACTAACGCGATGCACGAGCTCGGCCTGCAGGCGGTCCCGTCCGGCTGGCTCATGCAGACAGCCCGACCCCTGACCTCGGCGCAAATCAACGCCGCCCGCCAGATCGCGGTTGCCGCCGGCGCGACCATCGAGACCAAGTCCCAGGCGCCGTCGCTCTTGGAACTTCGCAACTGGGCCACCGCGGCCGGCATCCTCCTCGCGCTCGGCGTGCTGGCGATGACCGTCGGCCTGATCCGCAGCGAGACCGCCGGTGACCTCCGCACGCTCACCGCCACCGGGGCCAACAGCAGGACGCGCCGCACGCTCACCAGCGCCACCGCCGGCGCCCTCGGCCTGCTCGGCGGCCTGCTCGGCACCGCCGTCGCCTACCTCGCCGCGATCGCCTGGTACCGCAGCAGCCTCGCCACCACAGTCAGCCACGTGCCGGTCGACGACCTCGTCGTGATCGTCGTCGGCCTGCCTCTCGCCGCCACCATCGGTGGGTGGCTGCTCGCCGGACGCGAACCACCCACCATCGCTCGGCAGCCGCTCGAATGAGGTGACCCCTCGGTCATCCCGGTCTCGCCAATTCGATCGCGTTCCGGCCAGATGTCGGGTGACACGACTCCGCCGAGCGGGTGGGCCAGCCTGAGGCTAAATGAACGATCGCGGACGAGTAGTCCCGCCCATCGTCGTGGATCGTGGGTTTGCGCCTCGGGCCGGCCCTTCCGGGCACCGGCGTTGCATCAGCCATCGGTGTGCTTCCAGAAGTAGTAGTCGGCGGTGTATGGGACCTCGGCCACGGTACCCGCCGTTGCCGCGTTGCAGTCCACGGCGGGGGGAGCCAGGCCGCCGGTGGTGGCGATCCGTTGGATGTAGGTGGTGGCCACGAGCCGGTCGCCGTCAGGGCCGGGGGTTGTCGAAGCGGACAGCAGCAGCCATGGAATGGCGGTGGCATCGACGGTGACGGAGTCCACGAGGTGGCCCACGGCCCTGCTGCCGTCCTTGGCCTGCCAGGTTGGCCCGCCGAAGTGGGTGATGATGAGCTTGCCGTGGTCGTCGTACAGATTCGCCCGCGGAGCGACGAACCCCCAGACGAAGCCGCTCGGGGTGGGGTTGCAGGAGTAGATCTGGACGCCGACCCCGTGGCCGACCAGGAAGACCTTGTTGCCGTCATGAACCTCGATTTTGCTCGGAACCACAGGCGGCGGTGGTCCGGCCTGGGCCACCTGCGTCAGAGACAACACCGCCGCGGCAGCGACGATCCCTGCTAGCAGCAGGCGGTTGAAACCGAGGAGACGCCTCATGCGGTTACCCCCGGATCTTTGGTTCGAGCCCCAGCTCGATCGTTTCTATGAACTCCTCCTTCCGGGTCGCCGTCAGGAGCTGAAGTTCGTGATCGCCGAGGCACAGCCGACGCCCTGAATCCAGACGTTCTGGGTCCCGGCGACGTCGGGCGCAATGTCGTCGGCGGAGACGATCATCTGCGCGGTGAAGGACTCGTCGTTACCGTCACCGGCGCGGTAGAAGTCTGCCAGCAGCACGACCGTGT
>WNFX01002499.1_pt1 | contig 18637 bp, 15 predicted proteins | sample 5400111 | NCBI WGS metagenome assembly WNFX01 (sample SAMN13153363, study PRJNA577476) | soil metagenome | isolation source: 40 cm soil or saprolite under grassland replicate 1 | place: USA:California | collected 2016-06-15 | reverse complement strand
CTTACTCATGCAGGGCATGTGCTGCATAGCTACGCCAGGCGTATGTTTGCGCTGGAACGCGAAATGGAGGAGGCCCTGGCTGGGCTTCAGGATGTCGAAGCGGGCGAAATTAAACTGGCAGCAAATACCACGACCGGTGTGTACTTACTCCCTCCAATTGTGGCACGTTATCGGATGCTCTACCCTCAAGTGATCCTGCATATTGATATCCTCAACTCGCATGAGATAATTGAGCAGACCTTGAACTGGACATTGGATTTTGGATTGGTTGAAGGTGATCCATCAACACTTCCACCAGGATTGCAGGTGGACGTGTTTGCACAAGATGAACTTGTATTGGTAGTAGCGCCAGGTCATCGTTGGAGTGGGCTGGATGAGTTAGGCCCAGAGGCATTGCGAGAAGGAGAGTTGTTACTGCGAGAACAAGGAAGTGGAATTCGCGAAGTAATCGAGCATGTATTATTGCTTCATCGTATACAGGTACGTCCACTGTTTACACTCCCCGACAACGAGGCCATAAAGCAGATGGTTATGAGTGGTGTAGGAGCAGCCATTGTCTCAGCTCTTGCAATACAGCGCGAACTGGCAAGTGGTGACCTCATACGTATTCAAATTACCGGAGTCGACTTACGCCCTCAGCTCAGCATGGTGAGACGTACAGACAAACAGCTTTCGCGAGCGGCCCAGGCTTTTTGTGAACTCTTGCAACCTTACGGTGATAGATAAGGATTTTCTATTCTATTGAAGATATATACAGATGTGTTATTATAAATAATATAAAGCTTAGTTTTCTCAACAGATTATCCTTAAATGCAAGTTTACAAGGAGGAAGACATGCGACGAAAATGGATTTACATTATCGCACTTCTCATTATAGGATTTTCTATTCTATTAATAATCGTCCCGAGCACATTAGCATCCACCCATACCGGGATGATCATAGATACACCGACGCCTACACCTGATGCTAACGCCTTACTAAAGGCAGCGAATGATGCCAATAATCAAGCGCAAACTCTTATTACGATTATCACAATAGTCAGCGTAGTGCTTGCTGCTCTTGCTATTTTTATTACTGCCATTACTATTATTACAGTTATTTTTGCATTTTTGGGCATCTCATCATTGAGAGATGTCAATGAGTTTAAAGAAAAGATGCGCCTGGACCTGGAAGATATGCACAAAGATGCAATGGCTACACGTGGCTCGCTTGTCTATCTTGGTCTGGGTGATCGCTTGATGAGCAAAGGCTCTGTTAAAGAGGCAATCGAAAGTTACAGGAAAGCCGGTACTTTCTCACCACAAGATGATCAAATCAACTATGACTTGGGACGTATTTACAGTGACGCGGGCTATTACGATGATGCTATCTCTGCGTTTACTAGAGCCACAAAAACTAATCCGGATTATGCAGAGGTGTGGAAAGGATTAGGATTAGCTCATCGGCGCAAGGGAGAAGAAATGATAGAGCCTGAAGAGAACAATAAAGCTATAGATTGCTTGAAGAAAGCGATTGCTTTAAAACCTGATGACGATGACGCTTATGGAATAATTGGTGGACTATATCGACGGCTAGAAGAATACAAAAGATCACTGGCATATTATGAGCAAGCGTACAAAATCAATCCCGCTTCTTCTTATGCACTTGGCAATTTGGCAAGTCTTTCATGGTACCTGGGTGAAATTGTGGAGGCAAAAAAATACTTTTCAGATACTGAAATAGCGGCGAGTACACGTATTTCAAAAGGAACACCGGAGGGCTATTGGGATTATTACGATCTTGCATTGGCTCAGCTTGTATTGGGCAAACCCAGTGCAATGGATAGCTACAAAAAAGCTATAGAGGTTACCCCAACTCCTGGTAAAGAGAAATTTAAGAGTGTACTAGATAACCTTCAATTTTTGCAAAAAGCAAGTACTCCTATTGAGGATTTACCACTAGTGATTCAGATGATAGAGGATGAAAAAAGTAGATCGCTTTAGGATTCTCAGTTTCGCTTGACTTTGCAGGGTTGTTGAAGTACCATAGCTACGCCTGTAACAAATGTTACTAATATTTCCTCATTTTGGGGGTAGTTATTCATGCAGCAGCGTGAAGCTATACGTTGGTTGCAACTAACGTATAAAGTGCCTAGCGAACCTTCTCAGAAGCGTGTGTGGGTATGGCGACGATTACAAAATCTTGGCGCATTTGCACTCCAAAACTCAGTCTATTTGCTTCCATATTCAGAAGAGGTAGAGAAACATTTTCGGCAACTGGCTCACGAAATTCATGAGATGGGTGGAGAGGCGAGTATCTTTTCAGTCACAGCGCTTGATGGAGATAATGAGCATCGTATCCTGCAAGTAATTGTAGCGGCTCGTGAGGGTGAATATAATACTGTGATCAAGGTCTGCTCCCGTTTTCTGGCGAAGGCCAGGTGGGTAGTTCAGACGCAAGGTTGGAGTGACCAGGTGCATGCAGAATTTGCTGAAGTGTTGGAAAAGGTGCATGTGCTCTTTCGTACTGCCAAGCGCCACGATATGCTGGGTATATTGACTGCTACGAAACGCGCTTCTGCTGCCGAGGCGCTTATGGTGAGCGAGCAAGTGTTCCGCATGCTACTCGATCAAGAATATACACGAGCCAATCGCTTGTTAGAAATGCATAGCGACCTGCTACCGGTCGCTATGGAGGTTGAATCCCCTGCTGCAAGTAAGCAACTGGTTGGCCAAACTGAGCAGTCAGGCCAGTATGCTGGCGGTGAAGACTCCGACAGACAAGAAGAGGAGAATGCGTATGGACGAAGAAGTAACACCAGCACCGTTGAGAATGCAAGAGACAGTAATCACTACTGAGAATGTCTTAAGCTCTCAGCAGACTGTCGTTAATGCTGCTTCACTGGGGTGGGCGATAGCAGAATTACTTGGCCGCTGCTATATATTGAAGGCAGTGCAACCAGGTGATCTAGACTGGAGCGGTGACAAACCGGTGCTGTTACAAGAAGTTTATTCACCGAGGGAGAAAATACGTGCCCTGATGGTACATATTCGTTTTCTGGCAGATGCGTTAGGCGTAAGCTCATGCTTAATTGAGCATGAAAATGATGCTGATAATGCCAGGCCCTATGTAGATGTGTTGGAAGAAAATGTCAAGCTGCTGACTCAGCACAATCTTGACGCTCTGACTTGCGAGCAACTTCGTGGCAAGATCAATGTACGCCTCTTCTTCTGGGACTTATGCATTCATGAAATAATTCAAGATAGAACTACCACGATCCCTAAAGCGTATATTGTAGGTCGAAGTCTTGCCAGTCTTCGTTGGTATTTTGGTTTGCGGGATAAAGCACCAGACAACGAGTTTATGAAGAAAGTTTGTAATGAGTATATACCATTATTGCACCCATACGTATCGCCATTCGCAGTTGGAGCTTTATCCAATAGTCTTGAACCCTGGTGGAATGCTATTTCAGGTGGTCAGGTGCAGCCAGGCCCTGATGGAGAAGCTCCGATAGAACTCCAGAAGCAGACCAATATCTGGTACTCCCTAATGACCTGTGAACGCGATGCTTTGAGTTATGCGCCATTGGTGACCGGGAGGAGTTATATCTGGAAAGTGTTACGGGTCTCCTGGCCGATGTTCTTATTAGGAGTTCTTGCTTTCATAGTGATCCTGGGACTCCTGTTGTTTGTGATCATTTCAAATCCCAGTATCATAACCAAAGATGTTGCGGCTGTGGTTGCTTTATTAACGACTTTAGGCATTATTAATAGTTTAGGTAAGACGGTTGGCAATCTCTTAGATAATGCAGTATCTAAAGTTACAGGAAATTTCAGAGGCACAGTAATAGAAAATATCAGGCATTCCACTCAACAGGATGCAGTAAACAAGGCGACATTCATTCCTCTAGCCAGCCCCAACCCGAAAGTTGCGCAAAATACCCAGGTGAAAGGTTAACGCTGAATAAATATCTGGTCTTGCATTCAGCTATAAGAAAGAGTACAATCAATAGTATTCAAACCATCTATATGTTGAAGTGGAGTAATTTGTAGCTATGAGTACCTCTGCCTCTGGATCTCACACGTCAAGTAATGAGCAAACTGCGCATGACACGATACCCCGCCGCCTGATTGTTACTGCCGGCGTTGTTATTTTCGCAATTCGTGATTGGTCGCTATGGGTCTTATTACGGGATAGCCCCTGGGGACCACCCATGCGACTTGTGCTTGGCACGGAATCTGTCACCGATGCCGTGGACCGCACGCTTGAGTCAGTGCTGATGTGGCCTGCCGAGGCTACACTTTTGGAACTTAAGGCTGGCTGGCAAGAGCAGCAAGTCTATGTATGGGGGAGCGCCGAGCAAGGAGCGGCAGTCTCGTTGATTCATAGCGTGCTGTTGTGCGCAAATCGCGATGAGCTGCGCCCGAACCTGTATAAGCAGCCCGTACCCAGCCTGCGTGTGGACTGGAGATCGGTGTTGAAGATTGAAACGGGCCAGCATATCCTCGACCCGGAAGTGCGCCCAGTTGTGGATACTGCGTTGAACACGCTGCGTTCTCATGTGCAACGTGACCCGGAAATAGTGCTGCGTTATCTCGCCGATATGACAACAATGGGTTCTGCGAACGACAGCGAAGAGTGGTGGCAGCAAGACCTCTCTGCCCAAATGAAAAAGGAGACGCGTCCTCTCTCTGTTCTCAAAGAACCAGTGTCTGGGGACGGCATTTTGACACTGGCTGAAGCAGCATTACTTTACAAAGCGTTTTTCCCACCGGATGAGCAAATAGACTTATCAAATCTGCGGCGGCGTTTCCTGGCAACGAATCGACTTAAAGCTCTGGATGAAGAACGGCCTGTACGTGGTAAGGAACTTGACTGGCGTCGTGTCAGCAAAGCCTATCGTTATAACGGTTCCTAACGAAAAGGAATACAAATGGCAAAAGTGACAACCGGTACTGGTGATACAGGCTATACCGGTCTGCTTGGTGAGCAGAGGGTTCCGAAATATGATCCACGCCCAGACACATTTGGCACAGTTGATGAAGCAACATCTGCCCTGGGGTTGGCCCGCGCGGCGGCACAGGATCCTAAAGTCAAGGAAATTATTTATCGAATTCAGCAAGAACTTTACCTGTTAATGGGAGAATTGGCGACGCCGCCGGAGAATTACGAAAAGATGGGGCTGCGCATGACAGTTGAGCACGTACAGCGACTGGAGCAGGTGGAGGAGCAACTGAAACGGGAAGTTGAAATTCCAAATAAATTCATCATCCCAGGTGATACCCTTGATGGCGCTGCACTCGACCTCGCTCGCACCATCATTCGCCGTGCTGAGCGCATGGCAGTGAAACTGCTGCATGATGGCGTCATTGAGAACGGCGAAGTGGTACGTTACCTTAATCGCCTCTCGGATCTTGTCTTCATACTCGCTCGCTATGTCGAGGTCAAGTCGTCTCTGGCAGAACTGCCGGAGTGATTATGCAGATTAACTTGTTAATGCGGACATCATCACATCCGATGAGGGCCGATAAATCGGCGCTGGGCGCGATAAATCGGCCCCTACTGATGACTGGATTAGTTTGTTAATCTCCATAATCTGCCAGTGGCGGAGACAAAAGTCCCAACCTGTGGAAATCCCTTGCAATATTAGAATTTATGTACTATACTCTCCTTTGGTGATTGTAGTTTGTTTCGATCTATGTAGTCCTCAAGACTGAAAGGAGAGTATCCACGTGTCAAGCCATCCTATTGTGCACATTGAAATTCCGGCGAAGAAAGCCGAGGAAGCTGGAAAGTTTTACGGTGACCTCTTTGGCTGGAAAATTGAGGCTGACCCCACGTACAACTATGTACAGTTTATAGCGGAAGGTGGGCCTGGCGGTGGCTTTGTTGAGGTAGGTCGGAGTGGGATGCCTGTGGAGTATAAGCCAGATAGCCTTCTCGTTTATGTCTCGACTCACGATATTGATGCTACCCTCGCAAAGGTCGAGTCTCTCGGTGGCAAGATGCTCATGTCTAAAACCGAAATTCCCCATGTTGGCTGGTGGGGCGTTTTTTCTGATCCGTCAGGGAATCGGATCGCGCTGTATACCAGTATGAGCCATTAAGCCTGAGTTGTTTCTACTGTATAGTTGGTATCCTCTCTACTCTTGAAAGTACGAGAGGATACATTTTTTTGCCTCCTTTTCCATTGATAAGCTTCAGGTCTCGGTTTTTTTGTAGCTCCACGAACCTGAATGAAGTCAATGCTTCCTGACCATAGAGTTCTCCCTTTCATGCGAATGTCAAATCGCAATAGAGGAGTTTATGAGGTATTGTCCATTTCAAAATGAACCATTTCGGGTGGATCGCTTAATATATCAACCTTCCAGCGTATAGACGATAGATGAACTGATTTATTATGCATTCGTCTATGATAGAATACACCTGTACGTTGTATGAGCTACTATCCTGCCCAGAAGCGCTTGCCAGATGAAAGCTGAGATCCTTCGCTTCGCTCAGGATGACAGGTATCTGGAAGCGCTTTGATCATTGATTTGCCAGGTGAAAGCTGAGATCCTTCGCTTCGCTCAGGATGACAGGCATCTGGAAGCGCTTTGATCATTGATTTGCCAGGTGAAAGCTGAGATCCTTCGCTTCGCTCAGGATGACAGGCATCTGGAAGCGCTTTGATCATTGATTTGCCAGATGAAAGGGCTATCATGGAACAGCGATTTGTTTTCAGCACCAGTGAACATAATCGTTTAATTAGCGATGGTGATGCCTGGCGGCGCTGGGGACCGTATCTGAGCGAGCGTGCCTGGGGCACTGTACGCGAGGATTATAGTCCTGATGGTAGCGCCTGGGAGTATTTTCCGCATGATATCGCCCGGTCCAGGGCTTACCGCTGGAATGAGGATGGGCTGGCCGGAATCAGCGATGACAAGGGGTGGATGTGCTTTGCTCTCGCCCTCTGGAATGGCCGTGACCCAATTCTCAAAGAGCGCCTATTTGGTTTAACGGGACCAGAAGGCAATCACGGCGAAGATGTCAAAGAAACGTACTTTTACCTGGATAGTACACCGACTCACAGCTACATGCGCATGCTCTACAAATACCCACAGGCGGCCTTTCCCTACGAGCAGCTTATCGAGGAGAATAGGCGGCGCAGCAGGCAAGACCCGGAGTATGAGTTGCTGGATACAGGTGTTTTTGATGACAACCGCTATTTTGATGTGTTTGTGGAATATGCCAAGGCTACTCCTGAGGATATCCTGATACGCATCAGAGCTATCAATCGTGGGACAGAGCCTGCGGTGCTACATCTCCTGCCGACCATCTGGTTTCGCAATATCTGGTCATGGGATATCGATGCAAGGCATCCTTTACTAAAGCAATATAGCTGGGATTCGCAGGATGGGCGCCATGGACTTGATAATTCTGGCTCCTACCGGTTAATAGAGGCACAACATCCAATCCTGGGCAATTATTATTTGTATTGCGAAGCAGTCATGCCCTCTGATGATGTACTTTTCACCAACAATGACACGAATGTGCAGAGGCTCTTTGGTATACCTAACGCTACGCCCTATGTTAAAGACGCCTTCCACGAATACCTTGTTCACGGAAACCATCGAGCGGTCAATCCAGCACGTATAGGCACGAAAGCAGGTGCCTTTTACAAGCGGACAATCGCTGCTGGGGCAACATTCATCTTGCGATTGCGACTGACTAAAGTAACAAACCAGGATGATCAGCTTACCGGCATAACCCCACCTTTCACTGATTTCGATGCAATGTTCAAGATACGCCAGCAAGAAGCGGACGAGTATTATGCCGCGCTACAACCAACACACCTGGAAGCGGATCAACGCCGCGTTCACCGCCAGGCACTGGCGGGGATGCTGTGGAACAAACAGTTCTATCACTATATCGTTGAGAAGTGGATACGGGGCGACCTGGCCCAACCACCACCACCTCCGCAGCGTAAGAATGGGCGCAATCGTGAGTGGCGGCACCTGTACAATGAACGGGTGATGTCGATGCCGGACAAGTGGGAATATCCCTGGTATGCCTCATGGGACCTGGCGTTTCACTGCATTCCGTTTGCTCTCATCGATAGCGGCTTTGCCAAGAGTCAGCTTGATCTGCTGATGCGGGAGTGGTATATGCATCCTAACGGACAGCTTCCAGCCTACGAATGGGCATTTGGCGACGTTAACCCGCCCGTGTTTGCCTGGGCTGCCTGGCGTGTCTACAAAATTGACCAGGATCAGACCGGTTACGCAGACCGCATGTTCCTGGAGCGTATCTTCCACAAACTACTGCTCAACTTTACCTGGTGGGTCAATCGCAAGGATTCAGAAGGGAAGAATGTCTTTCAAGGTGGATTTCTTGGGCTTGACAATATTGGCATCTTTGACCGTAGCGCTCCGCTGCCAACGGGGGGGTATATCGAGCAGAGTGATGGCACAAGTTGGATGGGCATGTATTGCTTGAACATGATGACCATAGCGCTAGAACTCGCGCTTACCAATCCTGTTTATGAAGACATCGCACTGAAGTTTTTTGAGCATTTTCTAGCAATTGCTGCAGCGATGAACAATATAGCCGACGAGGGAATCAGGCTTTGGGATGAAGAAGACGAATTTTTCTATGATGTGCTCCATTTGCCAGACGATTCGTATCGACCAATTAAAATTCGCTCACTTGTCGGTCTGATCCCATTGTGTGCTGTAGAGATGCTTGAGTCGCATGTGCTTGATGCTCTTCCTACTTTCAAATACAACCTGACATGGTTTCTCAACTACCGACCAGATCTCATGCGCCTGGTCTCTCACTGGCAGCAACCTGGGGCTGGTGAACATCGCCTCCTGGCTCTGGTACGGGGTCACCGGATGAAACGCTTGCTCAAGAGAATGCTCGACCCCGCTGAGTTCCTGAGCGACTATGGCATTCGCTCTTTGAGCAAGTATCATGCAACACATCCTTATGTATTAGATGTCAATGGTGTTACTTATAGCGTTCAGTATGAGCCTGCTGAGTCGCGCACAGAACTGTTCGGTGGAAATTCCAACTGGCGTGGGCCAATCTGGTTTCCCCTCAACTACCTGCTCATTGAATCTCTTCAGAAGTACTATTACTATTATGGCGATGATTTCAAAGTAGAGTACCCTACGGGTTCTGGCCAATACCTGAATCTAAAAGAAATTGCGGATGAGCTATCACAACGTCTGATTCGTCTCTTTCTGTGTGATAAAACTGGCCGCCGCCCTTTTCATGGGAAAAATGAAAGGTTGCAGCACGATCCCCACTGGCGCGACTATCTCCTGTTCCACGAATTTTTTCACGGTGATAACGGGACCGGATTAGGTGCAAGTCACCAGACGGGCTGGACAGGGTTGGTGGCTACGTTACTTCAGCAGCAAGGTGTCCATCGTGTGGAGGATCCGATAGGGATTTCGAGTATCGGGCACAGGCAGACTGTGCCGCTCGGTTATGAGCCGCTTGAACGTAGTTGAGATGGGGCTGCGAGGCAGGGGCAAGGTAAGTATGAGGGCGGGGCAAGGTTAGTATGAGGGCAGGGGCAAGCCCAGCCCCTACTATACGCGGGTTTCCTTCATCTTCCTAAGATGATGGTGGCTTGCGATGAAAGCAAACCTCCACTCCCGTGAGCTAGTGCAAGCTTTGCTCCCTCTACCTGCCGGGCACCGCACTGACCACGCAATTGACGGGTGGCTTCGATAATAAGAAAGATGCCGCGCATACCAGGATGGTTAGAGGAAAGGCCGCCGCCGTCGGTGTTGATCGGCAATTGACCACCCAACGCGATGTGTCCACCTTGTACAAATGCTCCCCCTTCGCCTTTCTTACAGAATCCCAGGTCTTCAAGCAGCAAGAGAACGGTGATCGTAAATGAATCGTAGATCATCGCCATGTCAATCTCGCCGGGCGTTATTCCGGCCTCGGCGAAAGCTCGTGACGCGGTCGCTGCCGCCGCAGTGACGGTCAGATCGGGCATTTGCGAGATGTGCGCGTGGGTGTGGCTCTCGCTGCTCCCCAGCACGAATACAGGCGTATGCTTTAGGTTCCTGGCTCGTTTCTCTGTAGTCACCACTACGGCGCCTCCACCATCACTGATAATACAGCAGTCGAGCAGGTGCAACGGATCGGCAATCATACGTGAATTGAGAACATCCTGCACCGTGATAGGATCGCGGTACATGGCAAGAGGGTTGAGACCAGCATGTCTACGAGTCACTACAGCAATCTCAGCAAGTTGCTCAGAGGTGGTGCCGTACTGGTGCATATGCCTGCGGGCAGCCATTGCGTACGCGCCGACAAGCGTATTACCGTAAGGAGACTCGTAGGTTGCTTCGGGAATAGTGGCTGGCCTTCCTCCCGTCCCGAGCGTACGTCCGCGACTGGAGAGCTGGTTGCTGGCGTAGGTAATTAATGCCACTTCGCATTTGCCAGCACGGATTGCTGCCACGGCGTGGTTGAGATGAGCTTCGAAGGAGGAGCCACCGATGGAGGTGCTATCACTGTAACGTGGGAATAACTGCAAGTATTCACAGAGCATTACCGTTGGCATGCCCAGCGTATGTGAACTACAGAACACGCCATCGATGTCTTCTTTGTGCAGTCCGCTATCCTCTAGCACGCGCTGGAAAGCCTGAGCGTGCAATTGCATTTCGGTCATGTGGGGAACCCGGCCATAGTCGGATTCGGCTACACCGACTATAGCGATGCGTCCGTTGTATGTGGGCATAGGGTGACTGCTCCTTCACCTGGTTGATGATACTGGTATCATTTGCAAATTTGCGAGAAGTGCTGGTGACCCGATTATAGCCTTTTTAGACAATGGAAAACAAGTGGAACTCTGTCAGGTGACTGTAGAGGTCGATGACTGTGTGAGCAATGGTGGCTGTAACGTTTGTCGCGGTTGTCGCACTTGTCGCGGTTGTCGCACTTGTTGTACTTGTAACGTTTATAACACTTATATCACTTGTAACGTTTATAAACGGTTACTGTTGGCGAATTAAAAATGACACCACCTTGAACCCGGGTTCAACCGATTACAAGATTACAGGCAGAAAAATTGAACGCCTCATATGAGTAGTATATGATATACTGATCTACAAATCTTTTAGGAGCCTGTAGACCTATGTTTCTCACAACTGAGCCGAGTATTTCTGGAAGGGTCTATATCCCTCTGAGGGTAATTTTTGGGGTTGGAAGCAAAACTGAAGGTAGTAGTTCTGATGTCAAAACTGTCCAGTCATGGGGAATAGCTATTGCACATGCGCTATCGGAACTTGAACATGAAGCAAGGCAATTAGGAGCGGATGGCGTGATTGGTGTACATCTTAGCACGTCAGAAACAGGGGCTTACTTTCATGTTGCTGTGATGGGAACGGCTATCAAATTCCAATAAACTTGAGTTCTCCAAGCTTCAGATTTGAAAATCGTTTTCGCCAAAGGTGTTTGTATCACTGATAACGTTTGTAATAGCTATTTTCTGCTCGATAGTGCAGAGGAGAAATAAGTATGCCTGAATCTAGTCGTCCTAAACCACTACCGGTTATAACGGAAGAGAACCGTCCTTTCTGGGAAGGATGCCAGCAGGGAAAGTTACTGTTGCAGTACTGTACAGAGTGTCAGCGGCACCAGTTCTACCCTCGCTTGTACTGTATGCAGTGCGATTCTGATGCACTGCGCTGGGTTGAAGCCAGCGGGCATGGCGTGATCTACTCCTATGCTATTATTCACCAGAACAAGTCTCCAGAGTTCGCAAACGATACGCCTTATAACGTTGCGATTGTGCAACTGCAGGAGGGGCCGCGTATGTTGAGTAACATTGTGGATATCGGCCCAGGAGAACTGGGAGTTGATCTACCTGTGACGGTAGTGTTTGATCACGTGACTGATATCATAACTTTGCCACGATTCAGACCACTCAGGTAGGTTATAAAGGTATATCATGCTCCTCATCGCCGTACAACTGAAATGGCAAATCCATCGGTATAGTCGTCATCCATGGCCAGGACGAGTGAGATTAAACGTGGGTCGCTAGCGATACGTTTGTTGTAGGCAACAATGCCAGCCATTCCTTCATCTACTGGTTTCTGGAAAGCTTTGCCACTACGTATGCAATTATCCGCAACAATGATGCTGCCGGGGCGGGAAAAGCGCAGTGCCCACTCTAGATACTGCGGATAGGGAGGTTTATCAGCGTCAATAAAGATGAGATCGAAAGGGGCTTCGTTTTGCAGTTGTGGGAGCAGATCAAGCGCTTTACCGACTCGTACCTCGGCGCGGTCACTTACACCTGCCTGAGCGAAAGAGTTACGTACCAGCCTGGCATGGGTAGGATTGATTTCCAGGGTGATGAAGCGGCCACTGGCGGGTAAGGATCGCGCCAGCCATATGCCGCTGTAACCTCCCAGTGAGCCGATTTCAAGAATTTTTTGCGCATTGCAGGCCACCGCCAGGAGTTGCAGCAATTTGCCCTGGATAGGCGAAATTTGAATTTCTGGTAATCCCGCCTGTTTGGCTGCTTGCAAAGCACGCTGCAACCCTTCATCTTCAGCAGCAAATTGATGTGTGATCGCTTCTACAATATTTTGGCGTATCTTTGCCTGTTGCTGTAGTTCCGCCAAACTTGAATTGTCATCAGACATGTTTAAGTTTCCCTCTCGCTTACAAAAATTTCTTATAGTCTATTGTTTAAAAGCACTGCTTTTGCTATACTATGAGCAATGTTGGTGCACTAGAAGCAATGAATTGTGTTAAAAGGTTCCGGAGCAAGTCAGCTTTTTAAGGAAAACACAACTCTCTTGCAAAAGTGCTAGCAAAGCAGGTTGTTTTTATTATGCTTTATAACTCCCATTGATTGCAAAAATGAAAGGAGGTGCCTAACAAAGAAGGAGTATGAGCAATGGCTGTCCTTGGGATGGCTAATCAAGTTTTCTCCTCGTTTGGAGGAAGTAGTTGAAAAATTTGGAGGACTTTTAATTCTATGGCAAGCAAAACTGCAATTGCTGCTGACGTAGCGGCATATCCCTGGTGGCTCATCCTGGTTGAAGGAATCGCTGCTCTGATTTTCGGGCTCTTTTTCATCACTGCACCAGGAGCTACCTCCGTATTCGCGGTCACCGTATTAGGGTTCTACTGGCTCATTCGGGGCATTTTCGCGATTATTGAGATCTTCCTCCCCGATAGAAGTATCCATTGGGGCTGGCTGTTGTTTATGGGTGTTCTCGGTATTATTGCAGGAATGGCGGTGCTGCGCCACCCGCTGTATGCAACAGCCCTTGTCGGGACTTTCTTGATAATCTTTTTGGCTATTGATGGATTGATCATGGGCATTATGGGAGTGGTGAGGTCTTTCATGGGTGCAGGTTGGGGCACTGGCATTCTGGGAGTGTTGACCATCATCATAGCACTTTTCTTGTTCGCGAACTGGTTAGGAGCAACACTTGCTCTGCCTATTGTCTTAGGTGCGTTATTGATTATTGGTGGAATTGTTGCCATCTTCTATTCATTCCGCGTGCGAGGGGCTTAACCTACCTTTACCAGGTAGGTGGCAAGCCCATTGATTCCAACTCATTGCTCCATCACCTGAAAAGGTGAGGATCGACGAATTGGCACCCTGCATGGCGACTATCCCACATCAGGGCGAGGACAAGCCATCGCCCCTACTATGGACGAGCCTGACACAACGGTACGTGGCATAGTAGGGGCGTACCCTTGTGATCGCCCTTTTGATATCCACCACCGCCACGCTCCCTGCGCCCTGTTCATCATAGTGATCGTCATAGAGCCTCTGCTTTTTGATATGCGAGATTGGCGAGGATGCGCTCGACCCATTCCAGGGCGATATCTGTCGACCTTTGAGCAAAATGAAATCGTTTGTAAAACTGGCGAGCTGGCCATCTTGCTTCCGTGTAATTTCAAAGTAGCTTTGAATGCGGTCATCGCTCTTTAAAATAAACTGTGCCAACTGCGCTTTTTCATTAGGGGACATTTGCGAACGCGCAGTCCAATCATCATATTCATGTGTTTTACGGAAGAATTCTATATATTCGATGGATAATCCTGCTTCTTGAAAAAAGGTTTGCCACTCTTCAGCAGTGCAAGATCTTCCATGTGATGGGTCACGCCATTTTTCAACAATGTTGTCGAATTCATCGAGTACAGGATCGCCGGGTGCCATACAATCGATAAGCAGGAATATTCCACCGGGTATCAGGACTCGGGCGACTTCTTGCACGAACTGAGGTATGTTGGGAAAGTGGTGGGGAGCGATGCGACACGTAACGCGGTCGAAACTTTCAGGCGCGAATGGAAGTTGCTCGGCGTCCGCTACTTGAAACCTGGCATTTGTTACGCCTTGCGTGAGAATATATTCGCGCGCTTTTTCGAGCATGCGAGGCGTCAAATCAGTGACTGTTACCTGTGCCACATATGGAGCGACTGCAAGGGCTGTGTGTCCACCTCCCGTAGCGATATCAAGTGCCTGGAGGTGTGGATTCCATTCTCCCAGTTCGATGAGTCGCTGCAGGTCGTCTCCTGCGCGGTGCGAGAAACTGCCGACATAGCTTTCTGCTGTACGCGAGAAATAGTCCTGTACCTGAGCCTTTTTGTCATTGTTGACTGGCTGTGGAGTCTGTGTCATATTTGGGTGCATCCTCTCATGTGGTGCCATTGTTGTATCATTCATATCATCTATATTATACTGGCTGTGGTAGAAAAAGCTCTAGCCGTTGTTTCTCTGGGATCAGAGATCCTTCGCTGCGCTCAGGATGACAAGGCTAGTGGTAGAAAAAGCTCTAGCCATCGTTTCTATGGAATAAGGTAGTATGTCCAGGCTTGATGGGTCAGTTGAGAGTATCGTCTTTCGTAACGAGGACAATCACTATACGGTCGCGCGCTTTCGCCCCAACGATAGCGGGCGACTATTTCGCGATGACTTGACGACCATTGTTGGAACGCTTCCAGGTGTGCATGTTGGCGAATTGTTGTCAGTAGAGGGGGAATGGGAAAAGGACCCAAAGTATGGCCGCCAACTTCACGTAATTAGCTTTACCCAGCGCCTGCCCGCTTCTGTCGAGGGTATCACACGCTATCTGGGTTCTGGTTTGATAAAGGGTATTGGCCCGAAAAAGGCTCAGCGCATCGTTGAGCACTTTGGAGAACAAACGCTGGCGATTATCGAACAGCAGCCGGAGCGACTAAGCGAGGTGAAGGGGATAAGCGCGAAGGACCGTGAGCAGATTGCTAAATCCTGGGTTGAACAGAGCGAGATCAAAGAACTTCATCTCTTCCTGCAATCTCATGATGTGTCAATGAACCTGGCAACGCGCATTTATAAGCAATATGGGCAGGAATCGATCAAAGTCGTGCGCGAGAATCCCTATCAATTGGCGCAGGATGTGAATGGCATAGGCTTTCGTACCGCCGATGAGATTGCCGTAAAGCTTGGACTACCACGTGATAGCATTCCTCGCATCTCGACCGGGCTGAAATATGTGCTCGCGCAAGCAGCCAATGACGATGGACATTGCTTTTTGCCAGAGAATCAATTAATCCATCGTGCTTCGGAAATACTACAAGCGCCCTATGAACTCATCTCTGCTGCTATGGAACAGTTGCGTGGAGACCGGGATGTGTTTGTTGAGCCGCCTTTACCGGTACAGACAGATATGCGTTTTCAGCAGACAGATGATAATGAACCTTCGAGTGATTGGGGCGAAATAGAAGAAGCGGTTCCGCAGTCACGCATCTACTTCGGGCCATTCTGGCATGCCGAAAATGGCTCTGCGCGTATCTTACGTACCATCTTGCGCACGCCCAGCAAACTCGCGCCTGTGAGCCAGCAGCATTGGGATTCAGTTTTCAACTACCTGGCGCAGAATCGCAATATGCTGCTGACTGAGAAGCAGCGCACAGCGGTGCAAATGGCTTATCAGTCGAAGATCAGTATTTTGACAGGTGGGCCGGGGACAGGAAAATCGACATCCATTCGAGCCTTGTTGATGGTGCTGCGTAAGCGCAAGATCGAGGTTGCTTTGGCAGCTCCGACCGGGCGAGCGGCTAAACGACTAACAGAGGCTACAGGAGCCGTTGGCTTTCAAGCAAAGACACTGCACCGGTTACTGGAGTACGCCCCGCATGAGAACACTTATCAGCGCAATGAAGAGAATCTCTTGCCCTACCAGTTTGTAATTGTCGACGAAGTATCAATGGTTGATATTCTGCTCTTTTACCACTTGCTGAAGGCACTACCGCCGAATGCGCATCTCTTGCTGGTAGGTGACGCCGATCAACTGCCACCTGTTGGGCCAGGAAATGTGCTGCGTGATCTGTTGCGCAGCGGAGCAATACCATCGGTCGTCTTAACGGAACTTTTTCGACAGGCCCAACAAAGCCAGATTGTGGTCAATGCCCACCGCATTAATGCGGGTCAAATGCCATCATTGAAGCGAGAACCTGAGGGCGATTTCTTCTTTGTTGCAGAGGAGGACCCCATACGCGCCCAGCATCTCGTGCTTGATTTTGTGCAGCGCCGTATCCCAACGCATTATCACCTCAATCCTATGACCGATATTCAGGTACTTTCGCCAATGTATAAGGGACCGCTGGGAGTCACCAGTTTAAATGAGGAGCTACAGGCGCGGTTAAATCCCAAAACGTTAGTATCCCTGGAATGGGGTGGCCGTACATTGCGTCTTGGGGATAAGGTGATGCAAGTGCGTAACGATTATGATAAGGGCGTTTTCAATGGTGATGTTGGCTGGATACGCACCATCGATAAGGAAAACTCGACTATCAAAGTTGAATTTTTGGAAGAAGCGGGACCTCTACTGGTCAGGTACGATTTCCCAGAGCTGGATGAACTGGTGTTGGCATATGCTGTTACTGTGCATAAGAGCCAGGGGAGTGAATATCCAGCGATCGTACTCACGCTTGTCAATCAGCATTACATGCTGCTCCAACGCAATCTACTCTATACAGCTATTACGCGTGCTAAACGTCTCTGTGTGATTGTCGGCCAGCCGCGAGCATTGGAGGTGGCCGTGAAGAATAATCGTGTGGCATTGCGCAATACAGGGTTGGCGGAACGGCTCAGCTCGTTTGCGCGGGTCGGGTTAGGGGAGTAAAGTCAGGGCGGGGCAAGTGGCGAGGGCGGGGCAAGCCCCGCCCCTACTATACACGCATATCGTGTATTAGCAGTAACGTAGTATAGTAGGGGCGCACCCTTGCGGTCGCTCTGGAAGCCTGCCAGTAATAATTCACCGACCTTGATGCTGCAAGACGACTGTTGTTGTCCAGTGATTCTGCAAGATGACTTGCCTAATTCCGAGTTGGGAAGTAGAATATAAACTGGATCAACGTTGTTATCGATAACGAGCATTGTATCTTGCATTGCTTGTATGTTGCAATCACAGGCCCGGCGTTTATGCCTGGGTTTGTGTAAGACACTAGAATTATTTAGGGAGGACATAGCGAATGTCTGGGACAGAAACTGCGACTACTGGCGTGAGTGCCACGCCTGGTTACGTTCATCCTGAGGTGTTGGTCGAGACAAGTTGGGTGGCCGAACACCTTAACGATTCCTCTATCCGTCTCATTGAGGCCGATGAAGATGTGCTGCTATACGAAATAGGTCACCTACCAGGAGCTGTCAAACTCGACTGGCATGTTGATGTGCAGGATCCGATTAGCCGTGACTTTGTAGACCAGCAGGGGTTCGAAAAGCTCATGAGCCGGTGGGGTATCAGCAATGATACAACCATCGTCCTGTACGGCGATAAAAACAACTGGTATGCCTGCTATTCGTTCTGGCTTTTTACCATGTATGGTCACGAGAAGATGAAGATCATGAATGGGGGACGGCAAAAATGGGAAGCAGAGGGTCATCCTCTTACCAAGGAAGTACCACATTTCGAGCCAACTACCTATCATGGGCGGCCGATGGATGAGTCTATTCGCGCTTTCCGTGATGATGTGAAGAGTGGGTTAAAGGATTCCAATCGGCGCTTGATCGACGTGCGTTCGCCACAGGAGTATACGGGTGAATTGATACATATGGTCAATTACCCTCAAGAGGGTGCACAACGTGGTGGGCATATTCCTACCGCTAAAAGTATTCCCTGGGCAACAGCAGCAAATCCTGATGGCACCTTCAAGTCTGCTGAAGAGCTGCGCCAGATCTATACTGGCAAGGATATCGCACCTGATAAGGATGTCATTACCTACTGCCGTATCGGAGAGCGGTCTGCGCATACCTGGTTTGTGCTGACGCGTTTGCTTGGCTATCCACGTGTCCGTAATTATGATGGATCGTGGACCGAGTGGGGCAACCTGGTTAAAGCGCCTATCGAGAAACCTTAACATTGAGGAGAGCAGATGGGTACGAGGGCGGGGGCAAGCCCCGCCCCTACCATACACGATTGGATGGTTTGCCTGGCTCGTGTAAAGGAAATAAATACGTATGGATCGTCAAGAAGCGATTGAATTTTTAATGGATCATTATGAAAATCCGCGCAATTATGGACCGATAGATCACCCTGATGTGAGCCTTAGTGGGGGAAATCCAGGGTGTGCTGATATTATTACGATGCATGCCCGTTTTGATAAGAATGGCAAATTAGAGGCTGTCCACTGGGAAGG
>WNFX01004159.1_pt1 | contig 18638 bp, 13 predicted proteins | sample 5400111 | NCBI WGS metagenome assembly WNFX01 (sample SAMN13153363, study PRJNA577476) | soil metagenome | isolation source: 40 cm soil or saprolite under grassland replicate 1 | place: USA:California | collected 2016-06-15 | reverse complement strand
CGGCTGGCGGATCGAGACGCCGCTCCCTCTGTGGGTTCCGGTGCGCGTGGTGGGCAGTCTCCTCACGCTTGCCGCCGGCGCCCTTCTCCTGAGCGCGTTCGCACGGTTTGTGACTGAGGGCGTCGGAACGCCGGCTCCCGTGGCGCCGCCGCAGCAACTGGTCGTCGGCGGCCTGTACCGGTACGTTCGCAACCCGATGTACCTGGCCGTCGTGGCGGCGATCGTCGGCCAATCGCTCCTCCTCGGCCAGCTCAGCTTGATCGTTTACGCGCTGGTCGTCGGAGTCATCATGTTCGCGTTCGTCCGGTTCTACGAGGAGCCTGACCTGACCGAGCGATTCGGCGCCGAGTACGATGCGTACCGCCGTGCGGTGCCCGGCTGGTGGCCGCGCCTGCGGCCGTGGAAAGGCCCCGGGTAGAAAGCCTGACGCCCGGCTGATCAAGCCGAGCGCCAAGAGGTTTGGGGAAGCGGGATTGACCGAGCACCGCGTGCCCGTTGGGGGCCTACGCCCCCATTGCCGACTACCCCACCGCCAGCCTACGCCTCCCGTGCCTATCTGTCAGATCGACTTTTCGAGAAGCTTCACCAGTAGGTCGTTCGCAAGCTTCGGGTTCGCTTGCGGGGCACGCTTGCGGAGATCAGCCATGAGCGCCTGCATCGCCTGTTTCCTGCCCGCGCGATAGTCGGCCACCGCCTTCGGATTCGAATCGATCACAGCCTCTGCGAGCACACGCATCTCGGAAGCGTCGCTCATCTGCGAGTACGCGTGCTCCGCGACGATCTCTGCCGGCGTGCGCCCGGTTTCGACCGACTCCGCGAGTACCTCGCGTCCCTGGTCCCGCGTGATGCGTCCATCGACCACCAGGCCGACCAGCTCGGCGAGGTTTTTCGCGGACGGCAGCTTGCCGCTCGGTGCGACCTCGCCGACGATCCAGTTGGCCGTCTGCTTGGCCGGCGCGCCAGCGGCGACCGCCCCCTCGAACAGGTCGGCGAGGTCACGATCGGATGTGATGAGCGCGGCGTCGGTCGCGCTCAGCGCGTGGGCGGCCGCCAGGCGTCCGCGACGGACCGCCGGCAGCTCGGGTAACGCGCCCCGAAGATCTTCGATCCACACCCGGTCGAGCTCGAGCGGGGGAATGTCCGGTTCAGGGAAGTAGCGATAGTCCTCGGCAAACTCCTTGCTGCGCTGCGAGAACGTCCTCTGCTCGGCTTCGGACCAGCCTCGCGTCTCCTGCACGACCTCGCCGCCCGACTCCAGAAGTCGTGACTGGCGCTCCACCTCGAAGGTGATCGCGCGGTGCAGCGCCCGGAACGAGTTGATGTTCTTGAGCTCGGTCTTGACCCCCAGGTCGGGCGATCCCGCTCGCCGGATGGATATGTTCGGCTCGACGCGCATCTGGCCCTTCTCCATGTCGGCTTCCGAAGCCCCGATGGTCCGCAGCACCGCCCGCAGCTCCATCGCGTAATCGCGCGCCTCGTCGGCCGAGCGAAGGTCGGGCTCGCTGACGATCTCCATCAGCGGCACCCCGGCGCGGTTGAGGTCGACGTACGACTCCCAGGCTTTGTGGAGCCTGTCTCCGGCGTGGATCAGCTTGCCCGTGTCCTCCTCGAGATGCACGCGCCGAATCCGCACTCTGCGCGCGCCGACATCGAGGTGGCCGTTGACGCTCATCGGCAGGTCGTACTGGCTGATCTGGTATCCCTTCGGAAGGTCCGGATACATGTAGTTCTTGCGGTCGAACTTGGTGTGGCGAGGGATCTCGCAGTCGAGGGCGAGAGCGGTCTTGAGGCAGGCCCCGACCGCGGCCCTGTTGGGTACGGGCAGGACCCCGGGCATGCCGAGGCAGATCTCGCAGACATGTGTGTTCGGCGGTGCGTTCAACTCAGCGATCGAGCAGCCGCAGAACATCTTCGAGCGCGTGCCGGGCTGGACGTGCACCTCCATACCGATGACGACTTCCCAGGAGTCAGACAACCGAGGCGACCTCGGCGCGCATCCCGCTTGCTTCCTCGTACGTGCGGGCGACGCGCAAGACCACGTTCTCGCCCCACTGCGGACCGAGGACCTGAAGACCGACGGGAAGGCCGTCGGCTGTTCCACACGGAACGCTTATCCCTGGCAGGCCCGCGAGGTTGCCGCCAAGAGTCAGCACGTCGCAGAGGTACATCGAGAGCGGGTCCTGCGTCTTCGCCCCGACCGGAAACGCGACCGTCGGAGAAGTGGCGCTCACGATCGCGTCGCATCTTTTGAACGCCTCGTCGAAGTCGCGCTTGATCAACGTGCGGACCTTCTGCGCCTTGAGGTAGTAGGCATCGTAGTAACCGCTCGACAGCGCGTAGGTGCCGAGCATCACTCGGCGGCGAACCTCGGTGCCGAATCCTTTGCGCCGAGTCTGCAGGTACTGCTCCGTGATGTTTGGCGCGTCGACCTCGGACAGGCCGTACTTCACGCCGTCGAACCGCGCGAGGTTCGAGGAGCATTCGGCCGGCGCGATGATGTAGTACGCCGCGAGTCCGTAATCGGTGTGCGGCAGCGAGACGTCCACGATCTCAGCTCCCGCGTTGCGAAGGATGAACAGCGCCGCGTCGATCGCGGCCTTCACGCCCGGCTCGATACCCTGCACGTCGTAGTACTCGCGCGGCACGCCGAGCCGCATTCCCTTGACTCCGCCGGCGGAGTTGTTGAGCACCTCCATCCCTGAGCGTGTGGATGACGTCGCGTCGAGGGGGTCGAAACCCGCCATCAGGGAGAGCACCACCGCGGCGTCGTCCACGCTGCGCGCGAGCGGACCGATCTGGTCGAGGCTGGACGCGAAGGCGATCAGCCCGTACCGGCTGACCCGGCCGTAGGTCGGCTTCATCCCGACGACTCCGCAGAGCGCAGCCGGCTGCCGGATCGATCCGCCCGTGTCGGTGCCGAGTGCGAAAACCGCCTCGCCCGCGGCGACCGCGGCCGCACTGCCGCCCGAGCTGCCGCCTGGGACGCGGCCAAGGTCCCACGGATTGCGGGTCGGAAAGTAGCCGGAGTTTTCGGTCGAGCTGCCCATCGCGAACTCGTCGCAGTTGGTCACCCCGAGCATGACCGCGCCTGCTTCGAAGATGCGCGCTACGGCGGTTGCCGTGTACGGCGGCTTGAAACCGCGCAGGATCTGGGAACCGGCCGTCGTCTCGACGCCCCGCACGCACAACACATCCTTCACCGCCATCGGGATGCCGGCCAGGGGCCGCGCGTCGCCCTGCCTGATCCTGCGATCCGCCTCATCTGCCTGCTTCTCCCAGACCTCCGGCGTGAAGCGCAGGTACGCCTTCACGTGCGGGTCGAGGCGCTCTATGCGCTCGACGTGCGCTGTGACCAGGTCCGCGGAGGAGATCGAGCCGAGTCGCAGCAGGCGGATCGCCTCCTTGATCGTGAGCTCGGTCAGGTCGCTGCCGGTCACGCTGCTTCCCCTAAGCCTCTTCTTGAATGGCGGGCACGCGGAAGAAGCCGTCGACCTTGGCTGGCGCGTTGGCCAGCGCCTCCTCCTGCGTCAGGCACGCACGCGGCTCGTCGTCTCGAAGGCGGCTCTCGATCTCCACCACCTGCGCGGTCGGTGGGATATCCTCGGTGTCGAGCTCCTGCAGGCGGTCGATGTGCCCGAGGATTCCGCTCAGCTGGTCGGCGTAGAACTCCTCGTCGCCCGGCTCGAGGCCGAGGCGCGCGAGCGTGGCGACATGACGGACTTCGTCCTTCGAAAGGGGCACCGGCTTAGCTTAGTCGGCGGCCTGCGATTACCCCGACCAGCGCCGGCACGCCCGCGATGGCGCCCACCACGGTCAGCGTCATCAGCACCGAGGCCGCGAGCGCGAGGCGCCAGCCCCACTGCCGACGGCTGACAAGAGCCAGTGACGCCACGACTCCAAGCAACCCGGCGACGATCGAGCCGCCGCCGATCAAGACCAGCGCGGCCCAGACCCCGCCCACCGCCGACGGCTCGCCAAGAAAGCCGAGCACGAACCAGCCCCACACGAAAAGGACGATGGCGCCCGCGAGCAGCGTCCACCAGACCCACCTCGGCGCCCTCATCTGGGAAGCAGCGCTTTGAACTGCTCCTCGTCGAGGATGTTCAGCTTCAGCTTCTGCGCCTTCTCGAGCTTGGAGCCGGCGCCAGGCCCCGCGACCACGTAGTCGGTCTTCGAGCTGACGCTGCCCACGGCCTTGCCGCCGAGCTTTCGGACCAGCGCCTCGGCGTCTGGCCGGCTAATCGTCTCGAGGGTCCCGGTGAAGGCGAAGGTCTTGCCGGTGAAAGGTCCCTCGCCGATGGCCTCCGCCTCCTGCGGCTTCACGCCCGCGGCGAGCAGTCTCGCGACCAGCTCGGCGCCAGGACTGTGGAAGTACGCGTGGACCTCGTGGGCCATGCTCGGACCCACACCCTCCACGCGGCGAAGGTCTTCCTCGTTCGCATCGCGCACACGGTCGATGCTGCCGAAGTCGCCCGCCAGCAGCTGGGCCGTGGCCTCCCCCACCTGAGGAATGCCGAGGGCGTAGAGAAAGCGCCCCAGCTCGGGTTTCGAGCTTGCGGCAATCCGGTCGACCAGGTTCTGCGCCGACTTCTCGGCGAAGCCCTCGAGCTCCTTGACCTGGTCCTTCGTCAGCCGGAAGAGGTCGCTTGGATCCTTGACCACCCCTCGGTCGATCACCTGGGTCAGGGTCGCGTAACCGAGCCCTTCGATGTCCATCACGGCTGCGAAGTGGCGCAATCTCTCCAGTCTTTGAGCACCGCAGAAGGGGTTTATGCAGCGGTGGGCGACGTAGGGCTCCTCGCGTACCACCTCGCCCCCGCACACGGGGCACTGCGCGGGCATCTTCCAGCCCGGCCTGGGATCTTTGACGCTGACGATCTCGGGGATGACGTCTCCGGCGCGGTGGATCACCACCCGAGCCCCCACGTACACGCCCTTCTCGTTGACCTGCGCCTCGTTGTGCATGGTCACGTTGCGGATCGTGACCCCGCCCACGACCACCGGCTTCACGTGCGCCACCGGTGTGAGCACGCCGGTCCGCCCGACGTAGCACGCGATCTCCTCGACCTCGGTCTCGGCCTGCTCTGGCGCGTACTTGAAGGCGATGGCCCAGCGCGGAGAGCGCGCCACAAAGCCGAGCTCGAGCTGTTGCGGGAACGAGTCGACCTTGACCACCATGCCGTCGATCTCGTACTCAAGCTCGTGCCGCCGGCGCTGCCACTCCGCGTGGTACTCGACGACCTGGTCTATCGAGTCGAGCCGGCGCCGGTTCTTGTTCACGCGGAACCCCATCTGCTCGAGCGTGTTGAGCACGTTCCACTGCGACTTGTTCGGGCCGGCGGGATCGAGCGTGTACATGAACGTCTGCAGGTCGCGGCTCGCGGTGACGTTGGGGTCGATCTGGCGCACGCTTCCGGCTGCGGTGTTGCGAGGGTTGACGAAGCGAGGCTTGCCCGCCGCCTCCATCTCCCGGTTCAGCTTCTCGAAGCCCGCGATCGGGAAGTAGACCTCGCCCCGCACCTCGAAGAGCTCGGGCAGGCCCTTGGCTGGAGTCACCGCAAGGGGCACGCTGCGGATCGTGCGCACGTTGGCCGTGACATCCTCGCCCACGGTCCCGTCGCCGCGCGTGGCCGCGCGCCGCAGCCGTCCCTTCGAGTACGTGAGGCTGATCGCGAGCCCGTCGATCTTCAGCTCGGCGCAGTAAACAACCTTGTCCCCGACAGCGGCCCGCACACGCTTGTCGAAGGAACGGATCTCGGCCTCGTCGAATGCGTTCTGCAGGCTGAGCATCGCCGAGCGATGCCTGACCTTGGCGAACTGGTCTGAAGCCTCGCCGCTCACACGCTGCGTCGGCGAGTCGGCGCTCACGAGGTCGGGCCGCTCGTCTTCGATGCGGCGCAGCTCCAGGAAGAGCGCGTCGTACTCGGCGTCCGACGCCTCGGGCTGGTCGAGCACGTAGTACGCGTGCTCGTGGCGGCGGATCATCTCCCTGAGCTCCTCGACCCGGACCGCCGGATCGATCGCCGGCTTTTTGCGCTTCGTCACTTCGTCAGCGGCGCGAGCATGCCGCTGAGGATCTTCAGGCCGACCTTGTCGAACTTGATCAGCAGCTCCTCATCGGTTCGGGTGAGGGTGCTCTTCACGACGGTCCCCTGGCCGAATGCCGGATGTGTGACCCGGTCGCCGCTGGCGAATCGCTGCACCGGCGGCGAAGCCGGCGCCGCCTGCACCTGGCGCTCGAGATACCGCTCCTTATAGCCCTGGCGCGGGGGAGCGACCGGAGCGCTGCCTCGCGGTGCGGCCAGCAGCGACTGCGGGATGTCGGTGAGAAAGCGGCTGGGGAAGGCCGGCTGGGAGCGGCCGTAGAGGTGCCGGCGGAACGCGCAGCTCAGGTAGAGACGGTCCTTCGCGCGCGTCATCCCGACGTACGCGAGCCGGCGCTCCTCCGCCATCTCCGTGGTTGCGCCGACCAGCGAAGGGTTCTCCTCGCGCTCGTCGAGCGCGCGCTGGTGCGGCAGCAAGCCTTCTTCCATCCCGACCATAAACACGACAGGAAACTCGAGACCCTTGACCATGTGGAGGGTGATGAGGGTCGCACCTTCTCCGTTTTCGTCGTAGGCGTCGACGTCGGAGACGAGCGCGACCTCGGCCAGGAAATCCTCGAGTCCCTGCACGGGGTCGCGGTCGTCGAAGCTCTCGGCAAGGCCGCGCAACTCGTTGATGTTCTCGAGGCGCGCCTCCCCCTGCGGCGTCCCGTCAAGGTAGTGGGCCCGCAGGCCCATGACCTCGACCACCTGGTCGACCAGCTCGCTCGGCCTCAGCACCCCCATCGTCGAGCGCACCGACTCGATCTGGGCGCGAAAGCCATGCAGCGGACCTACCGCCGTCTTCGGCACTCCGGGCACCCGCGCCGGGTCGGTCAGGATCGCCAGGATGTCGGATTGGCCTTCGCGAGCGTAGGAGTTGATGGCCTCGATCGTGACGTTGCCGATCTTTCGCGACGGTACCGAGACGATGCGCGCGAAGCTCAGCGCGTCCTGGGGATTGAAGCAGAACCGCAAGTAGGCGACGAGGTCTTTGACCTCGCGCCTCTCCCAGAACCGAATCCCACCGACGAGGCGGTAGGGGATCTTGCGTCGCGCCAGCACGTCCTCGAAGGCGCGCGACTGAGCGTTCGTGCGGTAGAGGACCGCGAAGTCCGAGTAGCCGCGGTTCTCGGTCTTGCGCAGGCGCGCGATCTCGTCGGCTACAAACTCCGCCTCCTCGACCTCGTTGTAGGCCTGGGTGGCGACGACCTTCTCCCCTCCAGCGCGGTCTGTCCACAGCTTCTTTTCTGCGCGTTCGGGGTTGCTGCGGATGACGCTGTAGGCTGCGTCAAGGATGGCCTGGCTGGAGCGGTAGTTCTGCTCGAGGTGGACGACATGGGCGTCGGGGTAGTCCTTGCGGAAGTCCAGGATGTTGCGGATGTCGGCGCCGCGGAAGCGGTAGATCGACTGATCGTCGTCACCGACGACGGCGACGTTGCGGTGCTCTGAGGCCAGCAGATTGACCAGCACGTACTGGGCGCGGTTGGTGTCCTGGTATTCGTCCACCAGTACGTGGCGGAAGCGGTCGCGCCACTTCTCCAGCGCTTCCGCGTCGTTGGTGTACAGCTCGACGAGCTTCATGATCAGGTCGTCGAAGTCGAGGCCGCCTGAGCGCCTCAGCACCTCCTCGTAGGAGTCGTAGACCCGGCGGAGGATTTCGTCCGCATAGGAGCGGTTCGGGATGTCCTCCGGCCGCTTCAGCTCGCTCTTGGCCTGCGAGATGCCCTGGCTGAGGGCGCCGATCGGGTATCGCTTGGGGTCGAGGCGGAGCTCGTCGAGCACCCGCTTCAGGGCCGCCCTGGTGTCGTCCTCGTCGAAGATGACAAAGCTCGACGTGATGCCCATGCGTGGCGCCTCGCGTCGCAGGATCCTCACCGCGGTGGCGTGGAAGGTGCCCACCCACATCTTCTCCGCCCTGTCGCCGACCAGCGTCTCCACCCGGCCGCGCATCTCCCGCGCCGCCTTGTTGGTGAACGTCACGGCTAGGAGCCGGTCCGGCCAGACCCTCCGGGAGGCGATCAGGTAGGCGATCCTGGCGGTCAGGACGCGGGTCTTGCCGCTGCCCGCGCCGGCGAATATGAGGAGGGGTCCGTCGCCGTGTGTGACGGCTTCCTGCTGCGGCGGATTGAGGCGCGCAAGCAAGGCGTCGATCTGGGCTTGGGGAGTCTCCGAAACCACGGGAAAACGAGTTTAGCGGTGGCTGGAAAAGGCCTATCCCGCCGTTAGACTCCTCGTGGCTTTGACCCGAGAGGTCGACTTTGGCATGCGGGACCGCCTCCTCTACGAGCTGGCGCGCGACCTGAGCTCGACCCTCGATCTCGACGTTGTCCTCGAGAAGGTGATGGACCGCGTGATCACCCTGATGAAGGCATCGCGGGGGTTCATCGTCCTGGTCGACCCTGACGACGGCTCCGTTTCCGTGCAGATGTCCAGCGGCGAGGCAGACCCGGAGAAGGCGCGACAGTTCCTGGGCTCGCGCACCGTGATCGAGCACGTTGTCGCGACTGGAGAAGCGGTGGTGACGACCGACGCCAGCCTGGACGACAGGTTCAAGAGCAAGCAGTCGGTCATCCTCCAGAACCTGCGCTCGATCATCGCCGTGCCGCTCGTGACGAAGGGCAAGGTCATCGGCGCTGTCTACGTCGACAACCCGTTCCGCGCGTCGATCTTCGAGGAGCAAGACAAGGACCTTCTGCAGGCGATCGCCGACCTGGCCGCGATCGCAATCGACAACGCCCGCCAGTACGAGCGGTCGGAGTTCCTGCGCCAGGTCTTCGAGGCGCACGTCAACAAGCAGGTCACCGACTACGTGCTCACCCGTTCCGGCCGCGCGCTCAGGTTCCTCACGGGCGAACGTCGCGAGGTGACGATGCTCAACTCTGACATCGCCGGGTTCTCGACCCTCTCGCAGACCATGGACGCGGAAGAGCTGGTGCGCTTTCTGAACGACTACTTCCAGCGCATGATCAGGGTCGTCCTCGACCACGGAGGCAACATCGACAAGTTCCAGGGCGACGGCATGCTCGTGGTCTTCGGAGCCCCGAACCCGATGCACGACCACGCCGAGCGCGCCCTCAACGCCGCGCTGGCCATGGTGCGCGAGATCGATCGGTTCAATCGCGAGCAGCTGGCGGCCGGCAAGCCGGTGATCGCGGTGGGCATGGGTCTCGACACGGGCGAGGTGGTTGCGGGGCACGTGGGCTCCGGCGAACGGATGGAGTTCACGCTGATCGGCGTGCCGGTGAACAACAGCGCGTACCTCTCGAAGGTGAGGCCGGCAAGGGTTCTGATGTCAGAGACGACGAGGTCGCGGGTGCCCAACGGGTTCCACGTCGCGGCCTACGAGCCGATGCTGCTCAAAGGCGCGAAGGACCCGCAGCCGATCTACGAGCTGGCGATCACGATCGTGACCGACTAACGCCGGGTTCGACCTTACCGACGTGGCTCCGGCGGCCGGGTTCACCCCGGCCGCGACTATGCCTAAGCGCCTCCCAGGCGCCGATCGTGGAAGGGCTTTAAGAAGTCCCAACCGTATACCGGAATGGGAGCGCCGGCCCTGCGATCGACCAATTACTGCGCGTCGCGGGATGAGGGCCGGGTCGCCTGCGGCGAAGCCGCACGCGCGATGAGGGAAAACCATCCGGGTTTTCCCCTCATACCCAGCGTCGCTCCGGCGGCCCGGTTCACCCCGGCCGCAACTATGCCTTATCGTCTCCCAGGCCCCGATCGTGGAAGGCATTTAAGCAGTCCCAACCGTATACCGGAATGGGAGCAGGCCCGTCGCGAAGCGACCGGCCGATGAGGGAAAACCATCCGGGTTTTCCCTCATAACGTCTACCCCTGGCACACCCAGCGGCCAGGCCCGTAGTGCGAGTACAGCCAGGCGGCCGCCAACGCGTTGATCTGCGGGTCAAACGGCGAGTAGCTCGCGTAGGGCGTCCCTGACCACGTGCTCGGCAGGAACTGGAACAGCCCCGACGCGCCGCTGTCCGAGTTGACCGAGTTGGGGTGGTAACGCGACTCGCACCACGCGACGTTGATCGCCCACTGCACCGCGGCCGGACCAAGTGGGTTGAACGCGTCGGTGATGTACTTGGCGATGTCGGGCGGCGGAGGCGGATGGTTGCTGCGGGCGGCAATGGCCGCGGCCTGGGCTTGTGCAGCCGCCTCGGCCGCCTGCTTGGCCTGGTACTCGGCGAGGCCCTGCTTCAGCTCCTGCGACCACGACTGGACCTGCGCCATCTGCGCCGCCTGCACCCGTTGCGTCCGGGCCTGCTGGACCGCCGAGCTGCGATCGAACGAGCTGAGCTGCGTCACCGCGACCGCGACGGACTGCGGCGCGGGCGGATCCATGCGCGGCAGGATCACGGCGACGAGGATCACGACCCACACCAGCACCGCTCTGAATAGCGGCAGCAAACCCCGTTTCGCTCCTTCCCTTGGACTCGCCCTACCCCTGGGGCGGTGTCAGGCCCGAGCCGGGAGCGAAACGTTGAGGAGACGCCGGTCAGGATTTCTGGAAGGGGCCACCTTACCACAAGGTCGGCAACTTTCCGTTGCCGTACGCCCCGGTACCGAAACCTTACACCGCCGCGGCCGCGATCACTCCCGTCGTCACCCGATAAGCGGCCACCGGTGCGGCGAAGCCTTTGAGTGCCAGCTCCTGCGGTTCGGCCGGAATTCGTTGCGCGTCGAGCCATTCCTTGACCCGGCGATAAACCTCTGCGCTCAGCATCACCTGGCCGGCCCCAGCCTGGCCCTGCAGCCGGGAGGCCAGGTTCGTCACCTCGCCCAGCACGCTGACATTTGCCGACTCCGCAAGGTTGCCAACCACAGCGGGACCCACTGCAATCCCGGCGCCGACGGGGAGGCCGGCCAGCGCGGCCTTGTCGATGATCGCGACGGCCGCCCGGAGCGCCTGGGCCGCATGGTCGACGCTCTGACCAGCGATGTTGAAGGTCGCCATGATTGCATCGCCTGCGAACTTGTCGACGATCCCGTGGCGGCGTTCGACCTCCTGCTTAGCCCAGCGTTGGAGGCTGGCGATTCGGTCGGCAAGCTCGTCAGGGGCGATCTGACTGGCAAGCTCGGTATAGCCGCGTACATCAGCGAACAGCACCGACACCATGCGCTCGCCGGTAGCCACGCGCGTCGAGGTGGGCTCGACCCCATCGTGTTCAGGAGCTCCCTGGATTTCAATGCCATGCCGCGTGGCGGAGTCTCGAGCCAGCCGCACCGCAAGGAGCGCACCGGCAGTGGCGGCGTCGGTGGCGATGGCGGTCAACCTGCGTCGCGCGGCGTCGACGTCGCCGGCGGCGTGCTCCGCTTCGGCCAACGCCCGACCAACATGCCAGACGTCCAGCCGAAAGCCCGCACGCTCGAAAGCCGAAACAGCCTGACCAACGTCGCGCACCGCATCCTCGACCCGGCCCTCCAGCAGGGCGAGTCTTCCCTGCGCCGCCGCCCATCTAGGCGACGCCAGGACCTCGCCTGTCGACGGCACCGATGCGATGAAGGAGCGCAGCCAGCCGGGGTCTTGGACCGACTCTGCGACGGCATCGGCCGGCGATGCGAGGTTACACGCATGAGCTGGGATGGCGGCCGCCTCCGCCGCCGCACCGGTCAGGTCCCCGGCCGCAAGACGAAGCCGCATCCGCGCGGCTCCGTCATAGACGGCGTCCTGCGCGTCGACGCGACTTGAGCGCGGAGGCATGATGGCCGACGATTCGTCGAGGCGCATGTTCTCGGCGAGCGCGTGCGCCAGGACCACCGCAGCGCGCCAGTGGTTCTTCTCGTGTCCCGCATCGCGCGCGCTCTCGACGGCGGAGCGCGCGAGCACGATTGCCTCGTTGACGCGTCCACGAGCCAGGGCGACCAGCGCTTTCAGGTACATGGGCCAGGAGTCGTTTTCCGGATAGCCGGCGCGACCTATGCGCTCTGACCACACCTCCAACTTGTCTCCGCGGGCAAGGTGAACCGCTTCCCATGTTGCGTTGTAAATCGCATTGCCAATCTGGAATCGGTACTCGCCGGCAACGGCTGCGTTGTAGCTGTCTTCCACGTGGGCGAAGCCCGCCTCGACATGCCCCAGTCCCATCTCGCATCCCGCCATGAAGTTCCAGGACCATGCCAGAGCGAGATCGGCGCCTGCTTGCCTGGCAACGTCGGCCGCCTTCGACGCAAATTCGAGCCCCGCCGCAGACTCCTCATTGAACTGCGCCATGCCCGCAAGGCGAATGTAGGCGATGGCAAGCGCCTCGCTCGGTCCTTCGGCCTCGAGGACGTGGCGAGCGGCGTCGAACTCGCGGCGCGCCAGGTCCGAACGCATCAGCTCCCAGTAGCAGCGCCCCAGGAGAATGCGATGCTGCGCCGCCTCCACGCGCAAGCCCGCGGTTTCCAGGTCGCTGATGCCCTCATCGAGCAAACGCTTCGCCATCGCCGGTTCGGCGTTGTTCCAGTAGCAGTCGGCGGCGCGGCACAGAACGCGGCCGCGCTCGACCGAGTCTTTGATGTGAGGCGCCGCGCGCTCCAGGAGCTCGGCGGCGTCGCGATAAGCGCGTGTCCGGACCGCGTCGTCGGCGGCCGCGATGCACATCTTCACCGCCTCGTCGTGACGACCGGCCATCAAAAGGTGGTGGGCGAGGTCCACCGGCGCGCTGTCCGCTCGAGACGCGAGGACGTCGGCGATCCTCGAATGCAGCTGCTGGCGCCGAGGCACGACGAGGTCTTCGTAGACGGCTCGCGTCAGGGCATGGCGGAATCGATACCGGCCGGAAACTGGATCCGCCGTCTCGATGAGCTGCGCCGTCACGCTCGCCTCAAGCGCCGCCAGAGCGACCGAGTCGTCCACCATCGCCACCTCGGCCAGAGACCGGAGGTCGAATGCGCGGCCCATGACGGATGCTGCCGAAAGGACTGCAACGTCGTCGTGGCTCAGTCGCTCGAGGCGCCGCAAGATCGTGTCGCGCACGGTCTGCGGAATCCGGATCTCAGCGAGCGTCTTGCGGTCCCATCCCGAGTCCGTGCGGTAGATGTCTCCATGGTCAAGCGCGTCGCGCAGCATCTCCTCGAGCACGAACGGGTTGCCTTCGCTGCGTTCGCGAAGGAAGTCGCGGAACTCGTCGGAGACCGTCTCCTCTTCGAAGATGGCGCAGACCATGTCGGCGATCTGCGCCCCGGTCAGCGAGCCCAGGTCGATCAGCTCCACCTGGCCGCTGCGGCGCCAGCCCTGGATGGTCGGGAGCAGCGCGTGCTTGCGGTGCATCTCATCTGTTCGATAGGTCGCGACGATGAGCACGTTGGTCGAGCGCAGGCGCCGGGTCGCATAGTCGAGCAGCTCCCGTGTCGTCGTGTCCGCCCACTGCAGGTCCTCCAGGATGAGCAGGAGGGCGCGACTCCGGGCAGCGTCGCGAAGGAGAAGCAGCATGGACTCGAAGAGGCGGAGCTTGGCCTGAGTGGGGTCCCCACTGATCACGCTCGGCCGGCCCATCTGCGGGAACAGCTGGGCCAGCTCCTCCGCCGCCGAGCCCAACCGGTCGCGGAGGGAGGCAAGGTCGGTGGTGGCGAGATAGTTGCCGATCGCCTCGAGAAACGGGAGGTATGGCAGCGACAGCTCGGCCTCGCTGCAGCCGCCGGAAAAGACAGCGCAGCCCAGGCGGCGCCCTCGCGTGGCGAGCGCATTGACGAGCCGCGTCTTGCCCATCCCCGCCTCGCCGCCGACGATGACAACTCCGCCATCGCCGCGCAGCGCAGAGAGTAGGGCGTCCTCGAGCTCCGACAGCTCCGAGTCACGGCCGATCAGGACCGGGGAGAGCACGCGGGAGAGCGCCATCTTCAGAACAGGTGCGTCAGCTGTTTCCTCAGCAGCTTGCGACCCGCTGGCTCGACGTACGCCGGAAGCATCTGCCTCATCTGTTGAAAGGCTAGATCGGTGAGCGCGGCGGGATCGGCTCCTACGCTCGGTAGCGACTTCCCGATCACGACCTTGATCGTTTTGCGAAACCAGAGGTCTTTGGTCCCGGACAGCGCCACCGGCACGACCGGCACCTGTGCCTTGATCGCGAAGTGCGCGAAGCCCTTGTGGAAGGGAAGCAGGTCGCCCTCCTTCGGGCCGTAGTTCCCCTCCGGATCGCTCGCGCACCACCGGCACGTAGCCGCCGGTCGTGCGCACGAGCCACCACTGAAACTTGCGAGTCACCAGGAGCGTCGGATCGGCGAGGAAATGGAGCCGCGGCTCAACCGGAAAGAGGTAGAGGAGCGTGAACTCGTCCAGCCAGTTGAGGTGGTTGGCGATGACAACGTAGTTGCCGGATCGAGGGATGTTCTCCCTCCCCTGCACGTCGAACCGAAAGCACAGGCGCAGCAGCGGCACCCCGATCAGCCGGACCAGCCGGTATGGGATGTTGGCCCGGCGACTGACAGGAAGGAGGTCGGCTGAGGGCAAGGTGGCGCCGGCCGTGGCCATGCACCGGGGAGTCTAGAGCCCCAGCGACCACCAATCCAGGAATCGGTTGTAGGTGCCGAGCGCCCCCAGCACGGCGTTGGCCGCGAGCCGAAGGTTGGAGGCGTCACCTGGGGTGACCTTTCCTGTCTTCATGTCTGCCTGCAGCTCGTTCAAAAAGGCCTCGAGCTGGTTGCTTGCGGCGTTGGTGTTGCCTCGGTCGAGGGCGTCGGACGCCGCGTTTAGCTTGGCGATCAAGCTGTTCTTCTGGCCGTCGTTCAGCGTCTTCAGGCCTCTCACGTAATCGGCGATCGGGCCGAGCGCCTGCGCTGGCGTCTGGACAGGGACCATGACGGTCGCGGTTCCGGTGCCGTTAGGGTCGCCGTCGCTCACGGTCAGGGTGACGGGATACGATCCGGGTTTGGAGTACCAGTGGGTGGCCGTCAGGCCCGTCGCGGTCGGAGTCTGGTCGCCGAAATCCCAGGTGGCTGTGATCGTGTCCGCCGTTCCGGGGTCCCTGTAGGTGCCCGTGAAGGTGATCAGTTCGTTGGGGAGGATGAGGTTCGGGATGTTGATCGACGGGACGAAGCTGAGTATCTGCGCGGACGGGGGGACGTTATCGACGACCAGGCTCAGCGAGGTCTGGCCGGTCGCGTTGCCGTCGTCGGTCGCTTCCAACACGACCGTGTAGACGCCGTCGTCGTCGGGGGTGAAGGTGAAGGTGGCGCCCGGGCCGGACGCAAAGGTGGAGCCGTCGCGGGTTGCGGTCCACTTGAAGGTGAACCCGTGCGTCCGGTCGCTTGCGTCCGGGCTCCAGGCGGTGCCGCTCAGGGAGATCGGGGTGCCCTCCAGGAGCTTGGTGCTGAGCGCCTGGAGCGTGGGGCCGGTCGAGATGACTGGCGTGGGGGCCAGCGCGTCGATCTTGACTGTGAAGGTGGCAGTTGCCGTGGCCCCGTGGCTGTCAGTCGCGGTGATCGTGACCTGCGGCTGGGGGACGTCCTCATCAGCGGCGGTCCCAGTCCAGAGCCAGTTTCCCGGATTGGTGGTTGCGACGGTGCCCCAGTTGGGCTTTAGGCTGACGGTGTCGCCTGGATCCGGGTCGATCACCGAACCGGTCATCATCGGCGCAGTGCCTTCGGACGCGCTGGCCTGGCCGCTTGTCGGGAAGATGCTCGGGGGGTGGTTGGTCGGCGGCGGGGGCGGAGGCGGAGTGCCGCCGGCGACGTACGTCTTGAAACCGAAATCTTCACTGGCGGTGGGCGTCCACGCGGTCCCCACGCAGCACATCCATAGATTGCCGCCGTCAAGGTCGCCGGGATTGAGGAAGCCCCAACGGAATGTGTTCGCGCTGCTGGAGACGACGATCGCGTACTGGTGCCCGGCGGTAACCGGCACCGTCGGACTCAAGTCAAACGTCTGCCAGGTGAGCGAGCCGGCTGCTCCCAGCTCCGGACGCACGGTGGGCGTTGGGCCGACGTTGGCAAGAGCCGGCGCGTTCGGATCGACGGCCCAGATCTGAATCGAGAAGGCCGGCTGGATGTAGCCGATATAGGAGCCCGCGAAGAGGCTGACCTTGTCCAGCTGGCCGGTCAGCGTGGGTGTGAACGTCTGGGCCATCCTCGCGCCGAGAAGGGCGCTGGAGTTGCCGATGACGATGCCGGCTTTCGGGGCAAACTGGTCGAGCGTGTCAGCGGCCCGCACCGGGCCGCCGAACCACACGGCCAGGAGCGCCGTCAGCGCAAGCGCCAACGGAGTCCGACCGACACCTCTCCGCAACGAAGTCTTCACTTGGCTGTATTGACGCGGCTGAAGGGAATTCCCTGCGAGGGCGGGTGATCTCTACCGCGCTGTGGTTCTAACGCCTGTCTGGCGGCGGGGAGTCGCTACGGGCCCTGGCGAGCCGCCTCGGCCGGCCGGCGGCTTTCCAGGCCCACCGGTCAGAGCCGGGTGATGCCGGTGTGCGGGGCCGGGTGGTGCCGGCGACAGGATTCGAACCTGCGACCCTCGGCATGAAAGTCCGTCCCGACATCCTCAGGGCTCCCACCGTATTCGATTCTCCGCCTCGCGCCTCTCGTGGCTCCTGTGGCAGCCCCGGCTTGGCAATGCAAATTGGCCATACATCCAAAGGCCTTGAGCGATCGCCGGGCGCGGGGGAACGCGAAATGAGAGGCCTCTCCCCAGCTCGCTCCGTCGGGCGACTGCCTTACGCGGAGTTAGAGTTCCGAGTCCACCGCAGCCCACGAGCACCAATGGTCTCAGGGGGCGATTTAGAGCGGCGGTTCCACCGCATGCAGATCCAGAATCGTGGTATCGGCGCTCTTTGGCGCCGGGAATCCAACCGAAACCAGCGCCTCTTCGAACTCAACGCTCGACCAGCGGCTTCGGATGTGCTCCGCGGATTGCCAGACCCCGACTATGAAGAGGGCACCGTTCCCGACTGCGCAGTGGTGCCGCAACTCGCCGAACGATGTTGCACCTCCGCTGCTCATGATCAGCGCGTGTGCTCGGTCGTACGCCTGCGTCAACTCGTTGATATCGCCGTCAAACCGGGCAATCAATAACGCCGCCATTCGCTTGCGCCGTTAATCGGTCTGTGCTTGACATGAGGGAAGTGTGCCTCCTGGCTACACGATTGAAGGGCCGTCTACAAGCGAGCGGGATGTCGTCCCTTCGATACGACATCGGGCTGTTGCTCATGGGTTGGAGACGGCGACGCCGTTAGCTGCAGTTCAGATGGCGATCTGTTGCCGCATCTTCATCCAAGAAATTCCGACCTCCGAGTGGCCGAACTCGACCGGGTCGCCGTCGAGGCGCGACTTAGACTGGGATGTGTGGACATGAGGCTCGAACTCGTCCCTGTTCCTGTCGCCGACGTAGACCGAGCCAAGGCTTTCTATGTCGACCAGGTCGGCTTCCACGCCGACCACGATCATCAGGTCACGGACCAGCTACGTTTCGTGCAGCTCACTCCGCCTGGATCTGCATGCTCGATCGTGATCGGAACCGGGATCACCGAGATGGCGCCTGGCTCTCAGAAGGGGCTGCAGGTCGTGGTCAGTGACGTCGAGGCAGTCCGACAGGAGCTTGCCCGCCGCGGAGTCGAGACAAGCGCAGTCGACAAGCAGCCGTGGGGATGGTTCATTTACTTCAGCGACCCTGACGGCAACACGTGGTCGGTGCAGCAGATCGTCCCCCGCGAGTAGTTCAGGCCGACGATGGGAGCCCATAGCGGCCGATGCCGCAGGCCGGTGACGAGTGACAGCCGCCAGCAACGCGAAGTCTCGAGACCAGGACACCGCAGTCGTTAGAGGGCTATCGCCTGCCCAACCACTGTCAGGCCGTGGTTCGCGTTACGGAACCTCCAGCCCACCACTCCTGACATAACGCGAACCGGCCGCGCTGGCGGTAGTTAAGTCGGGAGGATTTCGCTCCTCGATTCGACTCTGATCTCGGTAGCCAGTTGCTGCATCAACGCATGGCGTTATGAGCCTTCAACGTCCGTGGTTTGCGCGGAAGGCGCAACGCCGCGTACCGATCGCGCCGGTATTCGTCCACCCATTGCCGACTGCTTCGCCAAGTACCATCCTCGGCTCGAACTGCCTTGAGGCGGGAGCGTTGTGCGGCGTTACGGAGTGCCACGACCGACAGATCTTTCGTGGCCAACGCTTCCAGTGGTACGAGCTTCGCAGGCCCTGCCACCGCAGGCAAGACGAAGCGACTGAGGTTGTCAAGGATTGCCCTTGCGAGGATTTCGCCTAAGGGTCCTGGATCGCCTCGGTCAGCGCGATTCAGGGCATCGAGGTAGCGATCTCGAAGTCGCTTCTGAATGATCGCGGGCGGATAACCGAGCCGAACCAGCAGGAGGTTCATGAGCAAGCGGCCGACGCGGCCGTTGCCGTCGATGAAGGGGTGGACGTGTTCGAACGCGGCATGCCGCGCTGCGAGTGCCTCCGCGACGCGCGACGACTTGCGAGGCAAGCTGTCGACGCTATCCACCCAGTCGCGAATCAGCGCGTGTACCTCGGTGTGGCTTGGTGGTTTCATCCCATGCTTGAAGGCCTGGATGTCATGCCGGCGCCAGTTGCCCGGACTTTCATCTTTGGAGGCGTCTG
>WNFX01002497.1_pt1 | contig 18640 bp, 17 predicted proteins | sample 5400111 | NCBI WGS metagenome assembly WNFX01 (sample SAMN13153363, study PRJNA577476) | soil metagenome | isolation source: 40 cm soil or saprolite under grassland replicate 1 | place: USA:California | collected 2016-06-15 | reverse complement strand
GCCCGCACCTCCGGACCCAACGGCCGCAACCAGCAGCGCGGCAACGAAGAGACGGTGTTCACCGAGCTCGGCCAGATCGGCACGCAGTTCGACGGCCTGGCGCACCAGGCGCTCGGGCCCCATCTGTACAACTGCGTCGAGAACGACGCGGTCGCGGCGCGCACCGGCTTCACCAAGTTGGGCGTGGAAAAGATCGGCGCGCTGTTCACGCGCGGCGTGATGCTCGACATCGCGGCGCTGAAAGCCGTGGATATACTGCCGGCGACCTACGAGATCACCGTGGCCGACCTCGACGAAGCGATGAAGCGCCAGCGCGTCGATTTCGGCGCAGGCGACACGGTGCTGGTGCGCACGGGCTGGGGCCGGCACTACGGTGTCAACAACGCGCTATTCATGAGCGGCGAGCCGGGCATCGGCGTCGCAGCCGCGGAATTTCTGGCGAAGAGGAACATCATGATGGTCGGCTCGGACAATTGGGCGGTCGAGATCAGACCGTACCCGGACAAGGGCCTGTTCCTGCCGGTGCACGGGTTCATGCTCGTGGTCAACGGCATCTTCCTGCTGGAGAACCTCGATCTGGAAGCGATGTCGCGCGACAAGGTCTACGAGTTCGCGCTCATCGTGCAGCCGCTCAAGCTGAAGGGCGGAACGGGCTCGACCATCGCGCCGATCGCCGTGCGCTGACGGTTGCGGCTACCGACGGAGTGTTCGTATCCAGGCGACGATCGCCGCTACGACTGCCGCGGGCTGCTCGGGAATGAGGGCGTGGCTCGCATCCGCGATCACGGCGATGGTGACGCGCTCGCCGAACTCCTCCTTGAGCTCGTTCGTCGTCTCGCGCGGTTTGAAGGGATCGAGCGCCGCCTGGAGGTCGAGGAGCGGCGCTCTTCCCGCCCCCCACCACTCTTCCTGCCTCGTCGCCCGGCCGGCGGCGAACTGGCTTGCGTTCACATCCGGGTACCAGCCTTTCAGCCACACGCTCGCGTCGTGGCCCGGCGCGAAGAAAGTCGAGCGCAAGTATCCCAGGCGCTCGGCATCGGCAAGCGTGATGTCGGCGCTTCTTGTGACGGCCTCGGCGAGCGCCTTGGGATAAGTCTTGGCTGCGGCCGCAAGAATCGCGACGCCGCGAACGAGCCGCGGGTGGTCGGCCGCGATCATGCGCGCGACCCAGTTGCCGAAGGCGTGCCCGGCGACGACCGCGGGACCGCCGTCCGCGTGTGCGATCACCGCCGCCACATCGCGCGCGAAATCGTGGAGCGTCAGGCCCGTCATCGGCCCGGTGCTGCGGCATGTTCCGCGCGGCTGCGGGCGCAGCACGCGATATCCGGCTTTCGCGATCCCCGCGGCGACTTCGTCGTAGTCTTCGGAATCGCGGCCGCGCGAAGGCAGGAGTACGACGAGCGGCCCCGCGCCTTCGGCGATCACCTCGATGCGCGCGTCGCCTGCGGCGACCAAGTCGCGCGTGCGCTCGGGGCGCGGCAAGGCGAGGCCTACTCCGCGCCGGGCAGCCGCGCGATGATGCGAAAACGCAGATCGACGCGGTTCTGTACCGCGATGGCGCCGCCCAGGAGCGAGTACGGCGTGATGCCGAAATCGGTCTGGTCGAACGAGAACCGCCCACTCACGCTCATTTTCTCCGCGTCGGCCTCGATCTCCGCCGGCACCTGCAGCGTGCGCGTGCTCCCGTGCAGCGTGATCGCGACGTTCAAGGTAACGTCCCCTCGCATCGTGTTCGCTCCGCTCACCCCGATGAGCGCGAACGGAAACTTCTCCAATTCCAGAACCTTTTCCAGCATGTTGGCGCGCGTTCCTTCGATGTCGGACTCGCCGGGCTGCGTGTCGAAGCCCGCCTCGGCGCGCAGCGCCGCTTCGTCCACCGCCAGGCGCGCGAGCGCGACGTACAGGTCGGCGCGGCCTTCGTCGGGCGCGATGTAGCCGCCGACTTCGTGGCTCGCGACCACGTGGTCGTGCCCCAGGCGCGCGAGCGAGCCCGAGCGTCGCACCTCGATCACCACGAGCGACTCGCGGGAATCGACCCGGAACACGGGCTTCCCCTGCGCTGCGGCTTCCCGGTAATAGCCTTCGGGAAAATCCGCCGGCGGAGCGGCGGGCGCAGGCGCCCTCTCGCGCAGGAGCGGCGCGCAGCCCGCGAGCAGCGTCGATAAGAGCGCCGCCGCGACGCGAAGAGCGTTTGAGCGCATCTCAGCCGGCCTTGCGCAGCTTTACCCTGAATTTCACCTTCACGTCGGCGCCGATGACATTGCTCGCCTCCCACTCGCCCGTGCCGATGCCGAACGCGCCGCGCGAAAGCAGAAACTCGCCTTCCATCACGGCGCCGCCGGCGGAAGCCGTCCAGCTGAATGGCACCTCGACCGGCTGCTTCACGCCCTTCAAGAGCAAGGTCCCGCGCGCCACGTAACGATTGCCCTCGATGCGGCGCAGGTCGGTCGAGCGGAACTCGGCCTGCGGAAAGCCCGCGTAATCGAACCAGTCCTTGCCGCGGATTTCCTTGTTCACGTCCGCGACGTTCATGTCGGCGCTCGTGACCTTGACGGTGACGTCGAGACGGCTCCCCGCGGGCTTGTCCGGGTCGAAGCGCAGGCGCGCGTCGAACTCTTTGAACTCTCCCGGAGCCGCGGTTTTCTCGAAGCTGGCAATGAACTCGAGCTTGCTGCCGGCCGGATCCATTTTCCAGTCCGCGCCCTGAGCGAAGCGCGGCGCGAAGGCGAGGAGGCACAGCGCGAGCGCGGGGACGACTCTCCTCATGGCGTTCTCCAGGTGCCGGGGAGCATCCGTATCAGCACCGTGTTGCGTTTGACGAAGTGATGCCGCAACGCCGCGCCGATGTGCGCGACCAACACGAGCCCAAGCAGCGCGGCGAGCCCGCCGTGCACCCATGCGACGAGGTCGGCGGTGGGCTCGTCCGGCGCCACGATCGCGGGCAGCGGGATCAGCCAGAAAATCCGGAACGGAACGTTGGAGGCGGAGTTGACTATCCAGCCGGTCACGGGCAGGGCGATCATCAGCGCGTAGAGCAGCAGGTGGCTCAGGCGCGCGGCGGCGCGCTCCCAGGCGGCCATGCCCGGGGGCAGCAAAGGCGTGGGATTGGCAAGCCGCCACAGCAGGCGCAGCGCGACGAGCGCGAGGAGCAGCACGCCGGTCGATTTGTGCCAGAAGAAAAGCTCGATCTTGGTTGGCGACACCCGCCAGCTCGCAGCCATCAAGCCGAGCGCGATCTGCGCGAGGATCAGCGCCGCCATGACCCAGTGAAACAGCTTGGCCGGGGCGCCCCAGGAATCGGCGTCGTTGCGCAGCATGTCCGTATGGTATGGCAACGGCTGGCCCCCCAGTCAGCAAAAGGAAAGCCTCCTGTCAGCCCGCTGCAAGTACAAGGGCTACATGATCTCCTCCACAAGAAGAGGCGACAAGAAGAGGCGTCTTGACTCCTCAACGGCAGCTGACCATCCCTTTCGCGCTATTGCTCGGCATCGCCTATGTGGTGCCGGGACTGGTCGGGCACGATCCGTGGAAGCCGAACGAAGCATACAGCTTCGGAATAATCTACAACGTTTGGGGCGGCGGCGATTGGGTCGTTCCGATTCTCGCGGGCGAGCCGTTCATGGAAAAGCCCCCGTTGTTCTACATCAGTGCCGCCTACGTCGCGACGCTATTTTCTTCCTGGCTGCCGCTGCACGATGCGGCGCGTCTCGCATCGGGAATATATATGGCAGCGACGCTGGTGTTCGTGGGCCTGTCCGCGCGCGCCACCTGGGGCGAAGGACGCGGCCTCGTCGCGATGATGGCGTTCCTCGGCTGCATTGGGCTGCTCGTCGATTCGCATCTGATGTACACCGACATCGCCCTGCTCGCTGGATTCGCGCTGTCGTACTATGGGCTCGTGCTCAGCCGGACCCGCCCTGCCTGGGCGGGTCTTGCGCTCGGCACGGGTGTGGGAATCGGCTTCATGTCCAAGGGACTGATTGCCCCCGGCATAATGGGTTGCGTAGCCGTGTTGCTGCCTGCATTGTTCGGCGCCTGGCGCAATCGCGATCATGCGCGCTGCCTTGCGGTCGCCCTCCTCGCCGCAACGCCTTGGCTGATCATCTGGCCCTACGCTCTCTACCAGAGGTCCCCCGAGCTGTTCATGCAATGGTTCTGGATCAACAACTTCGGGCGCTACCTCGGATTCGCTCATCTGGGGGCGGAATCCGAACCTTGGTTCTATACCCGAACTTTGCCGTGGTTTGCCTGGCCGGCGCTGCCCTTGGCGCTATGGAGCGCGTGGCGGCTCGGGCGGGAAGGATTGAAGCGGCCGGAGCTGCAGCTGCCGGTGCTTGCCGTGATCGTGATGCTTGCAGTTCTCGGCGCTTCTGCTTCCGCGGGTACGCAATATGCGTTGCCGGTGTTGGTACCCCTGTCGGTGCTTGCGGCGGGTGCGGCGAACTTGCTTCCGCAGCGCGTCGCGGCGGCTAGCGACTGGCTGTGCCGCGTCGTGTTCGGTCTGCTTGCCCTCGCGTTATGGTGGGGCTGGATGGAGATGATGTTCCGACGGCATCCGCCCGAATGGTCGTGGTTGGCTCGCTACCTGCCCATGGATTTCGAGCCGCAGTTCCAACTGTTTGCTTTTGCCGTGGCCGTGGCGCTGACTTCGGCTTGGGTCCTGCTCCTGCTCCGGCTTAGGGAATGGGAAATCCGCCCGCTGCTCAGCTGGACGGCGGGACTCACACTGGTTTGGGGTCTGGTCTCGACGCTGTGGCTGCCCTGGCTCGACCACGCAAAAAGCTACCGCGGGATGTTTGCGTCCATGCAGCGCGCCCTGCCAGCGGATCATGGCTGCCTCGCCAGCAGCAATCTAGGCGAGCATGAGCGGGCCATGCTGGAGTACATGACCGGAATCGTCTCGGTGAGGCACGAAGTCCGGCCCGGCGCTCGATGCGATTTCACCCTGCTTCAAGACAAGGCCCGAGACCGGCGCGTCCCGCCGCAAGGCGGCTGGCAGCTGGTTTGGCAAGGCAACCGACCCGGCGACAACAGGGAGCGATTCTCGCTGTTCGGGCGCAAATCCGGAGAAACGGGGAAGCTGATCCCGGTTTCGGGCATCAGACCCGAATGAGTGCGATGCTCCTTAAAGATTACTTTTTCATCTTGATCAGCGCGTCGTAGGCATTGTCGCAACGTTCGACTTCGGCATTGTCCGCCGCCGGGTCGACGAACAGGATCGTGGCGCCCCGCAGCGGCGACGCGAGTTTCCTCACCGGCGACAGGTAATTCATCTTCAACATCAGCGGCTGCGCATCGCCGATCGTGTACTCATAGAACAGCAAGGCGGCATTCGGATGAGGCGGTTTGCGCGAAACGCCTATGCCGTTCGAGCGCGCGATCATCGGATCGATCGCAAACCAGTCGACGGGCGCACCCTGCTGCCGGGCCTCGTCGATCATGTGGCTGTAAACGGTGAGAGCGAGCGGCACCTCGCCAGATACGACCATGTTGGCGAGGACGGAATTGCCGCTGCGCACCGACAAGCCGTTGCGCGCCGCGATCTGCCGGAAGAGCTCCGCGCCTTTTTCCTCGCCTAGGTTCTTGAGCAGGCTGCAGTACCATTCGCCGGCCTTCGCTTCCACGCCCAGCTTGCCTCTCCATCTGGGATCGAGCAGATCGGCCCAGCGCTTCGGCAGATCCTGCTTTCCGACTGCACGTGTGTTGTACGCCTGCACGAAAACGTTGATGAATTGCGGAGCCCAACCTCGATGGGCCGGCAGGGTGCCTTCCAGCATCTCCTTGTGCCAGCCGGAATTGACTTCCTGCAGAAGGTTTTCCCGGACCAGGGCTTCGAGCTCCGGCGAAGAGACGCTGACCGCGTCGAAGTCCCAGCGGTTCGCTCTTTTTTCCGCCACCGCGCGCTGCAGCACCTTGGCCGAGGAGGCGCGCCACGCGTTGACGCGGACGCCGTAGCGCTTCTCGAAATCGGCGCTGAGAATCTGAATCGTTGGTGCGGCGTTGGAGGTGTAGACGGTCAAAGAGCGTTCCTTCTGCGCCGCCTGCACCAGCCGTTGATGACGTGAAGGGCCCCCGTCTGATGCGAGCTCGACGAACGATTGCGCCGATGCGAAAGGAGCCGCAACGGCCAGCAGCAACGCAGAAATCAGCCGAAGGATCAAGCCGCCGCTTGCGCGGCCTGCGCCGCCCGGGAAATGCCGGCCGGGAGCGCCGCCATGTCGAGGCCGTACAACCTGCATGCATTCGCGGCCAGGACTTTCGTCTGCGTCTCCAGGGGCAGGTGGCCGAGATCGCGCCGGATGACCTTGATCGAATTCGGCCAGGTCGAATTGGCGTGGGGAAAATCGTTGGACCACATGAGGTTGTCCTGGCCCCACCACTCGAGGTTACGACCGCAGACCGAATCGTTGAAGAAGCAGGAGAAGACCTGGTTGCGGACGTACTCGCCCGGGTCGCGGGTGATCGGCGGCGGGTTCTCGCCGCGGAAGCGACGAAAGTAATAATCCCACTGCTGGACCGCGAAGGGGAGCCAGCCGGATTCGTTTTCCACGGACACGAGCTTGAGTCTCGGGTATCGCTCCAGCACGCCGTAGAAAATGAAATCGAAAAGCGCGTTCGCGACGTCCGCGAGCTTCAGGTTGACGCTGCCGCGGTAGCGCTCGATGCCTTTTCTTTCCTTGCTGTGGTAGCTGTGCCCGGTGAGGATGTGCATGCTGACCGGCGCATCGAGGTCCTGGGCCGCCGCCCAGAATTTGTCGTAGTGGCTGGAATGAAAAGGCAGATCCGGATGCGGCGCCTGCCAGATCAAGGCGCCCTTGAGCCCCGCTTTGCGGCAGCGTTCCAGCTCTTTGACCGCGTTATCTACATTATAGACAGAGATGGCGGGAATGCCGATGAGGCGGTTCCGGGCCACGCTGCAGTACTCGATCAGCCAATCGTTGTAGAGGCGGAAGCAGGCCTCCTGCAGTCCGGCATCCTCGAGCGCGTAGAGACTGAGCAGCAGCGTCGGATAAAGCACTTCGGCCGAGAGGCCGTCGACCTCCATCTCCCTGATCCTCGCGTTCGGATCCTGTCCCCCCTCGCGCCGCTGGAATCCTTCGCCCAGCTTGTGAGGCGGAAAGAGCGGCGCGGCCTCGCGATATTTTCCCGGCACGCCCTTCTTCCAGAGGTCGACCGGCTCCATCACATGGGAATCCGCCGAAATGATGATCCCGTCGATCCCCCGGCCCCGAGTATCCGTCGCCGCCATGTCGCCGCTTTCTTGATCGGCTACTCGAAGAACTCGCCGTCGCGGACCACCACCGGCACGCGCTTATTCTCCTTCGAATCGCCGGGCATAGCCTCGCCGCGGATGTTGAGCCGGCCGGAGGCGTCCTGAGACCCGACCCGGCAACCGATCCGCACCAGCACCAGCGGCTCCTTGCTCGTGGCCTCGAACCAGTAGTACGCGCCGGCGGGAAGCATGATCCCCTCGTGCTTGCAGACATCGGTATGGCCGCCATCCGCGTCGTAGTAGCGCGCGCTTCCCTGCAGCACGATGAAGGTGTGGTCTTCGTTCGGATGCGTGTGCAGCCCGTTCTCGCCGCCGGAGGCGTAGACCTTGAGCGTCGCCCACATGTTCGCGGTCCTCGCGAGCGCGGTGTTGGTGCGCCCCTGATCGAGCAGCTGGGCGCGCATCTTGAAGAACGACGGCTTCTTCGCCGTCGCCTTGTCGGCCGCGCTCGCGCCGCGTTGCTTGTCGTCCTGATCGGTTGCCTGCATGGATCTCTCCTTCCGAGAGCGCGCCGCGGGGCGACTCGGCGCGCGAAACCTCACGATGTTAGATTAGTGCAGTGCCATACTCAAGGGCTCGCCCGGACGCATGCGCTTTCTCTAATCATCCGCCTTGGACCGTACATAGGCCCACAGCTGATCGAATTCTTCCGCGCTGAGCACGCCGCCCCACGCCGGCATCTGGCCCTTGCCGTCCTTGGTGGCCTTGTCGAAACGAGGCCGTTCGTCGGCGCGGAGCCGTCTCAGATCGAAGGTCGAGCCGGTGTTCACCAGTCTTTCTCCATGGCACTCCGCACAATGGGTTTGGTAGACCTGCGCCCCGGCTTCGATCAGGGATCGATCTTGCGCTGACGCGCCTGGTGCAGCCGCGAGCACACCGAAAACAACGCTCATTCCCACGCTCGCTGGCATGGCCTAGGGCAAGGCGAAGACGAAGATGGAGTTGTGCCCGCGCACCGCCCTCGGCATGGTTTTCTGCGTCAGGCCCAGCGGCCCGGCGGTGACCGACTGGCCTTCGCCGGTGAACACCATCACGTACTGCTTGCCGTTCACCGCGTAGCTGATGGTGCTCGTCATGATCATGCCGCCGACCAGCGCTTCCCAGAGTATCGTGCCGTCGTCGGCGTCGAACGCGCGAAGCCGGCGGTTCTGGTCTCCCCAGAAGACGAGATCGCCCGCGGTGACGAGCGCCGAGCCGACGCTCGCCTGGGGCTGCGAGTAGAGCACGCGCAGCTCGCCCGTCGCGAGGTCGATCTTGCCGATGTTCATGTACTTGTTCGGGTCGGAGCCCGGGCGGATGACGCCCGCGCGCGGCCCCCAGCCGGCCTTCGCCTTGGTGTTCGCGGTCATCGTCAGGCACTGATCCTGGAACGGGACGTAGAGCGAATTCCTGCCCGGATGGTAGGCGATCGCCCACAGGCTGCGCGTATTGTGGTAACACCCGAGGATCTTGTCGCCGTCCTTCCTGAAGAGCTTGTCGGGGTTGACGCGCGTCTTGCCGGTCTTCACGTCGATGTGGTTCATGTTGATATTGGGATCGTCGTAGGGGAAGGGCCTCGCCCACAGGAACCGGCCGTCGGCCTGCGCGACGACGAAGAGGCCGCCGCCCTCGGCGACCGTCACCACGACGTCGCGCTCCTCGCCCTGCACGATCGCCGGGCTGATCCATTTCGCGTGCCTGGGGTCGGGGTTCAAGCGCGTGCGCACGAGGATGCGCTCGTGGTTGTGATCCGCATCCCAGTCGTCGCCGGGAAGCTCCTGGTAGTACCAGAGGAGCTTGCCCGTCCCGACGTCGAGCGCAACGGTCGAATTGCTGTAGAGATCGGCGGGCGCGGAGAGCGACACGGCGTCGGCGCGGCCGTGACGCGTGAGTCGCGTATAGGGATTCGGGTTGGCGATGCCCCAGTACAGGACCTTGCGTTTCGGGTCGTAGGAGCCGGGCAGGCCCCAGGGGCCCGCGGCGCGCTCCTGCGCCGGCATGTCGGCCCAGGTGTCGCCGCCGGGCTCGCCCGGCGCGGCCGTCGTGTAGAACTTCCAGACTTCCTTGCCGGTCCTCGCGTCGTGCGCCGCGATGAAGCAGTTCTCGCGCTTGCCCTGTCCGCAGGTGCGGTTCGAGATGACCTTGCCGTCGGCGACGAGCAAGCCGCCGGCCGTCTGGCCGCCATCGTCGACTTTCGTTTCCCAGCGGAGCTTGCCGGTCTTCGCATCGAGCGCCAGCAGAAATCCGTCCGGCGCGGCGAAATAGATCATGTCTTCGTAGATACCGAGGCTTTTGCTGCGCGCGGCCGCCGGGGTGACGGCCCTCGGATAGTCGCGCTGATACTCCCAGATCAGATCGCCGTTGGTGGCGTCGACCGCCTGGATCGAGGCGCCGGGCACATACAAGTACATGACGCCGCGATAGACGATCGGGGTCGATTCCTGCGTGCCGTTCGGCAGGCCCCGCGACCAGGCCATGCGCAGCCGGCCGACGTTGCTCTTGTCGATCTGGTTGAGCGGGCTGTAGCGCTGCTGATCGAAGGTGCGGCTTATCATGAGCCAGTCGGCGGGATCCGGATTGGCCAATATTGCGTCGGTGACCGGCCGGAAATCCGCGATCTGCGCAGCCGCGGGCGTTGCTAAAACGCCGAGAAAGGCGGCTGCGATGCAGGACGAAGCTCTGATCATGATTGCCTCCCTGTCGTTTTTTGCTGACCGTTGGATTAGTGTAATGCCATACTCAATGGCTCGTCTGGCTTCACCACGCGAGCGGGGAAGAACATGCATCGGATACAAGACGTGCGCCGCTGGGTCCTGCCCCTGGCGGCGCTGGCAACGGCCGCTCCCGCCTTCGCGCAGGACGCGAAGCTTGCTGCAGCGCAAAAGGAAGGTTCGTTAACGCTGTACACGAGCTTCGCCGAAAAAGACCTGCCGCCTCTGATACTGGCGTTCGAAAAGAAATACGGCATTAAGGTCAGCGTGTGGCGCGCCGGCTCGGAGAAAGTGCTGCAACGAACCCTGGCCGAAGCGGCGGCCAGGCGCCACGAGGTCGACGCGGTCCACTCCTCCGCGCTCGAGATGGAGACGCTGCATCGGGAAAAAATCCTGCAACCGGTCACGTCGCCGTACTCGACGGAGCTGATCGCGGGCGCGCTGCGGCCCCATCGCGAATGGGTGGCGACCTACCTGTCCGTCTGGGTGCAGGCCTACAACACCAAGCTCGTCAAGAAGGAGGATCTGCCCAGGACTTTTCAGGATCTGCTCGCTCCGAAGTGGAAGGGCAAGCTCGGCATCGAGGCCAACGTCCCGGAATGGTACTCGACCGTGGTCTTGAATATGGGCGAGGATAAGGGCATCAAGTTCTTCCGCGACCTCGTGGGGCGCAACGGCATCTCGGTGCGTACCGGGCATTCGCTGCTCAACAACATGGTCGTCGCCGGCGAAGTGCCGCTCGCGCTGACGGTCTACCAGTTCATGGCCGAAGCCGCCAAGCGCCGGGGCGCGACGCTCGACTGGTTCATGCTGGAGCCGGCGGTCGCGCGCATGAGCGGCATCGGCATCGCGCGCCGCGCACCGCATCCGAACGCCGCGCTATTGTTCTACGATTTCATGCTGTCGACCGAGGCGCAAGAATTGCTGGTGTCGATGGAATATGCGCCGACCCGCGCGAAGGTGCCCTCGCCGCTCGCCCAGCGGCACCTTACGCTCGTGGACCCGGCGGTCGCGCTCGACCAGAGCGACAAATGGACCAAGTCATTCGAGGAGGTGATACTCAAGCGGGGCGGCCGATAAATACGAAGGGTGATGTACTCGTGAATCTAACAGCCGGACTCCTGTCCCTTGGTACGCGCTGCGTGTCGAGCCGCCGCGCGCTTTATTTTGTGCTCGCCTTCGTCCTGCTCCTGGCGGCACTGGTCAGAACCGTTCCTCTTACCTATTCCCATTTCTGGGATGAGACGGTATTCCTGCAAAACGCCAAGGTCATCCTCGACGGCCGCACCAACTACGAGGAATTCCACCACCGGCCGCCTCTTCTGTCTTTCCTTTACGCGCTGGGATTCGCGATATGGGACAACGTTTACGTTGCCAATCTGGTGCAAGGGATGGTGACCACACTGACGGTGGTGTTCGCGTTCCTGTACACAAGGCAGAGATTCGGCCTCTCTGCAGCCCTAGGCAGCGGCTTCCTGTTCGCGTTTGCTCCGTACTTCGTGAAAGCGTCGCATGAGTTGCTCACCGATATGCCGGCGCTCGCGCTCATGCTTGCCGCCATGTGGCTGTTCGATAAGCCCGGCGCTCGTTATGCCTTCCTGTCGGGCATCCTCTATGCCTTGGCGATACAAACACGGTTCACTTCGCTTTTCCTTATCGTCTACTTCGCCCTGGACGCCGTCCTTTCCCCGAAGAAGATTCGGAGCATGGCGTTTCTGCTCGCCGGGGCTGCCGCCGCTATTGCGCCCTATCTCGTTTGGATCAGGTGGAACTACGGATCTTTCTTCTTCCCATTTGTCCAGGCTCGGAGAATTGTCACCGAGTGGACGGCGCCGGTCCCTGCCAGTTTTTACTGGGATGCACTGCTGCAGGTTTTCCCCTACAGCATGTGGTTCTTTTTCGGGGCTGGAGTCCTGCTGCCGGTCGCGCGCCGGGCAATGGATCGCCGAACCGGCGAGGATGGAGGGCGGTTGACCGGTCTCGCCGGACTGAGCGACCAGACCAAGCGGCAGTTCGTGCTTCTGATGTGGGCAGGCGCGTTCTTTGCCTACATGCTCTCGATTCCACACAAGGAGGTCCGGTACCTGCTGCCTCTGGCGATCCCAGTCGTGATTATCAGCGCGTTGGGCCTCGCCGAGCTGTTTCGCTGGTTCGCGCGGCAGGCGCGTACCGTAAAGGCTATCGGCATCCTGCTGGGCATCGCCGTGGTGATGCTGGAGTATGCGCCATCGCTGCAGAAGCTCAGGGAGCCCTGGCTCGACCGGTCAGTGCGCGAAGAGGTGCAGATCGGCCTCTATTTGCGCGAGGTTTCCACGCCGGCGGACACGATCTACGCTGCGCACAATTTTCCCGTGTTCGCGTTCTACTCGGAGCGCAGGACCGTCTCGCTCTTACCGATCCAGGGCGAATTCGATCAGGCTTGGCGCGAACTGATGACGCAGCCGGGGTTTCTTGTGTATTACCACCCCGCCGGCATCGAGGAAACTCATTCCATCTATCCGTCATTCAAGCCGGATCTGCAGTTTCTCGAAACCGGCCCGAACTTCCACAGGGTTCGCGCTTTTCCGAGCGCCACAGTCTACCGTTACGAACCCGCCCCGTAAGCGCCGGTGCCGGGTGTGTCGCCGATGGCAGACATTCTGAAGTAGACAAAATCAGGACCCCGCACTTTCTTGTGCAGTATTCCCTGCGTGTTCGTCGGCGCGGCTTGAGTTATGCGAATGTCATAAGTAGAGTGAATGCGCAACGCGGTATAAGGCAAACCCGTCGAAATCCATGATTGTCCGGCTGGCTGCTGGTCCGGCCCGGCTCCCGCAGGCCCGATATGCGCAGCTCCGACATCGCTGTTCGCGTCGATTCACCGCAGACAGCCAACGGGCCAAGCCATCAACCCGAGCGCTTCGAGGTGGCTCTCACTTTTGTTACCCTCGCCGTCACGGCGGTGGCGTGCGCACTCCTCGCAGTGGACTCTACGGCGGTCCTCGGGAAGATGGCCGATCGGGGCGATGTGCCGGGCGCTCTCGGCCAGATCCTGTTTATGCTGATCGTCGCGCTGCTCATCTGGGGGAGCCTGGTGTACCAGTTGACGCGCCTGGCGTTTTTCCGGCGGCGGCTCGACCACCGGCCTGCGACGGCTCGGGTGCTGGAAGAATTTTACGATGGCGCGGTGCCGTCGCTTACGGTGATCGTCCCGTCCTACAAGGAAGAGCCGCAGGTAGTGCAACGCACGCTGTTATCCGCTGCGCTCCAGGACTACCCGAATCGACGCGTAGTGCTGCTGATCGATGATCCAGCTCATCCGGCCAACGCCGATGATAAGCGGGCGCTCCGGCACATCGAATCTCTCCCAGTCCGGTTGCAGGCGCTCTTCGCTGATGTGGCGAAGAAGTTCGAGCACGAATGTGCGGCGTACGAACGCTGGCACGCGCACGGCGCGATCGACTCGCCCGTCGAAGCCGAACGGATCGGCCGCCTCTACGAGGATGCCGCCCGATGGCTCGAGGAGCAGGTGTCGCACCTGGTCCCGGAGGAGCCAGGAGACGAGCTCTTGCGCGACAAGGTATTTCTCCCCCTCGTGCGAGAGCACCGGGCGCGGGCGCGACGCGTGGCGTCACGTGCGCGGGGGGGCGCGCTCGAGGAAGCGCACCTGCTTCGAGAGTACCGCAGGCTCGCTTCCCTGTTCCGCGTCGAGTTCACCAGCTTCCAGCGCAAGCGTTACGTGAACCTCGCCCATGAGCCAAACAAGGCCATGAACTTGAACGCGTTCATTGGACTCATGGGCAAGCATCTGCGGGAAGTGCGGCGCGCGGACGGTCTGCACTTGGAGCAGTGCGCGGGGGACGCCGCAACCTTGAGCGTGCCCGACGCCGACTACCTGCTCACACTGGACGCCGACAGCATCATCGTTCCCGACTATGCGCCGCGGCTCGTGCACTACATGGGTGTCCGAGGCAACGAGTGGGTTGCGGTGGCGCAGACGCCCTACAGCACGATTCCGGCGGCCGCAGGCACCCTTGAGAATATCGCCGGTGCGACCACCGACATCCAGCACAACATCCACCAGGGTTTCACCGCTTTCGGCGGCACATACTGGGTCGGGGCTAACGCCCTGCTGCGCAAGAGCGCGCTGGAGGACATCGCTCAGGCGGACCGGGAGCGCGGCTTTCCGATCACGCGTTTTATCCTGGACCGGACCGTGATCGAGGACACCGAGTCGAGCATCGACCTCGTAAGCCGCGGCTGGCAACTCTACAATTACCCCGAGCGCCTCGCCTACAGCGCGACGCCGCCGGATTTCGGTTCCCTGCTGATCCAGCGTCGGCGCTGGGCCAACGGCGGGCTCATCATCCTGCCGAAGCTGTTGCGCTACCTGCTGCGGGGACCCTTGAGGACACGCAAGGCGGTGGAAGGCTTCTTCCGCTGTCATTACCTGGTGTCGATTGCCGCGGTGAACGTGGGCCTGCTCATCATGCTCGCTTGCCCATTCGAGGAGAACCTGCGCAATCCTTGGCTACCGCTTTCGGCCACGCCGTACTTCTTTCTCTATGCGCGCGACCTCGCCCGTGCGGGCTACCGGTACGCCGACCTGTTGCGGGTCTATGCGCTGAATCTCATGCTGATCCCCGTCAACCTCGGGGGCGTGCTGAAATCACTGGGGCAGGCCCTCACCGGTCGCAAGACTCCTTTCGGGCGCACGCCAAAGGTGGCCGGGCGGACCGCCGCGCCGGCGCTTTACGTGCTGGCGGAATACGGGCTGCTCGGCTGGTGGCTGGTGGGCGCGACGACCGACGTCATGCACGGGCATTACGCCCACCTAGCGTTTGCGCTGATGAACACGGGATTTCTCGCCTATGCCATTTACTGCTACATCGGCTGGCGCAACAGCGTGGAGGACTTGCGCAACGGGATCGCTCTTGCCAAGGGATTGGTGAATGGGGCCGGATCCCATCCACTCGTGCCGGCGACGATCTCGCTGGATCGTCCATCACGGCTGTGAATCGCATCGGCTCCGTGATCTCGCAACGAAAAAGGGCCCATCCGATTGGATGGGCCTTTTTCCTGATGGGAGTCTGGCACTGACCTGCTTCCGCGTGCGCAAACGGCACGCTATCATCGCCGCTACCCGGGTAAGGTCTGCCGATGAGAGTTTTGCTCCACGATTCGAAGCGTATTTCCATTGCTCTGGTGTTCGCCGTATCGTGCGCGATTCACAGCGCGCATTCGCAAACGCTGCAAAAGCTCGCCACGTATCAGGGCGAAGACCGGCAGCAGCTGCTGATAGAAGGAGCAAGAAGGGAAGGCTCGCTTCTTTTTTATGCGACCTTCCCGGTCGAATACGCCGATCAGCTGACCGAGCCCTTCAGGAACAAATACGGCATCAAGGTCAACCTCTGGCGCGCCCGCTCGGAAATAGTTCTGCGGAGGGTCATCACAGAAGCGCGCGCCGGGGGCTCCAGCGTCGATGTGATCGCCATCATTTCGCCTCAGGAGGAAGCGCTGCGCCGCGAGAGTCTGCTGCAGGAAATTCACTCTCCGTATCACAAGGACCTGGTCCCTGCCGCCGTGCCGGCGCACCGCGAATGGGTCGCGACCCTGCATCACGTGTTCGTGCAGGCGTACAACACGAATAAGGTCAGGAAAGAGGACCTCCCCAAAACGTATCAGGATCTGCTTGCGCCCAGATGGAAAGGCAAGCTGGCGATCGAGGGCGACGATCACGAATGGATGTCGTCGGTGATCGCGGACATGGGCGGGGCCGAGGGCGTCAAGTTCTTTCGCGACCTGGTCGCAAGCAATGGGCTCTCGGTCCGCAGCGGCCATCCCTTATTGACGAACCTGGTCGCCTCCGGCGAGGTGCCGCTCGCGCTGACGGTCTATCAGTACAGCGTGGAGCAGGCGAAGAAGAAGGGCTCGCCGATCGACTGGTTCGTGATCGAGCCTGCGGTGAGCATCACGAACGCGATCGGCGTCGCCAGAAGGGCGCCGCACCCGCACGCCGCTTTGCTGTTCTACGACTACATCATCGGTCCGGAAGGGCAGCGCATGCTGGCTAAGATCGGCTACGTCCCGACTCACGTAAGGATCGAATGGCCGGTCAAGGGCGTCAAGCTCAAATTTCTCGATGCCGCGACCTTGCTCGACGAGCAGGAAAAATCATTCGGCCTGTTCGAACAGATCATTCTCAGGGGCGCGACCCGCTAGTGCCGGGTCACTCGCGCCCGCTCAGTACGGCCGCTTGCCGCCCCTGATCGTCGTTCGCCACATCAAGCGACGTTGCGTCGAAGGGAAATCCGTGCGTGCGTGGGAGGAGCAGCGGTTGTCCCAGAGGAGAAGGTCGCCGACGCGCCAGACGTGCTCATAGACAAACTCCTTCCTCTCCGCGTGGTCGAACACGGCCTTGAGCAGCGGGTCGCTCTCTTCCTTCGGCATGTCGACGATGCCGACCGTCATCAGCCGGTTGACGTAGACCGCCTTGCGGTGCGTGTCCTCATTGGTGCGGAACACCGGGTGGATGCACTCGCCGAACGCTTCGGTGCCTTTGTCATCACCCTTCAGTGTCGAGCCGTAGTTGTAGTGATGGATGGCCTTGCGTCCGCCGAGCGTGTCGCGCACCGCGGGATCGAGCGTGTCGTAGGCGGCATAGCCGCTCGCGAACAGCGTATTGCCGCCGGCGTCGGGAATTTCGACCGAGTAGAGCATGGTCCCCTTGTCGGGCATCTCGGAGTGGATCATGTCGTGGTGGAACATCATCTCGCCGTCCGGCAGCGCTCCGATCGGCTCGCCGTTCTCGCGAATGTTCGAAATGAGCATGATCCCCGGCAGGAGCCGTGAATACCCCTTCGGGAAGAATCGTGGCGGCCGGCGCGGCATGCCCATCTCGCCGAAATAGCCGGTGACACGGACGAGGTCTTCCTGTTCGAGCTTTTGGCCCGGGAAAACGATCACGAGGTGATCGAGCCAGGCGCGATAGATCGCCTTGATGGTCTCGTCGTCGGGCTTGTCGTGCAGGTCCAGCCCGCGAATTTCCGCCCCGATATGCTGGGTGAGCGGAACAACATCGAGTCCGGCTCTTGTCATCGCGACCATCGATGGTATTGAAGCCGAGAAGACGGCGGGCGAGCTTCAGAACGACGGCGCGCTACCCCCCGGCGGCACGCCCGCCGAGCGGTTCCTGACGAGGGTCAAGAAGGGAATCGAGGTCCGGCGAAGAGACTTTAGTGCGGACTTTAGTGCGGGCGGTGCCCGCCGATGGCCTCGCGCCGCGTTTTGGTCTGGCCTGTCGCGCGCGACGACGCCTTTGTTCCGCGCTTCACGCGGCGCAGGTAGCTCACCACGGGGAGTGGGAGATCGCTCGCGCTTCCGGGGTTTTCCACTCCGTGTATGAAGCGGCCGAACAGGTAGGCCACGCCAAGCCCGACTAAACACCACGCGACCAGTACCGTCACCAATGTGATCCAACTCATGATCGCACCCCTTTTTGACTAGGACGCTAAGGTAGCGGTTAAAACAATATCATGAAGTCGGGTCTAGCAAAAGAAAACCGGTGCTCGCGGGGCTGCTTTTTTTGGTCTTGCGGCAGGACAGCACCGCTATCTGTCACCTGTAAGCGACAGTCCCGTCAGGTACGCCCCCACAGGAATTGTCGGGTTAACCCGGTGGCGCCGAAATCACCCCGCGGCCGCACAAGGAGCGAACGCCCGGAGGGAAAAAAGGCCTGGGGATTTCCCAGGCCTGTTCGGCATCCGTTTTTCCTGCGGCTCCTCCGGCTCAGTAGTACATCTCCGGCATCGGCTCGACTTCCTTGGCCTGATTGACGAACTGTTCCGGGAAATAGCCGGCGGGGCCGGCGTAAGTCGTGGCGCTGACTGGGGTCGAAACGCGGGGGGTCGCGGACGCCGGGGCCAGCAGGGCCGCAGCCGCCGCCACGAGGACGGCGCAGATCGCGATCGCGGTGACGGCGAAAAATGCGGACTCGCCGGAGAGATTTTTGCGGTTGATCATGGTGGTCTCCTTGTCGTTTCCGGGCTGGCGGAGATCGCCTGCCCCATGGAGACCACTTTAGGCTCCCGGTCGCCCGTTCTCGCCGTCGCCTGACACAAGGGTTTTGTGCCGGATGCACACTTCGACGGCCGGCGCCGGTGCGCGCGGCGCCCCCGCGCCCTCACCAGTGCGACGGGAGCTTCTTGTGGACCGTAATCTGCTTGGCGTCGACCGAGATGTAGCCGCCCGCGCTGAGGTCCTTGACGATGCGGTTCACCATCTCGCGCGAGCCGCCGATTCGCGCCGCGATGTCGTGTTGGGCGAGACGCTCGGGCACGACGCGCGCGCCCTTCTGCTCGACCGCGTTCTCGTCGATGAACTTGGCGAACCGGCCGTAGACGTCCTTCAGGGCCAGGTCGAGCACCTTCTGGGTGAGGCTGCGCACCTTGCCGATCAGCATGCGGATCAGGTGGCGCGCGAACGCCGGGTTGCGATCGATCAATCCCTCGATGTCGCCGCGCGGGATCACGAAAAAGCGGCACGGCTCCAGAGTCATGATCGAAGCGGAACGCGGGCCTCCGTCGAGCACCAGCTCGCCGAAGTAGTCGCCTACGCCGACCGTGCTGAGCACCACCTCCCTGCCGTCCTCCTCGCTCACGAACGCCTTCACGCGTCCCGAGAGCAGGATGTAGAGGGA
>WNFX01008120.1_pt1 | contig 18647 bp, 20 predicted proteins | sample 5400111 | NCBI WGS metagenome assembly WNFX01 (sample SAMN13153363, study PRJNA577476) | soil metagenome | isolation source: 40 cm soil or saprolite under grassland replicate 1 | place: USA:California | collected 2016-06-15 | reverse complement strand
GTAAAGTATGTGACTCCTGACCTGGCTTTTTTTGTCTGGGTAGAGCGATTCAGGGCCAGGATTGGGGGAAGGCAAGATATGACCCCAGTCGCTCTGCGGGTTACAGTCATTTTTCGTCCGGAAGAGGGTGTCTGGAAGTTGGTGCATCGTCATGCCGATCCAATTGCCTCAAATCAGCCAATGGAGTCGGTGATTCAGAAATAGTTCTTGAGTATGATGAACATTTACTGTAAGGAGATATGCACCGGGTCTGATATCAAATACGAAATTGTCAAAAAGGTTGGGGTGCAAGTAGCCCCCCTCCCTTTGCCCTTCGGGCACGCTTCGCAGTCCCCCAAATGCAGGCGACCACTGAATTTGCCCCCTCCGTTCCACGTCGGGGATGCTCCGCAAAGAGCCAACTCCTGCTGAGCGCAAGCTCTGGTCACGAATAAGAAATGATCAATTAGGTGTAACATTTCGTCGCCAGCATGCGGTTGGCAATTACATCCCTGATTTCTCCTCACCCAAAGCAAAAATTATTATCGAACTCGATGGAAGTCAACATCTCCAACAACGTGAATACGACGCCGAAAGGACGAAGTATTTGGAATCGCAAGGCTACAAAGTGATCCGCTTTTGGAACAATGATGTTATAAAAGATATTGAAAGCGTAATTCGCGCCATACTCTTTGCAATGGAATCTCACTCATCGAAGGAGAATTGAATCGTGTCGGAAATCAAATACGAAATCATCAAGAAGATAGGCGTTCTATCCAAAGCTGGCTCGGGCTGGGCGAAGACGCCCTTCGTCCCGCTACGCGGGCCACTTCCCCCAAATCAAAACCCGATTTAGGGGAAGAAGTTCAACCTGATCAGTTGGAATGATCGTGAGCCGAAATAACCCCCTCCGCCCCTCCTTCCAGTCGGGGCACCTCTCCCAAATACGACATTGGAGCTTTGAATGATTACTAGGCTTCTACGGTCGGATTTGGGGGACGCCCATTTATGGGCGGGGTGGGGGTCGGATAGCGAGAAAATGGGCAAAGGTGTGACACTATCGAAAGAAGAGTTATTGGCGCTCAAAGAGTTGTTGAATAGCATGGAACTGTGAAGACACTTCGATACGGCTTCGCTCCTCCCTACAGTCGCAGCGCGCCGCCTGACAGGGCTTACCGCTTGTCTCATAAATTACTAAATTTTTTGAAGCGAAGTGCAGGCTAGGTTTTCAAATTTTAGTTTAGATACGCATGCCGGGCATGCGTGCGGCACTATGTAATAATAAGATAAAAGAACCAAGCCAGTATTTCTCTAACTTCTTCAATGCTTACGCGCGTGGTACGATGCGAAGCATCGCATTGCTACCCAAAGAACAGCTGCATTATTCGAACGTCCCTTAAAAAGGTAAGCAATGCCAGGATAAACTACTCTTCCAGTTAAAAGATATTTATGATAACAGATACAAAAGCTCGTACATATGATTTTTTCTTTAACAAGGTTGGCGATTCCCTAATTAAAGGGAGAGGTTTCTCTTTATTTAATGCCGATAATGCTTCTATTGCAAGTTTCTCCGAACAATGCGACCAAAAAGGACTTGATCCTCTTACCATCAAGCTCTCTTCCATAGAAAATGGACTATCGAATATTCCTGCTTCTCCGAAATTTGTCACAATCATTCAGGACCTTCCCTACCCTGAATTTCTAAAACAGGCAGCCCTTATCGCAGATAAACTTATCTTTCCCCTTTGGTTCAAGCGTATACCAATATGTTTTTTTTCTTACCTGGGTCGGGGTGCCTATGAGGACTGCAAAATTGTCGGAGAAGACCTTCATAAAAATTCTTCCGCGCTTATCAATGCACTGTTGGCCGAACAAGTTTTCACTATCTTAGAGCGCTCAAATTACCAGTTTATCTCGCCTGATTTCCTCAGCCTGACTGAACACAAAAGTATTTTCACACCTATTGAAGAAAAATTATTAGTAGCCCTTGAAGCACATCATCTGTCTTACCAGCCACAAGTACGTATTGGCCAATATACTGTTGATTTCCTGGTGAGTATTCAAAACAACAAGGTCATCGTTGAGTGTGATGGTAAAGCCTATCACGATCCATCCAAAGATTCTAAACGGGATAAAGTTCTTTCTTTAGAAGGATATCCGATCTGTCGATTTTCTGGCGCAGAACTATATGCCGATGTAGATAAATGCATTCAAACCATACAGGAAACGTTAAGTTACAGAACCTATCCCTCCTATACTTTGGACAGCGATTTGGATTCCAGCCAGCAGGACGCAGTAACATGTGTTAATGGACCAATCCGGGTTCTTGCGCCTGCAGGCTCTGGCAAAACAAAAACCTTGGTAAATCGTGTTCTTTATTTGTTAAATCAAGGAATCCCAGCCGAAAAAATACTAGCTCTTGCATTCAACAAAAAAGCTAGAGATGAAATGCAAGATCGGCTTGATCGCAGAAGAGTGGATAGCGTAGAAGTTCGCACATTTCACTCTCTTGGTTATGAAATTGTCCGTGAGGAACTAGGGTGGGCATTTAATGGGTCAACCTATAAAAAGACATCCAAAGCTTTAATGAAGGCAGCTATTCTACAGCATACCGAATTGCCCACCTTACGTAATAAGGATCCTCTCGATGCCTTTTTAGATGGATTACGAAGGGCAAAGATGGAACTACCCATACTTTCCACGGTAACCGTTGAATATGGGGATCGAATTTATCCTTTCGAATCAATTTTCTATTCCTTCCTTAAGAAGCAGCTAGATACAAATTTTTTGGACTTCGATGACATGATCTACCTAGCAATTCGTGTATTGCTAGAAAACAATTCATTGCGGCATATTTATCAATCACGCTTCGAATATGTCCTGGTCGATGAGTTTCAAGATTTAAACCAGGCTCAGTTGCTCTTACTACAAATAATTTCATTACCTGAAAATAATATTTTTGCGGTCGGCGATGACGATCAAATGATTTACGGATTTCGTGGAGCGAATGTAAAGCATATTATCCAATTTGATAAAAGATTTCCGATATCCTCCAATCACGTGCTGACTACAAATTATCGATCAAGCCGGATGATAGTGCGGCATTCCGGATGGCTGATCAATCATAATACTGATCGGATCAGTAAGGATATCCAACCTAGAAAGAAAGCTCAAATTGGCAAGTTTGAAGTTTCAGGATACGCTTCGCTATATGAACAGGCTGATTATGCAGCAAAATGGCTAATCAAGCACAAGAAAGAACACAATCTAAATTGGAGGGATTATGCTATTCTCTATCGATATAATGCCTATCAATTCCCCATAACTGCCATTTTGGATGTGATGAATATCCCGCACACTCCACTCTCTGGCCAACATCTATTCCAAACTGCGGTTGGAATAGATATTTACTCCTACTTAAAGATAATTTTGTTTCCACTGGAAGCGACCCCTGCAGATTTTGACCGCATCCTAAAGCGGCCCAATAAATACTTTACAAATCAGCTTATATCGCAAGCGCGAGATTGGAATTCCTTCCTACATTTAGTGGAAATTCCTAATCTACGAGCTTGGGAACAAGAAAAATTAATAGAGGTGATTAGCAGGATTGATTTAGCGTCCAAACAAGTGCGTACTTCAAGCACTTCTTCTATTGACTTTATGAAATTGCTAAAAACAGAATTAGGCTTAGGGGATTTTTACCGAGATCAAGCCCGAAAATCAGATGATTTGGATCAAGCCAGTGACGAAGTATTATTTGATGTCATTACTGCTTTAGCAGAAAACTTCAAAACACCTCTGGATTTTTACCAATACATGTGCAAATCCATGGATGATAATGACAATAATGGGGATAATGGCTTAGAAAGTGGAATTTCGGAAAAAAGAGGCCACGAGAATAATGAGATATATCTAACCACAATCCACAAAGCGAAAGGTAAGGAATTTCAAAATGTTATATATTTCAACCTTAGCCAATCAGACCAAAAATCTGCGCAAGCCCAATCAATTGAAGAGGAAAGGCGAGTAACTTACGTGGGAGCAACCCGCCCCAAGGATGATTTACTTATAACTTTCTCTTCCACAAAACCATCTGATTTCCTGCTAGAAATATCTCTAAATCCAAAATTCAAAGCCATTATAAATGAGGAGCTAAAACACAGGTATGCTTCATATACGCGTCGGCTCGAAAAGGAACAAACTGTCTTAAAACAGATAGAAGCCAAGAAAGGCAGTTATACTGCACTGTTCAACGAACTGACTAAACAGAAATTTAATAAAGTGCCTAACTGGTTGTCTATGTTTATCTGGAAAATCCAAAATCGGCGCATAAACAATATTCAAGAAAAAATTGAACGCATAGATACAAAATTAAAAAAGCATTTGGAAACGGCTATTGATCCCTTGTTAAATGAATTAAGTGAGATTGAAGAAGAACAGAATACAAGGACTGCATTAGGAATGAAGCAATAATTCTTTACCTTATAAGAAAGGATAAGGTTATGGAACTTAAGTTCACATAAATGTAAGAACAAAGGTTGATGTCACTCGACAGGCTTTTGGTTTGCTCTCTTACTTCTGTCCGAACACCGAGAGCAGGACAGGTAAGCCTACACAGACGAACGCCGTGCAAAGGAAGAGCAGGATGATCCCAGCCATGATGCCGATGATGATCCACAGTCCGCGGCTGCCCTGCTCCACCGCCGAACGAGTTGGGGGCAACTGCGAGAACAGCAGCTCTGGCGCCGCTGCCTTGGCACTTAAGATCGCAGCAGCCCAAGTCGAGAGATCATCGGTTAGGAAATACTCCTTGCCGCCGTTATCAAATTCAACGTACAGCGCAGCGTCAAAACTCCGGAAGGAATATTGCGACTGCTTTTGTGAGATGCTGACCTCCTTCCGTGCGGCATTGGCAACCCGGCTCAACGGGTAGGAAAGCGTGCTTGCCAGCATGGCAGAGCGAAAGACGAGGCGTTGATCGGTGAGCCACAAGGCTCCATAGATCACGTTGTATCCCAACATATTGTTCTTCACGTGCGCGGCATGTTCATCCGTTTTCAGGATCGTCTCGTTGGCATTCAGTGGCAGCGGAAATGTACTCATTGTTGCTCCTTTGGATGGGTTGGAGTGTATCACTGGTGAGGTTAGTATGCGGTAACTTGATCGAGCGCTTGTAGAGATACACTAAGGCCAATCAAAACATACGGTAGTAAATGCTCTCTTTATATTCAGGGCGAAAAGAAAGTTATAATTTGTTTATGTCATTAACTGCACTCGATCTACCTCCTGATGGCCTCAAAAAATACCGACCGCTGGAAGCCATCCGCCGCCGAAAGGCCGCCTTAAGCGCGGACATCCTAAGACGCCGCCGTCGGGCAACTCTTACTGCGCGCAAAGCTGCGAAACTTTTACGAAGCGAATTTGGTGCGAAAAAGGTTTTGGTATTTGGCTCCCTCGTAAAGCATGGCCGCTTCACACTTTGGTCAGATATTGACATTGCTGCCACGGGAATTCCGCCTACGCGCTTCTTTGAAGCGGTTGGGGTAGTCACGGGCATAAGCGCCGAGTTCAAGCTGGACTTGATAGACCTTGATACCTGCCCAACAGCATTGCGTGAGACCATTGTAGCAGAGGGAAAAGATTTATGAAGGATGAAGACCTGGGTGGGCTTGCCGATCGAATCCGCCAAGAATTGAACGAACTCGAGCGCGTGGTCGCGCGCACGAATGAGGGCTGGCAACGTTCACGACGCTCAAATGACGATTACTATCTCGATGGTGTGGCACTGAATTTACATGGTTTTTATTCTGGGTTGGAACGAGTCTTCGCACTGATTGCTGAAACGATAGATGGTTCCTTACCTCAAGGAGAAAATTGGCATTTGCTCCTATTGCAACAAATGATGCAAGAAAAACCTCGCCTGCGTCCCGCCGTGATTTCAAGACTGTTGTTAAGCAGCTGAACGAATTTCGCGGCTTTCGTCATGTTGTCCGCAATGTGTACACTTATCGTTTTGATCCTGTCAAGGTAGAAAAACTAGTGCATTCAGCGCCAGATTTATTCAACCAATTGAAAGCAGAATTATTAGCATTTGCGACGTTTCTGGAGCAGTAACATCAATGCCACTAAGGTCTTATTTATAGCCCGATACCCACCCCAAAATGGAAGCCCTGCAAATCCAGTTATGGCGGCAGGCAAGCCCCACGCGCAAAATGCACATACTGGCATTGGCAGGTCTGTGATCGCGGTATCCACAAGCCAGTGAAGCCGAATTGCGCCGCAGACTGGCCGATTTATTACTGGGAGAAGAACTGGCGCGCAAAGTCTATAGCGAGATGAGCAATGCAAAATGAACCCATTGAAGTCACACTAAAAGTCACAAGAATCCTTGAAACACGTGGCGTCCCATACGTCATCGGCGGCCCGCTTGCCAGCACACTCTACGGCATGGTCCGCACCACACAGGATTCAGACATCATCGCTGAAATGCACCCCGAACACGTCCAGCCGTTTGTCTCGTTATTACAAAATGAATTCTTCATTGACGAAGATATGATCGCCGAGTCCATCCAGCGCAATTCCAGTTTTAACATCATTCACCGTGACACCATGTTCAAAGTGGATGTGTTCATTCCGCGCCCGTGTCCCTTTCATCAATCCCAACTTGCCCGCGCCCAGAGACAAACTTTCTCTCTGGAATCAGAGATGAGTGCTAACTTTGCTAGTGCTGAAGATACCATCCTCTCCAAACTCGAATGGTATTGCGTGGGCGGCGAAGTCTCAGACCGTCAATGGCGTGATACGCCAGTTGGCGTAGGCGTGCTGAAAACGAGATCGGGCGAACTTGAACTGGATTACCTTCACAAGTGGGCGAAAGAACTGAAAGTAAGTGACCTACTCGAACGTGCTCTGAAACAAGCGGGAACTTGAGCGGGCTTTGTGGCAGTATTCCACATCAAACCAAAAGGCAAAGAAATTCATGGATGGACAAATTATCGCCCGCTTCAATGACTCCATTTTGCAAGAAGCTATGCGTCGCTATGGCATCGCAAAGGATCAGATCAAGCCGCTTGACGCGTTCGAGAGCTTTATCTATGAATTCAAGCGCGAAGGGGCAGGCTACATCCTGCGCATTGGACACAACTTTCGCAAGAGTGCAGCATTGATCCAAGGGGAAGTAGATTGGATCAACACCCTGGCGCGGGGCGGCGTCTCTGTGGCGCGGGCGATTCCTTCTGAAAGCGGGAAGCTTGTCGAGGCGATTGACGATGAGCAAGGCGGGCAATTTCTGGTTACAGCGTTTGTAAGGGCGGTGGGTCAGAAGCCGTGGGAGGCAGGCTGGACGTCCGCGCGGTTCGAGAACTACGGGCGGCTGCTGGGGAAAATGCATGCACTGGCAGTGAGCTATCAACCTATCCTTGCCTGGAAGCGTCCAGAATGGGAGGATGACCTCATGCAGCTTATGGAGCTTTATCTCCCTGCTTCCGAGGTCCGCGCGCATCAGAAATATCAATCTGTGCTGGAACATATTCAGACCCTGCCAAAAGACAGCGCTTCTTATGGCTTGATCCACCAGGATGCCCACCAAAACAACTTCTTTATGGATGCAGACGGTACACTGACCCTCTTTGACTTCGACGATTGCATTTACAGTTGGTTCATCAACGACATCGCCATCGTGCTGTTCTATATCTCCATGGACGCGGAAGAATTGGGGTTCCCGACTGCCGCCGCGTTTACGCAGGAATTCATGACCCATTTCCTACGCGGCTATCGGCAGGCTTACACACTGGACAAGGATTGGCTAAAGGAGATCCCTACCTTTTTGAAACTGCGCGAACTCGAACTGTACGCCGTTGTCCATCGTGATTTTGATATCCAGGGCGTCGAGCACTGGTCGCTTGAGAGCTTCCAGCGTATTCAAGGTTTTGACATCAACAATAGCGGTCACAGGTGGATCGCAAACTTTATGCGTAATCGTAAAACAAACATCGAGCAGGATTTGCCCTTTATTGACTTTGATTTTGAGGCGCTTGCGTGACCCACCCCCACCTAACCTCCCCAAATGCCGAACTGCATGGAATTTGGGGGAGGTGTCCCGCCAAAGGCAGGGACGGAGGGGGTAGAATCACTCTGTGCCGCCAAGAAGAACGACATCGAAGGCGTTATCAAAGCTATAATAAATGCACTTTTCTTCCGTTAACCATTACCACGTCAGACGAGGAGACCTTTAGGGTCTGCATGGAGAAGATTATGAATAAAGATTTGGGGCGCAGGACTTTTCTAAAATTGGCTGGTGGAGCATTGGGTACTTCTGCGCTCTCGTATTATCTTGGAGTCAGGAACCGCATTGTGCCCACATCTGAGGCGACACGTACGCTTCCCGATTATGCAGATAACGGAGCTGGTTTTCCAGTTTTTCGCGGACCCTATTTGCAAAAGGATGCGCGTCTCGCGGCCTTTTTCTTTCAATCAGATACGGAACGCTTGACGACCCTCTGTAATCAAACATTGAACGTCTCTGAGTCCTTTGAATATAAATATCTTCCACTGACCTCGAGCCTGATGCTGGTCTTCGCCGATATGCTTGTCTCGTCGCGGGATGAGCGTGACGCGCAGGTAGGACTCATCCCCGAAACCGAAGTGAGTTTTTGGGTGTTGACAGTTGCCATGCAAAAGACTCAAGGCGGCTACATCCCTCATCACCTGGCATGGTTTCTTCCTTACCTGTTTGTGGATGAAAGCAATGCCATTGCGACAGGCCGCGAGGTATTTGGCTTCAATAAACTGGCGGCGCAGTTCCAAAAACCTGAGAAGATTCAAAGCCCTGAATTTACGGCGGATGTACTGGGGTTCAAAGAGTTCGGCGCAGACTCTATTGCGCAAAGAGAGCGTCTGCTTGAATTGAGCGCCTCGTCAGCGACTGATCTCACTCGATCCAGTGATCTTGAATCCATAAAAAAGAAAATAGTGGATGAGTTGTTTAAGAATATTCAGACCGGCGTAGGAGGAGGCTTAGTCGAATTCGCTGCGCGTTTCATCAACGATCATATTCCGCTGGTCTTTCTCAAGCAATTCCGTGACGCGCAAAATACGCATCTGGCTTGTTACCAGAGACTCATCGAAGCGCCGTTGAAGGTTGAAATGTTTTACGAAGGAGGCTTTTTCCCTGAACCGTACACGTTGAGTATCGCATCCTTAGCCAGCCATCCGCTCGCCCAAAACTTGGGATTGAAAGAAGCAGACCAAAAATCGACGCTCGGCGCGTGGATGCGGGTGGATTTTATGTTGGAAAATGGTGTAGAGATATAGGCATCGTCTCCAGTGTGTAGCCGAGGCGGGGTGTAACCCAAATATAAGCCCCATCAAAAGCGATGTCAGTAGGATAGCCTCCCACCGAGATGCGATCCAGCGCTGTCCGGCGCAAGAGAGGTACCAAGGCTTTTCGATCTAAGTCAAGAACGATCTCGACATCCCCCCGCTTCCACCGAATTTCTTTGATCTTCCTCTCGCATAGCTCCTTTCTATATGAAAGAGCTAACGACACTTCCACTTGCACTCAACCGAAGAAGTAATTTGACTATTGGATCGATGTTTCATACGCGGCAAGACGGGCGCGTTCTACAATACTCGCCCTTCTCATCTTATCTCATAAATGGCCCAAACTCTGTTTCGGAGCCATCGTCCATGCGAACGCCCATTCGCCCGGACAGGAAATAGGTGAGGTGATGAACTTGGCAGCTATCGGTTTTCACAATGGGTTTGACAGATTCAGACCAACGCCAGCCTGGCTCAAAAGTAGTGCGCATGGGTTGGAGCTCACCGAAATTTACGACCTCTACCTTTCCTTGCGGGATGGGTCGTGTTTCATCCGGGGCATCAAAGTTCTTCTTGATCATTTGGGCCATGGAACACCTCCAATTTATTTAACGAAGATTGAATCTAGTTTTCAGTATAGAACAAATAGCCCTTCAATTCAATCCCCTTCCTTACGGAGTTTTTCTTTGTGTTCTTGGCGTTCTTGGCGGTTCAAAATACCTGTCTGATATTTGGTTTGAGAAGGCTATTTGGCGGGCAACGTCACCTTCGTAAGGACTACCTGTTCGCTACCATTCACATCCATTTCTTTGAGCAAGCCAATACCAGGGGCATAAAACTTTTGCTCCTTTGCTGTCTCGATGTTTGAGAAGTCGAGGGTTTTCACGACCTGATCAAATGACCCGAAGGGAACGGTCAGGCTCTCATTCACGCTCAACACCTGTCCCATGTCTTCTGCTCTTCCGAGATAATACTCTTGGTGATATTCTTCATTCAAGTGTGCAGACGGATCCGCCCACATGATGATGCCCGGCAAGGCACCGTCCACACCCCATTCCCATGACCCTGCGTGACCCGCCAATACGCCGCCGATGTAGTTATCAACGGATTCACCCACATACCAGACGTTGCCGTATTTATCCTGTGCAAACCAGTCGAAGGTATCTTCCACAATTTTCTTCCCAGAAGAGACCGTATCACGCACGACTGTGGCTTGGACGCCGTTCACGTCTCGGGTCTCTTTCAACACCTCAAGCGTATCTGTCTGCTTGGATCCATTTCCTTCCATGATTTCATACTCCCATTTCGCGCCGGAAGGGAGTGGGAAGTAAGGGTTGTCTACCACATCCACAAAATCCGCAGGGATGAGGTTAACATTATAGACTCCCCCAGATTGAGTAAAGAGAGGCGCTGTTTGTGTTGGAGTAGACGGAACGTTTGCATTCGGCGTGGATGATTCGATTGGTGTGATCTCTGTTGGGGTCAGCGCAACTGTTGGCTGATTTTCAAGGGGACCCGTTGTCGGACTCTGGGCGCCGCTTGAGCAGGCGGCTGAAAAGAGCATGATAAGTGCCAGGATAAATCGAGACAAAATTGCTTGCTTCATGCATACCTCCTTAATGTAAAGCGAGATGGCGTCTCGCTCCACGTCCCACTTACAAGAATTTCCCAGTGAGAAAATCTGCCACAGGTCCGGTCAGAAAGGGACCCAAGATCGCCAGGATGCGAGGCAATGATTCCTTCAAGGAGAAGTTCAATCCATACTCCTTCAACTTCACTTCCTGTTCCGCCTCATCCAATGAGAGCCCAACCAATACTTGAGCGCGCCGTTGCAGCACAAGCGCGGCAGGGAGATAGGCAGCCGCCAACACCAATGTATAGAAGCCGCCTTCCAAAGTCAATAAACTTGCAACAAAATTCCTGGCAATCTCAAGCGCGTCATCCTGCGGAGTGTAAGCCAGAGCCCACTGATAGATGGCTTTCTTGAGCAAGATGGCGGTGATCAGCAGGAGGGTTCCAGCATACAAAATGATGCGCAGAGTTTTCATCCGCGTGGAAAGTTGCTTCATCCTTCCCGGGAAGGATGTACCATTCGATACGTCTTGAGAAGGACGAAGCGTAGCACAAGTGGCGATCAACAGGGAGAAGAGGGCGGCATTCCCCAAGGAATTCAAGAGATCTGTAATTTGAGCAATGGCAGGCACATCACCGCTAATGGCATTGCGAAATATTGTCTGGAAAATTGCCATGTGAATTTCAGGGTGGCGATAAAAGAAGAGACCCACGATGGCTGAGAAAGCGATCACACCGAATGCCCAAAGGATTCTGCGGTCAGGAAATGACTGGGCTGTAAGAACAGAAGCGATCCCCAGGCTACCGATACAAACATAGAGAAAAATTTCCCCAAGAAAATACCAGGTCATCCGCCCGCTATAGCGGAGAGCGATCACTTTCCGTTCTTCATTGTTCCCCGTGAGGTCAGTGGCTGACGATTTGCCACCATCCGAATCAACTCTTAGCACCTTCCAGATACTCGCAGGGATTGATTCGCAATTGCTGTTGTGGCATACAAAAAAGGAATTTCTGGCAAACGCCTCGGTGGCATAAACGATGACGACGCAAAGAAAGGGTAGCAACGCAACAATGCCATAATTGGACCACTCTTTTTTCATTATGCTCTCAATTCCTTTGGCGTGGAGATGAACATCTATTATGATCCTGGACCAATCAACATGTTTCCCTATTTTACATTGCTTCCACTGTTCTCAGCGCGAATTTAATTATAGGGAGTGGCTGAATTCAAATACATTATATGTCACCCTGAGCCAAAGCCCGGAACGTAGTGAAGGGACTTGCGAAGGGTCTCCACTGCTCTGCGGCGGGATTCTTCACTCCTTTCAGTCATTCAGAATGACATAATGTTTCTTCTGAGAACGGGCAGTGTGGATTGTATATATTGCAACGAGAGGCAGCCTCCGAGTAGAATTGCATGGAACCTGGAAAAGGAGTATCTCTTGAAGCGATATCTAGTCAAACCTGAAGAGAAGATCAAACTTTCGGATTGGGATCCGAATGATACGAGCGAGTTCAAGGGGACCAAGGAACAGGGGTGGATTGAAATCGAGAACCTAAACAAAAGGCTGGAAGAGCTACAGGAAGTATTATTTGCCGAGCACAAACATAAAGTACTGATCGTGTTACAGGCAATGGACACAGGTGGCAAGGATGGTGCTATCCGCCATGTGTTCGAGGGAGTCAATCCGCAGGGTACACGGGTGGCGAATTTCAAAGAGCCATCGGCAGAAGAACTGGACCATGATTATCTGTGGCGTGTCCATAAACAAGTGCCAGCGAAAGGCGAGTTGGTGATCTTCAACCGCAGTCATTATGAAGATGTGTTAGTGGTGCGCGTGCACAAATTGGTCCCATCGGATGTGTGGAAGCAGCGCTTCGATCAAATCAACGCCTTCGAACAAATGCTCGCTGAGAACAGGTGGATCATTGTCCCATCCAACCATAAGTGGTATCGTGATCTGGTGATTTCAGCCATTCTGATTGAGACGCTCGCAGGATTGAACATGCAATTCCCCGAGCCTGAAGAAAATTTGGATGGGATCGTGATTGAGTGACCCTACGCCCTCTTAGAACACTGGCATCCTGGGGAAAGAACGAAGAATTTACCAAGTCAGCTATAGACTGGATGGCCGATTACACTTTTATCCGCCACTTGGAACCAAATCCTAAAACAGAGTGAACTGATTATTCAACAGTCAGAGAGGGTGAAGATCAGGGTATTTAGATTTTTAGACAGTTGGGTGGAGTAAAATACCATTAGCGAGTCATATGATCAACAGCCAATGGTTATAAAAGAGAATGCCATGACAAAGAAAAGCGCTCTACCGGTGCCCTATGAAATCCATCGTATGCTCCAAAAAATGGAACGCCTGATGGAAATCAACATTACGCTGAACTCAACCCTTGAGCTGAATCAGGTGCTGGACTTAATCATCGCCAAAGCTGTTGAAATGCTGGAGTGTGAAGCTGGGAGCATCCTGCTCTATAACAAAGAAAAGGATTGTTTATATTTCTCTGCTTCCACGAGTGCCGATAGTAAAACACTGGCGGGGATTCCTGTTCCCCTCACTGATAGCCTGGCAGGCGCGATCTTTTCTAAAAACTTTCCTTTGATTGTCAAAAATGTGAATAAGGATATTCGTCATAATGCCTCAGTCGCGGCACAGATAAACTTTCAGACGCGCTCCCTGCTCGGCGTTCCGATGCGTATCCAGAATCGAGTCACAGGAGTTTTGGAAGCTCTGAATAAAAAGCGGGGCACTTTCACAGAGGAAGATGTGAAAATTCTCAGCGCAATTGCTTCCCAGGCGGCAGTGGCGATTGAAAACGCACAGCTTGTACAAGCCTTACAGGAATCCTATGAAACCACTCTGGAAGGTTGGGCAGCGGCGCTCGATCTACGGGATAAAGAAACTGAGGGCCATTCTCAGCGAGTTACTTTGCTGGCTGTCCAACTTGCTCAAGAAATGGGTGTAAGCAAGGAAGCCCTCACATATTTGCGTCAGGGAGCTTTGCTGCATGACATCGGTAAGATGGCAGTCCCCGATCGTATTCTGCACAAACATGGACCTCTCACGGATCACGAGAAAGCAATCATGCGCCAGCATCCGGTCAATGCCTATAACATGCTTTTTCCAATTGCACACCTACGGTCCGCGCTGGATATTCCTTATTGTCACCATGAGAAATGGGATGGAAGCGGTTATCCGCGCGGGCTCAAAGGCGAAGAAATTCCACTCGCCGCACGAATTTTCACCATCATTGATGTATGGGATGCGCTCCGTTCGAATCGTCCCTATCGAAAAGCCTGGTCAGTCAAAAAGACGATTGCCTATATTCAGAAGGAAGCTGGAAAATCTTTTGACCCCAATATAGTAAAGAGTTTTGTGGATACCATTCCGTCCATACTGGAAAAGAATGAATTGCTTGCAAAACCTGGGGACATGAAATAGATAATGCAGGCATTGGAAGAGAGACCAGCCTACGGCTTAGGTGGGGTAAGCGGCAATAATAAGTAAAACGTACTGCCAGTGAAATTCACCTCATCATGGCCCGCACTTTCCACCCATACCTTACCGCCATGGGCGTGAGCTACGCCACGTACAAGCGCCAAGCCTAAACCAGGTCCGCCACCTTTGAACGTTGTTTTCCCCGAAGAGTGAAGCGCAACTTCCCCTACTTGATAGAATTTTTCAAAAATCAAATCATGATGTTCGGCATCTAGCCCGATGCCTCTGTCTCTCACGGCAACTTCTACGCTGGATGTATGATCGTCCATCACGGTCGGGCGCGTGGTGATCAGCACTTTCCCGCCGTCCGGCGTATATTTGATGGCATTGACAATCAACTGATACAACGCCTTTTGGATCAAAGCCGGGTCACCCTGGATGATAGGTGTGCCCTCAGTATGCAGGACAGTGAGATGGATGTTGCGTTCAGTGATGGCTTTCTCAAAACTGCGGACCAGGTCATCAATGATCCGTTTCAACGGCACAGGCACAGAGTCTACCTTCCAATTTTCGCTACCGATGCGCGTGAGGTCCAGCATCATATTGACCACTTCGTGAATACGGTTCGTTCCACTGAGGATGCCGTCAGTTACCTCAGCTAGTGTGGCATTCGTTCGAGTCTCAGGGAAGGAGCGCATCACATTGGCGAAACCCTTCAAGACAGTGAGCGGCGTGCGGAGTTCGTGCGCGGCGATTTGGATGAACTCCAACTTATTGCGATCCAATTGACGCAATACCTTGTTGGTCTTTTGCAGTTCTGTGATCATCCTCTGGTCATTGGCGCGGATCCGGTCCAATGTAATGCGGATGAGATCGATTGCCATGCGTGGACTTCGGCTCAGAATGGTCTCAAAATCCATTTTCTCCATCTCCAACACGGTACATTCGGTGGTGGTGCGCACAGTTGCCGCACGCGGCGCGCTCTGGATCAGCGCCATCTCACCTACCACATCCCCTCTGCCTCCCAGGCGTAAAATCCGTTCATCCTCTTCTTCGATTATCTTCTTGGAAATGACTATGTTACCTTCCGCGATAATATAAAGTACATCCTCATAGGCGCCCTCATGACAGAGCACATAGTTCGATGGATAAGTGCGAAGCTCAGTCAGGCTTGCCACTTGCTCCAGCTCGTCCTCATCCAGTCCTTTAAATGCAAGGCGCAAGAGAAAAATCTTATCGTAGGTGCGCGTCTCGTTCATCATGAACGAGTATAAACAAGACTGCGCCTGACAATTACAACAATTCAATTACAATAAAGGCTGAAGACGAAAGTGGAAAATAAGGGAAGATATCCTTTGTACCTTGACGAATCAAATGCTTGAATAATGCATTTACAGGTAAAGGAGAGCAATTATGCAAGCGAGGCTCCGAAAATTCATCTCAAAGCAATTTGGCAACCCAAGCGGCTTATTCGGGAGATTCATCGGAAATGGCATGGCAAGAAGGAATGTCTACGATGCCGAATGGACAGTGTCCTTGCTCAATATCCAACCACACCATCACATCCTGGAGATTGGGTTCGGACCCGGGGTTTCCACACAGATGGCAAGCGAGAAAGCTTTCAAAGGCTTTGTGGCAGGGATCGACCATTCAAAGACCATGGTACAAGCGGCCAGCCAGCGCAACGCAGCTGACATTCAAGCTGGGCGAATGGAACTCCAACATCGCGAGGTCTCTTCCTTGCCATACCCTGATCAATCGTTTGATATTGCCTTCTCGCTTCACTCAATCTACTTCTGGCAAAACCCAGTGGATTGTTTGAAGGAAATCAAGCGTGTTTTGAAACCAGATGGTTTGTTGGCAATTACTATACAGCCGAAAGACAAATGGGCACCGAACGTGGATCCCAACATCATGACCTTGTATTTTGGGACTGAGGTTGCTTCTCTGTTTTCTGAGGCTGGTTATCGAAATATCCGTGTAGAAACCTCTCCCCCGGAGAAGGCATTTCTTGAATGCATACTCGGGGTAAAGTAAAGATATTGAAAACAATCTATTGTCCCCACTCATCCATAGCTTGAAACACCTTCCCCAACGATCTCCCTTTTTCCGTCAGGCGATACTCAATATGCAACGGCACCTCCGGGAAGATCTTGCGTATGAGGATTCCATCAGCTTCCAATTTTCTAAGCCGAAGCGATAACGTCTTCGGACTAATCCCTGGCATTGCCCTCTTCAATACACCAAAACGATTCTTTCCCTGAACCAAGTGATGGATTAGGGAAACAGTCCATTTATCTCCAACGATTTCCAGTGTCCTCCTGATACCGTTATGGTCGTGTTCGTGATTGCACCGCATAAAGCTACGTGACTCCTTTCCACGCGTTCAGCATAATAGCCTACTTCATTTTGGTAAAGTAAGTATCCGAATGGAACTCTTAGTTCAATAATTTTCATTTCTTGACAGACAAAAGCTGTGGCATAGAATTCAATTACCAATAACTTTAGCGTTGATAATGAAGGATGAAGCCTATGAACGAAGAAAGAAAAGATCGTCATGCTTCGCGACCACCAGAGGCTAGCGGAGTGAGCACCAAAGTTGAATTTGATAATGATCGCGTGAGAGTAATCCGTTTTCATTTCGAACCTCACGCGAAAGTCCCAATGCACGATGCACCCGATGTAGTCAGCGTTGCATTATCTGAGGGGCATTTGAGACTTACCCTGCCTGATGGAACAATCAGGGACTATCACTATAAAGTTGGTGATGCGGATTGGGCGCCTGCTCAAAGTCATGCAGGCGAAAACATGACTAGCACGCCACTTGAATTCATTGCCGTACAATTAAAAAGATGACCTCAGGAGCTTTGATGTTACCAAAAAGGCTCGTTCAGGAATGCGAAAAACGTCCCGACACTCCCTGGCGCCGCCCGCCATTGCGAAGCATCCCCGAAGCATAGCGAAGTGGGAGGGCAGGTGAGGTTCCTATGAAAGACCGTGTTGAGCTACTTAAACCTTCGGGACGGTGCGTAACATTAGTTCATGAATTGATGGTCAGAGATCAGATAAAAGAAAGAGATAAATCAGCCCTGCCCCTCGCTAAATTCCTAAGAACTTAGCGAGGGGCAGGGCATCCTCATTTTGCCCCCTTTCATCCCCTATAAGGACATTCCCCCTGAGTCACCCCTCCATCACTTCCGATGGTGGAGAGGATCTAGATCATCTCCTCCAAACCCAGTAGATTTGGAGGAGGTTGCGAGTGGCTTTATTTCTTCACCAGGATAAAGATACCGGTCTTATCCGTCGTAAGGGTAGGATAGAACACAGCACTGGTGTGAATTAGTTGATAGAGCTCATCCGTGGACTTGGTGGTCAGCGCCTGAGAGATCTTATCCTGGCTGAGTTGCTTCGAGATCTCGATCCACTCACCCTTGCCGTCCCCATCCGGGTCATTCCAATACAGTACTGCGAATTGATCACGTGATTGCTTATAGAGTGGGTAATCCAATTCAATGCCTGTTCCATCTGGCAGCTTCTTGATGATCTGGCCATTGGTCAATACCTCTACCTTCAATCCCATTACGAATGAGAAGCCAGTGGGCAATTTGCCAGGCAAACCACTTGCTTGCACGCTATGAATGGTGGTCTGCTGATCACATAGGTTGTAAAAGGTCAACTTGATGCCGAACATCCAGAAGATACTATTGCAATCCAGGTCAATCAAGTCGCCGCCCGTCAACGGGATAATGAAGGCTGATGACTGAGATGGCTTTGGCTTCGAAGTTGGCGACGCTGATGTTGCACCACTGACAGGCGTGTTCGTTGGTGTCTGCGTAGCGGTGGGTACATTGGTAGGCGTCGACGTGGGTGTATTGGTAGGAGTACTGCCAGGCACATTGGTTGGAGTGTTTGTTGGTGTATTAGTGGGTGTATTGGTCGGAGTATTCGTAGGAGTGTTGGTTGGCGTGTCCGTTGGAGTATTGGTTGGGGTATTGGTAGGCGTATCCGTTGGTGTGTTAGTTGGAGTATTGGTTGGCGTGTCCGTGGGTGTGTTAGTTGGCGTGTTGGTTGGAGTATCCGTAGGCATGTTGGTTGGTGTATTTGTAGGCGTGTTGGTAGGTGTATTCGTTGGAGTATTCGTGGGCGTGTTCGTAGGTATATTTGTAGCAGTATTCGTTGGGGTATTCGTGGGCGTGTTGGAGACCGTAACTGCATTGGTCATTTGAAAAGCACCGCTTGAACCCTGGGAACAGCTATCATTTTGATAGGCAATAAAGTAAACATTATATGTCCCAGCGGCGGCTGGCGCTGTAACGTTGAACGTCT
>WNFX01005210.1_pt1 | contig 18648 bp, 19 predicted proteins | sample 5400111 | NCBI WGS metagenome assembly WNFX01 (sample SAMN13153363, study PRJNA577476) | soil metagenome | isolation source: 40 cm soil or saprolite under grassland replicate 1 | place: USA:California | collected 2016-06-15 | reverse complement strand
TCCTGCGATTCGGGCAACAATTCGACGGCGCGCTTGCCTTCGTTGATCGCTTCTTCTTTTTGACCCAAGGCAGCAAGCACAACACCGAACTGTCCGTGTCGAGCGGAATCTTGAGGCGCTTCACGCACGAGTTTCTCCGCGACAGCGCGCGCGTGCTCGTACGCGATTCGCGCCTTCTCTTTATCGCCCTGATACAGATAAAGCGTCCCCTCAAGCAGAGCCTTCGGGCAAGGCGCAGTGGTAGCGGTAGCCAAGGTCTCACCACGAAATTGTTGCACCACTTGAAGGGCCTCCGGAAACTTCCGTTCTAGGGTCAAAATCCCAACCCGTATCCAAGTGATGAGCCCCTCTGGGTCGGCTTCGGCCGGAACTGAAGAAAATTGTTTTTCGACCGCGCTAAGGTTGCCTGTCGATTGAACCGCCACGGCTGCTTTCATTCCAGCCGCCTGTAACGACTGTGGCTCTGCGACAATTGCGCGATCAAAAATTTTGTCCGCGGCTTCGAAATTGCGCTGAGCCATGTAGCTATAGCCAAGGTTGCAGAGGATGCCCACGTTCTTCGGATCCAGTGCCGCCGCCTTTTCCAAATTCTCGGTTGATTCTATCCACTTGCCCTGGCGTCGCTGAATGGCTCCGATGGCCATGTAAGCCTGGGCTTCATTCGGCAGACCGCGCTTGGCGATTTCGAACTCGGCGAGAGCGCGCTGGTAATCGCGGTCGCCATAATAATAAGAGAAACCGAGTGCGAGATGTCCTTCCGGTAGATCCGGTTGCAACCGCAGAGCTGCATCAGCGTTGAGACGCGCTTTCTCCCGCCGGGCTGGTAGCGGGTCGACGGCGTGATACACCCAGCTCTCCAACATGGAGAGACCGGCATAGGCAAGGGAAAAGTTTGGATCGAGCTTGATCGCTTGCTCGAAAAGCGGCTCGGCTTTCAACGATGTATCGCGAAACATGTCCGTGCGGTTGGCGTAATCGTGCGCTTGGACGAAGAGGAGGTAGGCATTTGGATCTTGGGTCGGCCGGCGATCGAGCCGCGCTTTTTCATTCGGCGAAAGCTTCGCCTGCAACGTGTAGACAATTTTTTGGGCAAGATCGGTTTGAATGGCGAATACGTCAGTTAAATCGCGGTCGTAATCCTCCGCCCAAATATGCTCGTCGGTGCCGGCATTGATCAGCTGCACATTTACGCGCACCCGATTGCCGATGCGGCGAACGCTGCCTTCCACAAGCGTGGCCACGCCAAGCGCTTTGCCAATGTCACGGGCGTTGCGTGTCCCGCTGCCGCGATACGACATGACCGACGTCCGCGAAATCACCTTTAAATCGCCGATTTTCGAGAGGTTTGTCAGGATATCGTCCTGGATACCGTCAGCGAAATAGGCATTATCTGGATCGCCGCTCAGATTTTCAAACGGTAGCACTGCAATCGATTTGTCGATGTTGCGGGCGGAGACCCGCGGCAAGAGGAAAAAACCTGCGGCTGCGGAAACGATCACGCCGGTTGCGACAAGGATGATCATGTTACGGCGAAGGTGCGTTTCGGCTGCTGTTCCCTTTGTCGCTCGAATTCCTTCCGGAGTGACGTCGAAGGCCCACGCCAGAATCAATGCGATGGGAAATCCGATCAGTAAGAGCACTACCACCAGTCGGAATGTCCAAGTCGGCAATTCCCATGCCGGCAGAATTGCCGATCCGATCTGAATGATGAATCCTGCCGCGATGATGTAGGCGCCCGCGACTCGATAAACTCTTCGACGCTGCAATTCCTCGAAAAAGCCGCCGCTCACAAAAAGGAATTTAGATGGCTCTTGCATCGCTATCATAATTCAACTCGCTACTCCACAGCGATTACGACTTTGCCTCGAGCGTGGCCTTGTTCCAGATATGCGATCGCTGCCGGGACCTCACTCAACTTATAAATCCTGTCGATAACCGGTTTTAGTTTTCCAGACTGCATCATGTCGCCAAGGACGGTCAGGTCCTTTTGGCTCGGCTCTGCCATCATCATTCCCATCTTCTGATTGATGAACGGTGAGAGAATGAGCGTGTGAATCACGCGCCCAAAAGGACCGATCCACCGATTATCGTTTGGTCCGCCCCCACCAATCATGACGTATTTGCCGTTAGCATTTAGGATTTGCCGGCACTTCGATAACGAGTGGTTCGGCACGTTGTCGAGAATCACGTCGTAACGTTCCGCGCCTTTGGCGAAATCCTCTTTGGTGTAATCGATGACATGATCTGCGCCAAGCGAGCGGACCATTTCCACATTCCTCCCACTGCACACTCCGGTCACATCCGCGCCTAACGACTTCGCGATTTGGACCGAGAACGTGCCGACACCTCCGGATGCGCCATTAATCAAGACTTTTTTCCCCGGCTGAACTTTTCCTTTGTCGCGAAGAGCCTGCAAAGCCGTGATGCCCGCGATGTTAACAGAAGCCGCTTGTTCAAAAGTGATATTCGCCGGTTTCAGCGCGACTGCTCGACTCGCCCGCGGACACACGTACTCAGCAAAGGCCCCGCCGCGTCCGCCGAATACCTCATCACCTGGTTTGAACTGCGTGACGTTCTTGCCGACGGCCTCAACCGTTCCCGCAAAGTCGACACCCAACTGTCTGTCCTTTGGCTTGCGCAGACCGACTCCCATTAGACGTATGATCTTTGGCGTGCCTTCTATGAAGTGCCAGTCGTATGGGTTAACGGACGCCGCGCGAACTCTTACCAGGAGTTGATCGTCGTTCGGAGTCGGCTTTTCAATGTTCTCGAGCTTGAGATTGGCCAAGCCATAGTCGCAATAAACAATCGCTTTCATCGGATTGGTCGGCGCCGCAGTCTTGCCACAGTCATTGGTCGATCTCCAGTAGGCAACAAACACAAACAGGAATGCGATTATCAAAAAGACAAGGACAATGCGGACAATCCATTTCAGTATTCGTTTCATAAGCGGGATGAATGTTTGAGGTTAGTGGAAGATCGCGATCATCTGCGAAAGAATTAAGCACCACCAGCCTGCGCTTCATTCGACTCGACTGGTTTCAGTCCCTTAAACAGAAGCCAAAAACTGAGGACCAATTCGAAAATGGCCATCGGAAAATCGAACCACCAGTCATTAACGATTTTGTTGAAGTGAGGGAAAATGAGAAAAACGAAAGCACAGATGACACACCATGCGGACGAGATCACACCGTAGAGAGCCAGTCCTCTCGGGATGTAGTTCGACTTGAACCACAGGTAGGCGCAAATAGTCGCGGCTAATCCAAAGAACGGCAGGCCGACGTAATAGTCATCGAAATTCGCGCCGAGATGTAATTTCGCCAGGACCTGCAACCGATCCGGCTCAAAAACTTGCAGGTAATTCGCATTACTTAACAGCCGCAGCGCGCTCAGCATATTGAGCGTGCTCAGAAGCCACAAAAATGCGAAGACCAGGCGGGAGAGTGCTCCGACCAGCGCGAGGCCGGGATTTAGCGGCTTAAGAATTACATAAAGCGCGCTGAGTAGAACGACAACGCCCAAGCTGTAAGTCAGAAAACAAACAACGGTGAGGCGAAATTGCGTTTCGTGCGCCACGATGTTCTGAGCAGTGGCCGCCGCATTCCCTGGGACAGTCAGAGGATTCAGGAGCACGAAATTGCTGAAGACCACGATCGCGAAAGTGAGCAGGCCGCTCCAGCCCGCGACTTTTGCCGCCGTGTGTTGTGAATTGGCGATCTTAGCAGGTGTCATTTCATTTTCTCCGCGTGGTCAGTCTTATTATTATTCCAAGTTGATCACGACCTTGCCCCGAGCGTGTCCTGTTTCCAGGTATCGAAGAGCGTCAGGCGTCTCATTCAATTTGAAAGTCCGGTCGATAACCGGTATCACCTTTCCGGACTGCATGAGATCGCCGAGGATCTGCATGTCCGCTCTGTTGAATACGGCAATATAGGCGATGAACTTTTGGCTGACGAACCGCGACCGCACATATGCGTTCAGCTCGCCGGCCAAACGCATCGCAATACCGTCGCGCCATCCTGCTCCTCCAACTCCTGCCATGACGCAGATCCCAGTCGGATTCAAAATGCGCCGCCGCTCCGAGAACGAATGGTTTCCAACGAGGTCGAAGATCAAATCGTAGCGTTGATCCGTTTTGGTGAAGTCTTCTTTGGTGTAGTCAATAACGTGGTCTGCGCCGATTGATCGGACAAGATCGACATTGCGCGTGCTGCATACGCCAGTCACCTTGGTCCCGAATGATTTCGCGATTTGGACGGCAAACGTGCCGACGCCTCCCGAAGCGCCGTTGATCAACACTTTTTGGCCGGACTGAATCTTTCCTTTGTCACGAAGGCCTTGCAGCGCGGTGATTGCCGCCACCGGGACAGCAGCCGCTTGCTCATTCCGGAGTAGACGACACCTAGTCGAGTGTCCTTTGGTTTGCGCAGACCAAACAGCGGGCGAAGGAGGAGCGGGCCTCGAATAGTGAGATCGAGTGGATTGACTGAATTCGCGCGAACCCTCACCAAGACTTGGTTGTCATTCGGAACCGGTTTTTCGATTTCTTCAACCTTAACTACCTCGGGACCGCCGTACTCGCAATGGGTAATGGCCTTCATGGGATTGTTCGGTGAACCGGCGTTGCGAAAGCACTCGTTCGTCGACGTCCAGTAGGCGATGAAGAACCAAACCACGAGTGCCAGAAGAATTACGCTCGCAGACCGTTTTAATAGTCGCTTTAGCTTCACAGAATTACTCCACAGTGATTACTACTTTTCCTCGAGCGTGGCCTTCTTCGAAATACCGCATCGCCTCCGCGGTCTCGCTCAACTTGTAAGTCCGGTCGATGACGGGCTTCACCTTTCCCGACTGCATGAGGTCGCTCAACAACTTCAGATCCTCTTTCTTCGTTTCCGTACCATACCTGACGAACTTCTGATCGACGAACCGCGACAACAGATTCGCTTTGAGCACACCAGCTATACGCATCAACTGACCCTCGTGTAGCCCGGCTCCTCCGATTCCAGCAAGGATGCAGATGCCATTAGGAGTCAAGACGCGCTGCCGATCTGAGAAGGAGTGGTTGTTAACGTTATCAAAAATCACGTCGTAACGCTGGTTACCTTTGGTGAAATCCTCTTTGGTGTAGTCAATGACGTGATCTGCGCCGATTGATCGGACAAGATCCATTTTTCCGGTACTGCACACGCCCGTTACTTCTGCGCCGAATGACTTCGCTATCTCGACAGCGAAAGTGCCCACGCCTCCCGTTGCGCCGTTGATCAGGACCTTTTGCCCCGGCTGAATGTTACCTTGGCGAAGACCCTGCAAGGCGGTGAATCCCGCCCACGCCACAGCGCCCGCTTGTTCAAACGTCACATTAGCTGGCTTAATAACCAATCCTCGCTCGCGAGCACACGCATACTCCGCAAGGGAGGGGCGACCCACGCCAAAAACTTCGTCGCCCGGTTTGAACTGCGTCACATTTTTGCCAACCGCTTCTACCTGCCCGGCCACATCGTTGCCTAGTCCTGTCTTCTCTGGTTTGCGCAGCCCGGACATCAGGCGAAGCGGCCACGGTCCTCGCATCACGCCCGGATCAATGAAATTGAGGGAAGCCACGCGAACTTTGATCAAGACTTGATCGTCATTCGGAACAGGCTTTTCAACGTCTTCAAACTTGAGAACGTCAGGTGAACCATACTCGCAAAAACGAATGGCTTTCATCGGATTGAGCAAGGCAGTCTTGCGATCGCAATCGTTAGTCGATCTCCAATAGGCGATAAACCCCGCAAAGACCGACAAGATCAACGCGAGGAGAATCGTTGCGCCAATCCATTTTAGAATCCGCTTCATCGCCCTAACGAAAGGCAAGACCACCCGTCGCCGGTTGAAGCGTGCTTGGAGCAGTTGACACCTTTGCGCCCTTGATCAAAAGCCAGAGCATGATCGCCAGTTCTCCAAACAGCACTGGCTGCGCCCATTTGAACGCGGCTTCGTAGTAACCTGGAAAGAACAACGCCGTAACGCTCAGAGCCACGTAGCCGAAACAGTTGATCATTAGCCAAACACCAATGAACCTCGGCAGAAACCTCGAGCGGCGAGGAAATCCGTACCGCTGAAGAGAGTCAGCGCGGCGATATCGTTGAGGGTATTGAGAAACCCTACCGCGGCCGAAACCAAAACGAACGCGACCATTAAACCAGCCCAAGTCTTACTGACGCCGCTTAGCAACTTATAGAGAGCGATCGCGAGGCAGATGAAAATCACCGACCCAACGAGATCCGCCAGAATCGCGAGCCGAAACATGGTCTCGTGAGCAAGGATATTGTCAGCCGTGGCGGCTGCGTTCCCGCGCACGATAAGTTTGTTCGGAACATAGATGAGGCTGAAAGGCCCGGTGACTACCATCGACAGATAGATAGCGCCGGCGATCCGCGCGGCTTTCTTGAGTGGGTGCATGCGATTTCTCCTCTATTGGTTGTTAGGCGTGCAGTTTGATCACAGTGGTCCGCGATAACGGCGCAGTCGCACCGCTGCGGCGATGAATGCGGCTGCGAACAGCAGCCCAAGCCATAGACCGGCGCTGCTCAGGTACGTTCCCGGAGTGAGTTGTGCCAGCGAATCGATCGTGGGATGGCCCTCCCCGTGGAAGCCGAAAGCGTGCGGCGCGAATCCCATCAAGCGGTGTTGCACCAGCTTACCGAAATAGTGTGTGCCGAACGTGATCTTCTCGAAGATTTGGATCACGATAAGTGGCAACACCGCCCACAGAAATGTGGCGCGGCGCGCCCAAGCCGAGACCAGCAGCAGCCAGCCGTAGATCGGCGCATGCCAGAGCGCAATCGCGATCAGACCGTAGAGCATTACGAGCCAGTTTTGAAACACCGGGAAGTGGGCCCACGTCGTCGCCGGACTCATACCATGGAAGATGAGGACTACGCTGGTTTCCAGCACCATAATCACCTGCACGCAGACCGTGGTCGCAAAGGCGATCACCGGCAGAACCACCAGCGGAATGGTCGCCTTTGATAGAACGGTGGTGAGATCCGAAACCGGCAGCGATTTCCAGAACAGGATGCTTCGATCGCGACGTTCTCCGTGCAGCGCGTCCAGGCAGTAAAACACACCAACGATGAAGACGATGAAGATCATCATCATCGCCGCCAAGTCGTATGGCTGCTCGATTGCAGCTCGCTGGTGTGCCGGGTCGAGTAACAACACAGCCCGTCTGCGGTCGGCCAGACCAATTGTGGTAATCGCGAACCCGAACACCTGGACGGCGGCGACGATCAGCGGCGCGATGTAGATCGAACGGTTCTCCCACAATTCGCGCCACACCGACCAGTACATTGGCCGCGTTGCCGACATGGCGGCGGGCGCGGCTGCCTGCAGGTCGGTCGGAGATTCAGGCAAAGTGTTCGATGGAGTACTCATTTAGTTTCTGTGACCTCCGACTTCTGACTTCTGACCTCTGTCCCCTGCCCTCTGTTCTCTCTACTCATCACCGCAACGAACAAGTCGGCGATGCTTGGCCTGCGTACGTCGCCAAGCGCAGCGAGTTGCTCACGATCGACATGATCGAACAGCAGCACGCTGCGGCCGAACACCGGGCGCTCGTGCATCGGCTTCAACGCGCGTGCCGCATCGAGATGCTCCGGATTCACCATCACTTCCAGATAGCGCGATTCGAATTCTTCCATGCTGCACTCGAGCACGATTCGACCGCGGTCGATAAACATGAGATCGGTGAGGACGTCCTGGACCTCTTCCACTTGATGCGTCGTCACCACGATGGTGCGCGTGCCATCGAAGTAATCGTTCAACAGCGAATCGTAGAATTGTTTGCGAAAGAGGATGTCGAGGCCAAGCGTCGGCTCGTCCAGCACCAGCAATTTCGCGTCAATCGCCATGACCAGCGCGAGATGTAACTGCGCCATCATCCCCTTCGACAAGTGTCTCACCTTGCTCGTCCGCTTGATTGTCGTCTTCGCCAGAAAACCTTCCGCCTTCGCGCGATCGAATTTCGGATGCACGCCGGCGACGTAATCGAGCAACTGCGTAACCCGGATCCAGCGCGGTAGCACAGCGACGTCGGCGATGAATGAGACATCGCGCATAAGCTCTTCGCGCGCGCTCCAAGGATCACGTCCGAGCACTTTGAGCTCTCCTTCGTAGGAAGTGAGACCGAGAATCGCGCTGAGCGCGGTGGTCTTGCCGGCGCCGTTAGGGCCGATCAGTCCGAGAATCCGGCCTTCTTCGACCCTTAGATCGACATTGTCCAACGCAACGGTTGTGCCGAAAACTTTGCAGAGACCGCGTGCTTCTATCGTGGCCATAACGTCACTTCTCCTTTGCGGCCTTGCCAGAACCGCGCCTCGCGGCGGCGGCATCGAGTTCTTTCTGGATCAGGCCGAGCCGCTGAATCTTTTCCGCGACCCTCGGCCATTCTTCGGCAAGAAATTTCTGGCGCTCGCCCTTCAGGAGCAGATTACGCGCGCCGGCTTTGACGAACATGCCGAGACCTCGCTTGGTTTCGACGAGCTGCTCGTCAACCAATTGCTGGTAGGCCTTGAGGACTGTAAGGGGATTGACGCGATATTCGGCCGCGACATTGCGTACCGACGGGAGCGGATCGCCTTCTTTGAGCACGCCGTCGAGTATCATGTGGACGCCGTGATCGCGTAGCTGGCGGTATATCGGCTGATTATCATTCCATTCACGATCCATCCTGTGTTCCACATTAACCACTGCCTCTCATATAGTGTTATAGTTAACTATAACACAAGTGCACATGCAAGCTTTTTTATTTTTCTTTGCCCGGCCGTCCCACCCGTGGGTTCGAGCCCTAGCGAGGCAGCCAATCAACTAGGGAGCAGAGATCAGAGGTCAGATTCCAGATTTCGCTTTTTTTGGAAAAAACCTTGCAGAATGGCTGCGCATTCATTTTCCAGAACCCCGGACGTAATCTCGCAGCGATGATTAAGCACTTGCGTTTGCAATAAATTCATCGTGCCGCCGGCCGCGCCGGCTTTGGGATCGGCACAGCCGAAGATGACACGACGCATGCGCACGTGCACCAGTGCTCCCGCGCACATGACACAGGGCTCCTTGGTAACGTAGAGCTCGCAGTCTACCAGCCGCCAATCTCCGACCGCAGCTTCGGCTTGTGTTAGCGCCAGCATTTCCGCGTGAGCGGTCGCATCCTTTAGCAGCTCAATCTGATTGTGAGCGCGGCCGATTATTTTCCCCGCGCGCACAACCACGGCGCCGATTGGCACCTCATCGGCGGCGTATGCTTTCCGGGCCAGCTGCAATGCTTCGCGCATGAAGGCCACGTCACGCTCGTTGTCGACGAAAGAATCCATTTTGATTACCGCACGGGCGTCTTTGATCGCCCAGGTTTTACGCAAACCTTATTGAATGAGAAGTCTAGCAAACTCTTTCGCCTACACGTCCGTGAGGCGCAGGAAGAGCGAACCATCTGTACTACGATGAAAAAATTATTTTCTATTCTGGCTATATTTGCTCTCGCTCTCACATCAGCGGGTGCCGCGACGGAGCAGGAAATTGTGGATCATTCCGCAGCAATTATCCGTGAATTCCGAGCACTGCCGGAGCATCAGATTCCGCGGAGCGTTTTACGTCACGCGCGTGGCCTGGCCGTCATGTCGGTCGTGAAAGCAGGATTTATTGTTAGCGGCAAAGGTGGACACGGCGTGGTCGTGGCAAGAACAGGTCATGGCTGGTCCGGGCCATCATTCGTTGGTACGGGCGGCGCCGGCTGGGGGTTGCAGATCGGCGCTGAAATGACCGATTTCGTTATCGTCCTCAATAACGCGGACGCGGTGCGTGCATTTTCACGAGGAGGAAACGTCACCATAGGCGCCGATGTCAGCGCAGCGGCAGGCCCGGTGGGTCGCGCGGCGGAGGCGGACGTTACTCCGACCGCGGCCATTTACACCTACAGCCGGAGCAAAGGTCTCTTCGCCGGCATATCGTTGGAAGGCGCAGTCATTGGGACGCGAAAAGAGGCGAACGCGCGCTATTATGGCCGACCTGTCAGCGCGAGCGATATTCTTCAGGGCCGCGTCGCTGCACCTGCAGGTGCAGGGCGATTGCGGTCCGCGCTCTGAGATAGACTGAAGCGACGAGCACTTTGCTCTCGCTGAACTTGCTCAACGGACAATTTTCTTTACAAACATAGTATCGCTCCGGCAGCCTGTGAGGCGTGCGAAGCCTTGCGGTACTATTGGGTTTAGTGCTTTGGCTGCCTGCAGCCCGCGCGCAAGATCAGGAAAGTAAGCTGGTCGACCGGCTGCTCAAGCCCGACATGTCTTTGCAGAACACTGCCCAAAAGAAAAAATTCGTCGCCGACGGTGTATCGGTCGATCGAAGGGCGACGGTCGGCACATTTTACATTCAGAGAAAATCGAACTCGAAGGATTTCTCCGGAACGCGCGATTTTTCAGCCTGGCAATTCAATTCTCAGTCTTACCGCGGCGCGAATAACGCGGCGAACACTTCTCCGCAAAAACAGATTACGAATTCAAATCGCAGCATTGCGACTGCGACGTCGCGCGGAATTCGCGATGCCCCCGAAGAAGGCAGAAAGGCCAGGGACAGCCGCAATTTTGCCAGGGAACGCCCGTTCCTTGGTCGAGGTAAAAGTCAAAAATCCCTCGATCGGCAAAATCCGCCCATGAGCATCGAGCAGGTGCGCGAGTTGTTGAATAAAAATAAATAGTGCGCGCCGGGACGGTGCACTATTCCGTAATGGATATGCAACCGGATGAAGCGCTCGAATTGTTAAAAGCGGGTGCCGCGCAAATCATCAGCGAAGTGGAGCTGCGAGAAAAACTTGCGCTTGGCCGGCCCTTGCGGGTGAAACTCGGGGTCGATCCAACCAGTCCGGATATTCACCTCGGTCACTCGATCGTTCTGCGAAAGCTGCGCCAGTTTCAGGACCTCGGCCATCAGGCAATCCTCATCATCGGCGATTTTACCGGAATGATCGGCGATCCAAGCGGCCGGTCGACCACGCGGCCACACCTCACGCACAAAGAAGTGCTGGCCCATGCGGAAAGTTACCGTGAGCAAGCCTTCAAGATTCTCGATCCTGCCCGGACCGAAACTGTTTGCAATGGCGATTGGTTTCGAACGATGTCGTTTGAAGAGGTCATCCGGCTGAACAGTCGGGTCACTCTCCAGCAAATTCTCCAGCGCGAGGATTTCCGAGACCGGATCGACCATCAGCAGGCGGTTCGCGCCCATGAGATTCAATACCCGATCATGCAAGGGTGGGACTCGGTCATGGTCAAAGCCGATGTCGAGCTGGGTGGGACTGACCAGCTCTTCAATATCTTGGTTGGCCGCGATTTTCAAAGGGAAGAAGGCCAGGCCCAGCAAGTCGCATTTCTTCTTCCCCTTCTCGAGGGCTTGGATGGCTCCAGGAAAATGAGCAAGAGCTTCGGCAATTTCATCGGCGTGAATGAGCTGGCCCCGGAGATGTTCGGCAAATTAATGAGCATCTCTGACGAACTGATGGAGCGGTACTACCCTCTGCTTCTGGGACGTCCCATTGCCGCCGACGCAAATCCGCTCGAAGCGAAGAAGCAGCTTGCCGTTGAAATTGTAGAAATTTACCACTCCGCTGAGATTGCGGAAAAAACACTAGCGAAATGGAATGCCCGCTTCAGCCAGAGGCGCCTGGCCGACGCCGAACTTCCGGAATTTCCGGCGTGCGATGAGAACGTCGTCACAATCGTAATCGCGGTCTACGGGCAAACATTCACCACTACAAAATCGCGCACGGAAGCGAGCCGCTTGATCAAGCAAGGCAGCGTCCAGCTCGACGGGAAAAAAATTGTCGATCCAAAAACAACACTCTCACTGCGTCCCGGCCAGATCTTGCGGCTCGATAAGACCCACGCAGTGCGAATCAAGTAAAGTTCGATTCAGGTAAAAACAAAGAGCACGAAGCTTTCAGCTTCGTGCTCTTCGCGCAATAGGCTGTTGTTAATTTACGCAGCCGCGGGTTCAAACATTGGCAGCACCGGCGCTTCCTCCAAATACGGCGCCGCAATACCCTCGAAGTGTGCACGAATGCTGCGCAGCTCAGAATTCATGAACGCGTCGATGAAATGGAATCGCCGGTCGAGCCAGGCGAAAAGCTTGCTCTTGATCTCGTAATGCACAGCCAGAGTTATCTCGGTGCAGGTTGGCCGGATCTCAGTGAAGTCCACCAAGCCCATTAGATCAACATTGCCGCCTACCGATTCAAATGCGTATTGATCGGGAGATTCGCTGTCCACGGCCAGGAGCACGGTATGCGCCTCGAAGCCAATGGGACCGCGAAAGCTAAAATCCACTGTCTTCGATGACGTGACCGTAGCCTTCGTCACCATGACAAACTGCCGCTTGTAAGATTGAATGCTGGCTAAGCGCGCTTTGCACTCCGCCAGCGACTGACTCATATGCAGGGTTTTTTGTATGAGCATAAGTAGTAGGGTTTTATCGTCGATAGACTTAGCAATGGCGATGCCACGGCCTTCTCCGAGGGAAAGGGCGCGATTTAGCCCATTTTTGTGTAAAATTTATTTACACTTGTGTCATGCTGAAGACATCTGCTCTCCTTCGGAAAGACCTACGGTTTGCCACCAGCTGACCGGTAGTTTGTCCATATTTTCCGTTAATCCAGAGAGAAGCGGGGCCTCGATTATCTCGCGCAAAATGTCAGCGTTGGTTGCACTGGCCACGCTGGTCGCGCCCGGTAACTCGTTCAAAACGACGCCGGCGCAGAAAAGACCGTGGTCGGTGATGCTGCGGGTGGTTAGGGCTGTGTGATTCAAACAACCGAGCCGGTTCTGAGCGACGACTAGGACCGGTAATTTCATCTCCACCGCCAGATCGCTGACAAAGTAATCCGCCTTGATTGGCACGAGCCAGCCACCGACTCCTTCCACCACTACATGCTCGACTCGATCTTGAAGAGCGCGAAAGGCGACCATTATATGTTCGATGTCGATCTTGGCGTGTTCGATCTGAGTTGCGGCAAGCGGCGCCACCGGGGTTTTCAGCCAGACGGGATTGACCTCGTCGACCGTAAATCCTTCGCTGCCCGCCGCCAATAAAAGCTCAGCATCGCGACGGTCTCCGCAGCAGATCGGTTTCATACCGGCGCAGCGCATTCCGGAAGCGCGCAACAAACGCAAAAGTTGGACGACCGTGTGAGTTTTGCCCACTCCGGTGTCAGTTCCAGTAACGAAAAGGCTCAAGCGACTTGTCTCGCGAGGACAGAGCCAGCCTCGGTGCGATTCGCGTTTATCGTTTCCATCATCGAGCTGAAAATCTTCACCCCGTCCGCGCTGCCCAGACGAGCGTCGCTCGCCCGGTCCGGATGCGGCATTAAGCCAAAGACATTCCGCTCGCGATTACAGATACCGGCAATATTTTCGATCGAACCATTGGGATTCGCTTCCGGAACGATGCGGCCATCTCGGTCCGAGTAACGCAGGATCACTTGTCGATGTTGGTTGAGATCGCGCAACGTTCCCGCATCGGCAAAGAAACAGCCTTCACCATGCGCGACTGGCATTCGCAGCAAGCTTCCTTCCGGACAACCGTGGGTGAAGGGAGAATCCGGGACTTCCACTCGCATCGTCACCATGTCGCAAACGAATCGTAGCGATCGATTGCGCACGAGCGCGCCGGGAAGCAGGCCTGCCTCGCACAGAATTTGGAAACCATTGCAGGTGCCGAGGACGAGTTTTCCAGCACGCGCATCGCTTATCACTGCGCGCATGATCGGCGAAAAACGTGCAATTGCGCCGCAGCGCAAATAGTCGCCATAGGCAAATCCTCCCGGCAAGACAATCGCATCAAAATCGCCCAGCGCGGTTTCCTTGTGCCAGACATATTCGGCGCGCAAGCCCGCTATGCGGTTGATCGCCGCGATGCAATCTTGGTCGCAATTTGAACCGGGAAATTGAATGACGGCAAACTTCATGTCGATCTAACGGGCATGGCGAAGCGCGCGGCGCGCTGTTCTTCATGATAATCGTTCACCACTAGGCAGGCATGAATAATTCCCGGGATCCATCCGAGCAAGGTCAGGACGATGCTAAGCAGAAAACTGCCGAGCCGCCCGGTCATCAGCACCGCTACCGGTGGCAGCACGACACAGAAAAAATATCGCAACGTTTTCATTGTTTTATTCACTCAATTTTTCCATGGAATACTCTTCGATCACCGGATTCGAGAGCAGATCGCGGCATAGCACGTGCAATCGCTTTTCAAGATCGACATCTTCTCCCTCGACATCGATTTCCATGTATTTGCCGATCCGCACGCTGCGCACCTCCGGCATTCCGAGATGACGCATCGCGTCCCGAACAGCGTTGCCCTGCGGATCGAGCACGGCCTTTTTCGGCGTCACGATCACTTTCGCTTTCATGCGTGCACGGTAACGCAACTCGCCGTTGGAACAAGACGCAAAGCTTTACCGCGGCGATGGGTTTTCTTCGTTAACGCTAGAGAAATTCCCGGAAACCGCCCGCAACCGTTTCGCCGGAGTTTAATGTCGCTCTTCGCGCGCAGAAGCACTTGCCTTAGGCGGAGACTCCCCGTGCGGGAGGTGAAGCGTCTCGGAAAGAAGTGTGCCGATCACTCGCTGACTTCTCTGCAATTCAGAAATGGCCGTGCGCAACCCCGCGGTGCGCTCCCGAACAGCGTCTTCCAAAGCGACGCGCTGATTATCCAGGAGCAAGTGCGCGCGGCGGGTCTCGAGAAGGTTGCGGATTCGCAATAGCACTTCGGTTTGATCGAATGGCTTGACTAAAAAATCCGTGGCGCCGGCAGCGAGCGCGCGGCGCTTGCTTTCGCCACTTGCGTCCGCGGTCAACACCACCACAGGTAGAAAGGTTTCAATGCCTTCGCCGGCTCGCAACGATTCCAGAATGGTAAAGCCATCGACCTCCGGCATCATCAAATCGAGCAGCACGAGGTCAGGATCAAATGCGGCGCAGACATCGAGCGCGGTTCGCGAATCCAGGACCGCCTGGATGCGGTGGTAGCCGCTGCTGCGTAACATGTCCTCCAGCAACGCCACGTTCACCGGCTCATCGTCCACGATGAGAATTTTCAAACGACGGAAAAGAGGATCCGAGATCATAGGTGGGTGCCATTAGCGGCAGCCGGCTCGCAAAGGCGCGCTCCGACAACTTTGGAGAAACGATCGACCTCGAGCGGTTTGGTCAGATACTCATTCGCGCCCGCGGCCAATAGCCGATCGATTTGCGACTTGGTCGCATCCGCGCTCAGGACGACGACTGGAATGGCCGAAGTGCACGGGTTGGCCTTTAATCGGGACAGGACCTCAGCGCCGCTGAGATCAGGGAGATGGACATCGAGCAGGATAAGATCGGGCTGATGCCGCGACGCCAGCTCGAGACCGAGCGAACCTTGCATGGCGCTGATCAATTTGATGGGAGGATATTCGCTGAGCAGATGCTCGATGAGAGTGAGATTGGATATGTTATCTTCGATGTAGAGCAAGGTCTTGTTTTTGCCGTTGAGACCGGCAAGTGGCGCAGTCAGGTTGCGCTCCGTGCCGTCTTCACGACGGACATCTTTTGTTTGCGGAAACTCGATCCAAAAGCAGCTCCCGCTGGGCGGCGCGCTCTCGCCGATGGCTCCGCCCATGGCTTCAACCAAGCGCTTCGAGAGGGCGAGTCCGAGACCGGTGCCCTCGCGAAGGCCGGCTTCGGCGCCAAGGCGCTCAAATGGAGAAAAAAGCCGGCTGCGCTTTTCCGATGGAATGCCGGGCCCTTCGTCAATAATAGAAATGCGAAAACGGGCCTCGGGTTGCGGCGCAAGATCGACAATTACACGCCCGGCATCGCGATTGTACTTCACGGCGTTAGCGAGAAGATTCAGCAGCACCTGTTTCAGCCGTTGGCGGTCGGCTACGACAATCGGGCGCGACTCGACAAGATCGGTCGTCTCGATTCGAATTCCACGCTCCATCGCCAGCGGCCGAACAAGGCCAATCGCTTCGCCCACTGCATCGGCCACACACACCGGCTCAAGTGAAAAGTGCATGCGGCCCGACTCGATCCGCGCGATGTCCAGGACTTCGTTAATCAATTCCAGCAAGTGGCGGCCTGCACTCAAGATGTAACCGATGCGCGTACGTTGCACATCCGTCGGCTTTTGCCTTTCAAGGAGCTGTCCAAATCCAAGGATGGCGTTGAGCGGGGTGCGCAATTCATGACTCATGCGCGGGAGAAATTCGCTCTTGGCTTTGCTTGCTCGCTCTACCTCGTCAACCCGCTTGCGGTCGGTGATGTCTTGGACCGCGCCCTCGTAGTAAATCACAGCCCCGTTCGCATCTCGAACGGCGCGGGCATTCTCGGAGAGCCAAATCCTGCTGCCGTCCTTGCGATAAACTTCATACTCAAACCGCTCGACGAAGCCCTCCGTTTCGATCAGGCGCTTGAACTCGGGGCGGCGTTCGGGATTGACATAGACGATGTGGCCGATGTCACTAACGCTTGCCGTCAGCTCTTCGGGTGAGCCGTAGCCATACATCCGAGCCAGCGCCGGGTTCACGCTGATGTATTTTCCGTCGGGAGTAGTCTGGAACATGCCCTCGATGGCGTCTTCAAATATGAGTCGGTATTTCTCCTCGGCTTTGCGCAGCGCGCTGTCTTGCGATTGGATCTGGGCCAACATTTGATTGAAGGCATCGGTCAGAACGCCCACCTCGTCGCCGCATACTTTGTTCGCGCGGACGGAGTAGTCGTTGTGGTCTGCGATCGTACGGGCGGTGCCAGCGAGCCGAAGAATCGGATCGGTAATGAAACGCAGAAATTGACTGGAAAGAACAAACGCGACAAGGAGCGAGGCAACGAGGCCCAGAGCAAAAACGCCGCCGTACAGCTTTAGCAGCTGCGATGTCATCGCATGCAAATCGGCCAAGAGATAGAGAGTTCCTTCGCGCGTGCCACTGAGCATCACTGGCTGCGCCAGGAGGATGCGATCACCGTTGATCCGGAAACCAGATTTCAATCGCGCTGCTTTGATTTCGGTCTCATCCCGCGCGGCTCCAAAAAAAGCCAGTTGCTGCTGGTCCATGAGCTCAAGCCGTGCACTGACAATCTGCGGCATTGTTCTAATTCCACCAAGAATTTGGGTGGCGGCATCCTCGTCCTTAAACATGACCGCTGCGGCACAGTTGTGGGCCGTGATCTCCCCCACAACGGCGAGCTCGTGGGCGGAGTGCTGCTTCAAGGTGTACGCTTGGAAGCAAAACAGAGCTGCAAATGCCAGGAGCAGCACTACGCCCGCGATCATCATGATCACGAGGGTAATTTTTTGCCGAATAGGTCGATCGCGCAGATTTTGCATGGTCCCCCTCATTCCTGATTTCGAGAATGTAAGAGCTACTTTCGAGCCGAGCGGAAAAAATTCGCCGTGTGCCAACGGCTTCCATAAGCAGGCAATATTCATGCGACCCCGCACCCGCTGGAGCACGGTGATACTGGAACGTATTCTGCTTCCCAAGGGGCAGGGGCAGTGGGGGCCAGTGCGCAACACCGGCACTGGCAGCCTGTCTTCCCAAGCCCGAGAAATAACAAAGTCAGCACCACATTCGGAATTACTTCATGAATCTCTACACAACCGAGGTTGAGGACCCGCAGGAGCGGGCGCAGCGCAGGCGCGAAACACCGGAAAAGTTTGCAAACACGAACGGGTCCTTGGATTCCGGGCGCAAGATTAAGCGCCTCTTGACCGCCGCTTTACTGGTTGCGGTGACGATTGGTATGGGATTGGGGTTCTGGACTCTATCGCGCCAGTTAGCGCCCCAGCTAATCAGTTCGCCAGCATCGGCAGAGGACGGGAACGCTACTTTGCTCGCGGAAAAGAGTGTCGCGGTGCTCCCTTTCGAGAATCTCAGCGAGGATAAAGAAAGTGCGTTCCTGGCCGACGGTGTGCAAGGTGACATTCTCACTGCGCTTTCCAAAGTCGCGGATCTCAAGGTGATCAGCCGCACTTCGGTCAACAGTTATGCCGCTGGCACCGCGCGCAACTTACGCGAGATCGCTGAAAGCCTCGGGGTTAGTTACGTGCTGGAGGGAAGTGTTCGCCAAGCCGGTAAGAAGGTACGCATCACCGCGCAACTAACCGATGCTCGCACAGACGCTCATTTATGGGCGGAAACGTACGAGCGCGATTTGGACGAAGTCTTCGCAATCCAAAGTGAAATCGTGCAGCGAACTATCTCGGACCTCCAAGCCACCGTTTCGTTAAAAGAGAAAGCTGCCATCGCGGAACGCCCGACGAAGGATCTCGCCGCCTACGGGCTTTACGTACGGGCGAACGCGCTCATCGCAACCATTTCTCTCAATGCTCAAATCGACGAAAAACTACGTGAAGCCGTTCAGCTGCTCGATCAAGCCATTGCGCGCGACCCGGATTTTTATCTTGCCTACTGCCAGTTATCCGCCGCGCATGACTATTTGTATTTCTTTGGCCTGGATCACACCCCAGCCCGTCGTGCGGCGGCGGATGCTGCGCTAAAAGCGGCCGTTCGCCTGCGTCCTGATGCGGGCGAGACGCATCTCGCTCGGGCCAACTTTTTCTACCGCTGCTATCTCGACTATG
>WNFX01002495.1_pt1 | contig 18648 bp, 32 predicted proteins | sample 5400111 | NCBI WGS metagenome assembly WNFX01 (sample SAMN13153363, study PRJNA577476) | soil metagenome | isolation source: 40 cm soil or saprolite under grassland replicate 1 | place: USA:California | collected 2016-06-15 | reverse complement strand
TTTTCATAAAGGAGAGTTTTCCGAAAAAAGGACGCCATTAGTAGAAATGGGCGTATGGGGGGGCGGAGGGGCGTAATTATTAAGGGTAGCGTAATCTTTATGCTTCATAAGTATCACTCCAAAGGTCAAGGGCGGTTTGGTCCGGGTCGCGGTCACCGAATGGGTCATAAGGTTTAGACCGTTCTTGATAGACTGAAGGACAAGCCGAATTTTCTCTACCTAACCAATGTCGTTTCGGACTGTTCCAATTAACAGATTTGGGGAAGTCGTAGAATCCGCACAAGGGAAACTTGCGATACATTTTGAGAGAACGCCGGATACCAATGAACATATTATCTTTAACGATAGGGACGCGCCCGGCGGTGACTTGGGCATAAATAGAATCAAAGTTGAATGCTTCACCTTTGGGATATCCCCGAGTACGCAAAGTTTCGTCAACCTTGTAAATACCCGGAAGAATGAATTTTCCGGTAGAATATTTTTCGAATTCCCATTGTCCGAGATTTTCGCCAATGGGACAATTGAGTGGTTCAGTAGAATAGATTCCATCCGTACAAAGAAGAATCGCTCCTTCCGGTTTGACATAGTGTAATAATTGGGCACGAGTCCACGAAGTTATGTAGGACGCAAAAAGTAGGTTGTTATAAGTACCGTAAGTTCGAGTATCTTCGTAAGTCTCGGCGAATTTTCCATAGAATGAATTCGCGCCGAGTTTCAATGGTTTGTTTCCAAAGTCTTTGAGTTTCTTCAAACGCAATCTTTCTGTCATGAGCGCGTTAATCTTGTCTTCAAAAGGTTTATCATAATCATTCTGAATGACCCAACCATCTAAAAGGTCGATATTCCAAAGATTCTTTTTGAGTGCTTCTTTGATTTCGATAAGATGATAAGCACCCGAACCTTTCAAAGGAAAAACGACAGTATTTTCGTCAATGGTAGAACTACCGGCACGTTCTCCCGGAATCTTCCATTTACTCGGGTCGATACGAAAAGGAAGCGGACCAATGATATCGGTATTTTTTATATCCCATGAAACATTCACAAGTCCAAAGTTGTAATCGAGCGCTTCCGAACCGGATACTTTTTTCCAAGTACAAGTACGCATATCTGGTAAGTCTCGCGTCGCTGAAGGATACGCCGAATTAATGTCATAATTATAAATTGGACCGTATTCACCGCGTCGGAAAAGTTCGATTCTTCCGCCGAAGTACGCATCAAGAAGTGTACGAGTAATCTCTACATACATTTTCTGTTCCATCGTACTACCCGATTGTGACCAACCTTTAACAATTGGATGAACATTCCATGCGTCGAACATAACGCGAGCGATAGCGCCCGCGCCATGCCATGATTTGAGTTCTCCTCCAATAAGGGCTTTTACTGACAGAAGCGAAGTTTCGAGGGCTTCACAGATTTTTACGAGAAGCGAACACTCCATTCCATTGTATCGAATAATTTTAGATTCGTTCCATTCGTGGAAGTTGGCGCGTTGGGCTTTACCTTCTTCGATAACTTGTGGAATGGGAATTTTCCAATCTCGTAAGGCTTCCATGAAAGAACATTGGAAGAATCCGTAAGTATCATAATGCCAAGTGGTAGGATTACCTTCACCACGAAGAATTCGCATTATCTTGTTCGGCGTGACTTGGACCTTGTAACCGTCTATGATTACTTGTCCATGTATATAATCAAGGCGTTCTTGTCGCGTACAGTATTTGAAAAGAGAATCCCAATCATAGCGCGACCGAAACCATACATTAGTAATCATTTCGCCTTGAGACTTGTAAAGTGCGGGTAGAACATCGTGAATACAGAGACAAGGACATTTAGGACATTTTCCCTCTATACCTTTGCGTAAAAGTAAACCTTCTGAGTTTTGAAGAATGCGATATTCATTATTGACGCCCTCGCCGTCCCATGCGATGAAGTGGCTCATTCTGTACACTCTCCACAAGGTACTTCGAAATCTTCGTTATCTTGATAACATTCATCGCACATGAAGAATCACTCACCTAATACGGGTCATAACTGAATTTGCGCGCTTTCGAGAATTTTCTAATTTTTGCGGTCTTAGCATCGATAGCGGCGGTCATACGGACGAATTGGCGTAAGTTCTTTTTCGAGTCCCATGTTCCAGTTTTTGAATTTCTGTGACGGGCGGCATAAGCCTTGAGAATTCTAACTTGTACACGACGTTCAAATTTGAGACGGCGCGCGAGTTGTGACATAAGTTTGATGAGTTCGCGTTCTTGTGCTTTCGGAAGTTTCAACTCTTTGATATCAGATATTGCGCTCATTGGTCTAACTCTCGTAATTGTTGATGTCCATCTTTGTATTCGGTAATTTGCTTGCCTAATTCGTACCATCCACAACGAATGTTACAATCAAGGTCAAAGGGCGAATGAGCGTGGATAAAAACTTTCATTAGTCTAATTCTCGCGCGACTTGGTAGGCGGTTACTCGGACATCTATCCATCCTTGTTCAATTTCTTTCGGGGTTAATTCGCGGACTTGAATATCCGAATTAATCGTAACGATAAAGGCTTGGATTTTTCGTCCGGTTCGTAAAGACAAAATTTTGGCATATGCGGCGACTTGCCGACACGCTCGTAACATAGAGCCATTAGCTATGAATCTTTCTTCAGATTCGGGCGCTTTGATTTCCAGAATCATATCGTCTTTGAAAACGTCATAGTGACCAATAATGAGAATATCGCGAAGGGTCTTATCCTTCCAAATATAGGGTAAGGTCCATTTAAGCATATTACTACTATCAGAATTCCAATCAGTCAAACGAGCCTTAACAAGTTCGTCAATGGCAGAACCACGGACAAGATGACGATTAAAACCACGCATAGGCTCGCGGGCGCGATTAGCCAAGAAAGTCTTAACACCGTGGGTAAGACTCGAAATATTATAGACGTTCTTAGAAGGTGTCCAACCAAATTTCTTTTCGTAAGTCGGGTTAAGCGCGTTGATGAGCATTTCTCGAATCTGGATAGGTGTCATTTGCAACGCGTCCACAAAAGATAGGTTAAGAGACAACTTTCAGAACAGAACCAAAGTTCGATGTGATATTTTTGATAATCTGCCGCATACATGACCGGCATATTGCCCTCGAGGCGGCATTGGGTACAGAAACTCATGGACTTGTCACATTCCAATTTTGTTTGAAGTATTCTTCTGACGAGTGCGCGTTGAGAATTTCTTCAAGTTTCGCGAGCGTATACTTGCCGTATTTCTGAAAACGATTTTCGTACTTCTCGACGATGTTCTTTTCGCCCTTAACAGAATGATTAATGGACATGCGATATTCAAGCGTCGAAAGCGGGTTGCCGTAAATCATCATGTATCCTATTCCCATAGAAACAAGGTCGGCAAACTCGTACTGAACCTTGTGAATTCGTCCTTCTTTGACCAGTTTGAGAATATCAATAAGTTGATTAGTCAAAAAGTAGACTTCGCGGTCGATAGTTGGCGTTTCGTATTTCCAAAATCGAGTGTCATTTTCGAGAATCTTCTCGATAACGGGATTCCAATTCTGATTACGATAAGTCGCGAGTCGAGCAAGAATTTCTTCATTCATTTTAATCTCTCCAATCATTTTCGGGCGGGTCTATCTCGACCCACGTATGGAAGGACTTGCCGCAATCGGGACATTCGATGATAACGTAGACTTCCATTATTGTTCGACCAACTTAATTTTCATTCTGCGAACGCGTACTGAATTCGCATATCGGAAACACGACATTAACGACCGGCCGTTTTCCCGATTAAAAGGGCTTTCAAACCACGCGCCGTTATTGTCTTTGAAGTAGAGTTTAAATTTTCGGGGCGTCATAGCTTACCAATCCCGAAAGTATGGTCGGATATATAAACTCATTCCCATTCTAAAACTATGATTTGACGGGTATTGAAAGCATTCTCAATAAATGATAATGGGAAAACTGACGAACAAAACTCGGCATAATCATAACGTTTCTTGCCCGCCGACTCATACAACTCAACGTCGGTCCAAATAAAATATTCCATAAACCCGCCTTCATCGAGTGTACCGGTAGGTTCAATAACATAGTCGCAGTTATGGCGATAATCATTCTTGATTTTTTTCTTGAGTTGAGACGTCGCGATAAAGGCTATCACGTTGTGCTTACGAATATTACTTACAAGTTCGGTAAGCTTTTGTTCGCGATTTTTCTCGACCCATCCAATTCGGCTGGTGAAACTCTTGTCGAATTCGTCCACCAAGTAAATACGTGGCGCGCAACTACAAGGTTCGTCCGTACACATTTGAATAAGTTCGTTAGCTTTACGAATTGTGACGGTTTCAACGCCCGGAATAGTCAAACCGACGTTGTTGTAGATGGGCGCTTTGTGATTTAACAAAGATTCTTGAAGGGCGAAAGATACTGCCAAAGTAGTCTTACCGGAACCTTTTTTTTCCGTACAATGCATATAATCTAACGTCTACTTTATTTGGCATGTACGGTTATCACCTTTATCCCAAGATACGCTAAAACGCGGTCTTGTTTCTTTTCGAAATAACCGACGGCTCGATTACAACCGGCACATAACCACCCTCGAAATTTTCCGGTAGTATAATCGTGGTCGAGATTAATTTGATTATAATCGCCGAATTCCGCCTTAGCTGTAATTATTCTATCACAAATTTGACACGTTGTTCGTTCGGGGCGTATAACTCCATATTCGCGAAAATTACGTCTATCTTGTTCGAGCCGTCTTACGTCGAATGACATATACCAAAATTCGCGATTGTAGTGCGCATACCATTTTTTGTAATCAGAATTCCAATATTCGCGTTTATTTAATTTCAAAATAATCTACTCGCGACCGAAAAGGCCAAGGCGACGCCCGCAAAGAAAACCAAACCGACTATAAAAATATTGGCCCGGAGAGAGAACTTTTCGTCGTTCATTGAATTCTTGATATCGCCTACTCTATGGAAAAATTCGTCCATCTTGCCGGATAGACTACCGGACTTTTCATAATTGGTATAAACCTTCTCGGCGCAAAGCCAATTATTACCGCGCGAAAATTTGTTTGAAAGTGCAGATTCGCCTTGAAGGTATACGGGGATAAACCCGCTTTCCGTGGGAAAGAGAAATGCCTTTGTACCCTTGGGAATCTGAAGGTCTAAAAAGGTTTGTTTAGAATTGCTTGTATTCATTTGAGAAATGAACCCACTTCTATCAAACGTACCGAATCTGAATTCGTCGCGCCAGTCGGGAGAATCGTGTGGTTTCTTTTTGCCTAACATTTATCTATGCACCGAAGCCGCCGCCAATCCGACGCCTATCATACATGCAAGGACGAAGATAAGAATAAAAGTTCTAAGGTGTTTCTGTTTCCCACCAAACGCGTAAGTTCCGGTTCGTAATCCGCGTATTTGTTGTTCGGTATAGGACGCGGTAATATTTAGTTGTTTCAAGTCTGGCACGAAATCGTCAAAAAGTTCTGCTGGGTCTAAACATCTATGAGATTTGCGCGGGTTAAAGTGGTGTCTTTCAAGAGTATCGTTAGCAAGTAAGAACGTAAAAGGTTGTCCGATGCGCTTGTTGTCAATGTCGCCATTAGTTCTCTCGAACTGAACAAACGCCGCGCCTTCTTGTTCGTCAGATATTTCGTAAGCTTTGACGGTTCCAGATTTATCGAACTCGTCCACAAAGGTTACTGGCTCGACAGAGTGTTTTTGGCGGCGATGCATCGCAAAATAATAGATTAAGAAAATCGAGATGCAGATACCGCCGAGCCAAATCGTACTATAGTCTCGAAATGAATAGAGTAAACATTGATTGATGGGAAGTCCACCACAAGAACCGAAAGTCACTTAGACCCACCAACCCACTTCTTGAATTTGCCCCACGCGCCTAATGGCGTATCTATCATAGGATTCATAGCCGCCAAACGCGAACTCTCTCCCGCCACGACCGAATTCAGATTTTGGTTGGCGTCGTCTCGACTACGACCTTCGAGTGCCGGGAGTTGTCTGTGAAGAATCTCGTTTCCTTCGCGCATAATATCGACAAAAATCTCGTTCTCTTTCTGAGTAACGTCGTCAATAGTCTTAAATTTGGTAAACATCTGTTGTTCCTTCCGGGCGGCTTTGGCGATAACGCCCATTTCATAACTTGCGGACAGAACGTTCTTTGGAATATTTGAATGTCCCTCCGCCACTTCCGCCGTTTTTGGATTATGCTGAGCCTCGCTAATGTTTCTTGCCGCGACTTCAAAAGCCGACGGGCGGTCAGATTTATCTTGTAAAAGTCCTTCAGCTTCTAAATCTTGTACTGCCGCCAACGTTTCGGCTTGTTTGCGTTTGGCTTTAGCCTCTGAGATAATACTATCAATATCTTCCAAAGCAGTACAATCCCGAAAGAACGCGGGCATATTTAAAGGTATCTAATAGTGGTCCGAAATGCCTATATATTAGGGAAGCCCTTTCGGGTTTGAAGAACATGAACAGCAAATTCCCGCAACTCACGAAACGCAAATTGCGCGACGCCGTCGGCGAACAGTTGACTATCGAGAAAGTCGTATCCGGAAACTCGACTTTCGGACCATATGTCCTTTTGATTACCAAGGACGCGAGTTTCATATCTTCCGGTTCGGTTATTATGACCCAAGCCGTAGCCCTCAAGCTACCGGCAGTAGTCACAGTTTCCGAAGTCGAGTCAACTCGAAATGCCGGGCGCAAGTACCTATCTATCGCGTAGACCCATTTTAGAGGTAACGCGATACCCCCCTTTTAATTACGACATAATGCTTATATAGGACAACTGGACTATAATAAGATAAGAGGAAATAAAAATGTCCGAGACATTAACCGAATTCGAAACGAAAATGAAGGCGAAACTCGTAGCCGCCCTTGTTGTGAACGAGCTGATACAGAGTTTCAAGATACGCCCGTTAACGAGCGTAGAAATGTGGCAAATAGAGTACGAAAAATATCGACGAAGGAAGTCTTGCACATGAAAGCGCCGCGCTGTCCGAAATGCGGAAAGGCAATGCGTCGCGTAATTCACCAAGGTTTCTACGGTTTCTATTGTGATAAATGTGGCGTGTTCGCATGAAAAATTACGTCTGCCGCCAATGCCGCATGCACATTCCAGAAACCTTTACCATCGACTCAACTAAGGAACTGACCGACAACGCGTTAGGTACGGACTTCGCCAAATTTCCAACCTTCAGTGAGTACGTGTGGCATATGTCGAATATACACAAAGTACAGCTTAAGAACCGGGGAGAACACCAACCAAGATTCGGCGGTCGAAAACCGACTTGCCAATGCTGGTCCGGTATGGCTTCGGAGTGGGGTTAGAGGAAGGTTTAAATGACGGCACGTTCTTTCGGGGTTGAGAACCGTTGAAGCACTATCGTTTGATTTGGGAAATGTCTGACGGTTCGTTTTCCTTTGAATCATGTCTAACACAAACATATCCACGTACGATTGACGAAATATTAGGGATACTTACGTGTTATCCGTATGCAGAACCGTGGGATTGGAGATTAGTAGAAGCTTGAACAAACTATCCGGTCTAACATTCTTTGGGCAGATAATAGGTTTTACATCAACCATCTTTATGCTTTTCGTATTCTGGAACGAATCGGCATATGGGCGCGGTGTAGTATATTTAGAACCGAATCGCCCTATTGCCGGGCTTGAGTTCTCTATCTGTTTCGTTGGTCTACTCGTACAAGGCTTTATGCTGGTCGCGCTTACCCTATTTTCTGAGAAAGCGCCAAAGCACACTCATACCGAATTAGAAGATATCGAATCGGAAGGCTTTGAAATGCCTCAACCACCAGAGAGGTTATATCAGTGACAGACATTATTATCCAATTAGACCCCGTAGCTTGGTTACTCGAAATATTCGTAATTGGTATTTTGTTACGCTGGTTTAGGTGGGAAAAAACAGAATGACGCCCAATCAAGCCATTTGGATGTGGTATTCATGTTGGATTATTTCATGTATCGCGCTATTTTGTTTATTGGTATGGTTACGATAATGAAACGCGGCGACCAAAGATTACTTGAGGTTCTTCTAAAACAATTCATTAAAGAACACGACGAATCCGGTCCGTGCGTATGTGTCGCGTGTATTGGATATCGGTTACAAGAAGAAGGTTATCTCGAATGAGTTGGCGGTCTCGCGTAGGCGCATACATACGTTACAATCTTTGTGTTATGCCCATAATTTTTTGCATCTACGTACCATATAATATTCTTTTCATCGGATTTACGCCGTTTCAACTTATCAAATGGGCTACAACCGCCGGTTTAGTAAGTCTTTTCGTTAATGCGATTATCCAACCTTGGGTTTCCTTCTGTTATCATAAAAGGTGGCTCAAATGACAGACCAACTTACTTATCTGTTAATATACATCTTGCCAATATTAGGGGTGGTGGTTGCGCTTGCGGCGGTAATGATTTGGCTCGCGAAACAAAATGCGCCCGGTTATGGAGAATTTTTTGAGTCGGATTCTATTGATAAGGCTAAGAAAGATTTGGAATCTTGGCAAAAATGACAAATATAACAATCGCCCCGACCGAACACAGTATTGGCGAATACGACCTTGAGTTAGACATAATTCGATTCTGGAATTGGACGGACCAAGAAATTCTTAATTTTTACCGCCGCTCGAAAACCGAAACAAAGTTCGAGATGGTAATTCGGGTAGTTTGTCACGAAGAAATACACGTTATTCTACATAAGTTTATTCGTGGATATGCTACTTATCAGTACGACGAAATTACTCAATGTACAATGGGCGATTTGGTATGATAGGTTTCTACGTACTTTGGGATATGGGCGAAATGGACGACCGAGATATTTTGGGCGGACCTTAAAATGTACGTTCCTCATATCGACTTGGCGTTACTAATCTTAGGTACAATCTTCTTAGCGTGTTCTCACACCATAGCATACAATATCGGACGATGGAATCAATTACGGAGGAATAGACATGCCATATAAAACCCAAGAAGCGCGTCGTGCATACGAAAGAACGCGTATTAATCATATAGCCGAACGCGCTTTAAGAAGTAAACGTTGGCGGGAGAAACGTTATGGTGTCAAATATCCCGATATGACAAATTGTCAAATGTGCGGAAAAGAAATAGGTGGGTCGGACGTAGAATTAGACCACGACCACAAAACGGGATTATTTCGTGGTTGGTTGTGCACATATTGTAATATTAGTTTGGGAGCATACGAAAAAATTGAGAAACTCGCGCAAAGGTATTTGCAACGTTGAGAGCTAAACATCTTTCGTATATATTCATTATTGGAGTAATTATGATTAAAATATGGCAAGTTACATTTCGTACGGCAGACTTAGCCATATGGAATAATCAGTATGCGGTTGATGGAGTTACTAACCCCGAGGGCTTGTTGTGGGCTATTCTTAATCCTATTGGACTCGGGCAACGCGGATATCAGTTGTGGGTTTTCGCATTCGATATGATAATGCTTGGTATCCAACTAAAAATTAAACGGATTCCGAAACTTTATCTTGGATTCTCGCAAATTATATCTATGTATGTATACACTGGATGGGCGCACTCGGTCCAAAATGTCACGATTATAGCTTTATGTCCCTTCATTATTCTATCGGCGTGGTTCGCTATTTTACCACTAATTCAGAAACTTCCAGTTTGGTTTGATTTACAGAACTTGAAAAGTCATATACAATGCGCTCTACAATGTAGCCCAATCCACGGGATAGGACACGTGTCTATCTATATGACGCTCGCGTTTACGTTTCTACTTCCATTCGTTGTTAGAAATAATCCTCAATTGTGGCTAAGAGCCGACGAAACTCAACTTACTTGGAAGTTATTCAAATGAGTTATCAATTAGAGACGGCGGCAATAAATATAATGGCATATTCAGAATTATTATTTGGTTTTTGGCTTGCGAAAATTGTTATGATAAACAGATTGAAATTGAAAATGAAGTGGATAATTCTGTGCGTTATTCTCTGTCAGTTGGGACTTGCCCTATTCTATATCAACGACATGGCGCTCGTGTATGTATACAATTTAGGATATGCATATCTCTTGCCGTACAGTCCCTTTTGGTTCGTCCTAAACCCATTCTGGAATACCGTCCACGCGTATCTATGGTATCTATTCGCGTGGGAATTCGCGTTCGTGGGAATTTTGTACTTTTTACAAAAGCGCCAAAAAATCTCTATGAACGTAATCTATTGGTACATGATAACATGCCTCTTTCTCACATTAGACCATAATCCGCAAAGTATCGTGGCTATGTCATTCGTTTTCCTAATCCCCGCGTTCGGACCATTAGCGCTAATCCCGGCGGCAATAATTAAATTCCCTATAGGCTGGAGTTGGAACTTTACTGACGAACATTGGAAATGTGCCTTTGGAAATAGTTCATTCGTACTTCAAGATTGGCTTGTGCCTTGTAATCATATCAAAGGGTTTGACTACTGGTTACAGTATCCGACACTCTTTTACAACTGGTTCACATATGGCTTTATTGCGATTATGCTCGTTTGGAATTTAATGACTTGGAAAAATACAAGCATACGAGCTATTGTCGCAAAGATACTTCTTAAAACCGGCTTGTTCTACCCGCTTCGAATTATCGCCCTTCAACGATTACATCTATTCGAACGAGGGGTGGTCAAAATCATCAAGGCGTCTAAGGGTGATACTTTCATAGATATTGGAAGCGCCAACGGCTATTATGCCAAATTGGCTAAGGATAATTTTAGAAGTGTGATTACGATAGACCCTACACATTACTGGAACGCCGACCTCGAAATCGCTTTGGGCGAAATTAATGGGTATGGACAGTATCTTCCTATTACGTACGATACGGCGCGACCAACTATAATATATCGTTTTGATAGGTTATTCGCGCGCGCAGACTTGGTAAAAATTGACGTTGAGGGCGCAGAATTTGAAGTCTTAAAAGGTATGACCGGCGTTAACGTTCGTATGGTCATCGTTGAATTACACGATTTGAATCGGCGAAAAGAATTGACGCGCCTTATGGAAAGTATGGGCTTTAGCGTTTGTAAAATTAACGGACACCACTTTTTGGGGATAAAGAAATGATATCTGCGATTATCCCCGCTTTCAATGAGGAAGGATGTATTATTGAATTTGCCAATCGCCTCGAAACGGCGCTGAAAGATTTAGATGAACAGTTCGAAATTATCTTCATGGTGGGTGGTACGGACTCGACTTATGCGTTACTTGTAGATTGGAGAAAGAATCGTTCGAACGTTTGGATTATCTACGAAAAGGAACGCGGATTAGGAACGGCGATAGTGAAGGGGTTTGCCTATCTACATAGAATGTCCGAATGGGTTCTAACCATGGACTCGGACTTGCAACAATTACCCGAAGAAATTTACAAGCTTTGGAATAGACGCGCGTATTCAGACGTTGTTATCGGTTCTAAAGGCGAACTTGATTCGCGAAGTTTCTTTAAGCGTGTAATTTCAAAACTTTTGTATCGAATGTATCGATATACCCACGACATCCAAGTACGTGATATGGGGTCGAACTTTCGTCTCTATTGGAGAAAAGTTATTAAAGCTCTCCCGTTAAAAGACGCGCCGCCCGGATACCAATTCCAACAATGGTCCCTTTTACAGATTTGGAAAGCCGGGTTTGGAATACTCGAAGTCCCGACAACTTTTAACCCGCGAATGACCGGGAAGTCGAAACTTTCGATGTGGCATGAGCTTTACGAAAGGTTTATAAGGAAGTTATCACTTTCGGGATTGATAAGAGAGCGTTAAGATTATGGGTAAAAGTGCAGAGACTGAAGGTAGAGGTTTAGTAGTCCTTATCGTCATACTTGCCATAGTGTTCGTGATTGGAACCGCTATTACGGCTCAACTCACTGACGCGACCGTTTCGAGCAATTGGCTGTCCGGAGTCAGAAGCGCATCGTCCTTTTTGGGCATCGTTCTGTTCATTGGAATGGCCGCGGTTGCATTAGGACTTCTATATGCCTTTACACGGTCTCGGGACTAAAAGGTAGAAGATAGATTGGACAACCGTTTAAGTCTTGCGGGAACCGGCACGGAAACAAAGCCTACCCGCAAAATTTTTTCTGATTACGAAAAAGGTTGGATATCGGCGTTGATTGATTCTGAAGGCTGTCTTACTTGGCGTAAAGGTTTTGGCTTAAGTCCCTATGTCGAAATTGTAAATACTGATTTGTCGTTCCTTGTACATGCCCAAAACTTACTCGGCGGCAAAATTTACGATAAATGGGGTAAAGCACATTGGCATACTGGATGGACCTTAATGATTCCTTTCAAAGATTGGAAATTGTGGTTGAATGACATTCCACTAAACATTAAGGAAAATAAGCGCCAAGAATTTCTGAGGTACCAACTTGACAAATAGAAAATCTCTCATTGCGAGAATTGACCCCTCAACAAGCTCGAACGCGCAATCTTCGTCTAAGAACGGTATGACAATTTACAAGGATATCAATACTCAAGTTGGACGTATTCTTCAGATTGGTCTCGACGCGTTTAACTGGATTATGCATTCTAAATACAAGTTTCCTAAAGGAACGTCGGGGCGTAGGTCGAATAAGCACAAGAAAGGTCGGTCGTTGTTCTAATGGGTAAATCTCAAGCCGAACTACGGGAGGAAGTGCGCCGACTCAAAGCCGATATTCGGCGTATTCATTCTGAGGAACGTTTGGGCGCAGAGGTTCGTAAACTTCATCACCGCCGAGCACGCGCGCGTATTTCTCAAGCGGTTGGAGGTACAAGGCGCGGTATTCAACACGGCGTTGCGGCGTATAGATTTTTACAAAAACTTGAAAAGCGCGCATTGAAAGTTCACTCTAATCCCAAAGCCTTCACGGCTATGATTCGTGCCAACAAACGTATGTCTCACGCTCAAAAGGCTCGGGCGCTCCAGAAGTATATCGCCCGTCACAAACGGAGAACTCATTAATGCGAACTATCGAAGAGCTTGAAGCCGAGAAGAAAAAACTTCTTGAGGAAAAGCGCCGACAGAAGTTGGCGAAAGAAGTTAGAACCTTGAGTCGAGAAGTTAAACCTACCAAGCTACAAAGATTAGATAAACTTGGAAAGTACGTTATAGACTTTTGGGAAAGTCTATAAGTTGAGTCATTGGCGCGCGTATCGCCAAGGCAAAATAACCCTTAAGCAAGCCCGGCGACTTCAACTACTAAAAATCTCAAAGTCCAAAAACGCGCGTCGTGAATATAGATTACAAGAGAGGCTTCTCCATATTGATTAAAAAGATTGGACCTCGTACTTGGCGCGTCTATTCGAAGCGCTCACACCGTAATATGGGTACTTTTCACAGTCTCAAAGCCGCCAAAAATCGCCTTCGACAAATAGAATTTTTCAAGGGGCGGTCTTAATGAGACAAAAGGGAATAAAACATTGGAAGATAAAAGATGCTAAGCCGACTCTCTGGCAAAAACTAAATCGCAAACACGAATTTACAGTTTTTAGCAAGCTTGAGAAAAGTCTCATTCTTTGTACGATTCTGTTCGGCGCGACTTTCTTTTCGAGTTTCGTGTATTATTCTATCTCGGTGGTTAGTGGTCCTTCTGGACAATCCTTGAATGGAGACCCGTTTACGCCAATCTGGAACGGGTCAATTTATAATACTGGTTCTGTAGGAAACCCTCAAATTGTACCAATCCCCCCGGGAGATGTAGGCAAAACTATTTGTTCAACGTGCGTAACGACATTATCATTAAATATTGGAAATCTTGTATTAGTATCGAGCGGTCCCGGTCCATGTACGGGAATTTCTGATAACCGAACGAATGTTTATTCTACGTTGACAACTACGACGCCGTTCGGATTTCTGGCGGTATTTGGTTCTAAAATTACACATAACGGTAATACAATAATAACATTAACTGGTTGTCCGACGACAAGTTTGCAAATATTTACAATTTATTCGGGCGGTATCGATTTTGGAGCTATAGCACAAATCGATGCGAGTGGTACAGTAACGCCGTTTACAAGTACGTTATCTTTAACTACATTAATAGGCAGCGCCGTTTATGAAGCCTTTACTTTCATAGATTTGGGTGGCGCTGGATGTGATACTCCCACAGCACAAAATTCACAAGTTAAAATTATCTCCGCATGCTCTGTTTTTGGGGGACAAGGATATTATGGTAGTACATGGAACAAAGTCCCTACTACCGGCGCTAATAATTATGGTATTCTCGTTTCCGGACTCGGTGGAGCTTCTATTAATTATGGACATATTCTCGTAGAAATCAAAACGAGTCCGTTAAATCTTCCGTGTCCGTCCGGATACAAATGTGTCAATTCTTACGTTAATAATAATGATATTGTCCTACAAGCCAACTCTACTCTTTCGGCGGTCGCCCTCAATAATGTCCCTATCGATTTCTCCGTACTGTCATCAAAAGAAATGATGATTTACGAAACTTATGTCAACGGTACGAATATTTCAAATACGAATAAACCTTTTGGTTGGTATCTTACTGTCAATGGAACGCTTCCATTGCAAGCTAATTATTCGCCTTTAAACGATACAAACGTGGCTATGGCTATGGTTAATTACGAGGGTAAGACCACTTATCTTTATGTAGCGAAGAATTTGGGCGAACAACTTTTGCCCGATTCTGGACTTGGCAAAAATCCGTATCCAAATTGTCCGCAATCTTCAACGTTGTTTCTATGCGCGCGCGTGATAGTATCGTTGAGTGGAACAACGACCTTCAATGCCATGTCGGCTATTCTCAACTTTACCGGTCCAGCGCAACAGAATAGGGGCGTCTCTTTCATATGTTTCAATTCGGTATTAACCGCGTCCTTCTTTACGTTCGGCGGTGCGAGTTGTAACGGCAATACGACTACGACCCTTCCGTGGTTCAATATTCAAAATAGTTATTCTCTTGGATTCTTCGCGCAATCTGGACAAACCGCCCCGATTACATTCGGTTCGAGTGGTACGTCTGCAACTTTTAGTGAACGCGCCAACGCCGTGTATTATTGGGTACCAAATCCCACAACCAATACGCCCGCCGAAACTAATTCTGGCGGTTACTTTGGGTGGCTTGGACGGTCTCTCGGTAATACATGGAATAGTATAACTGGAATTCTGGCGCCGTTGGGAGCGCCTTTAGCGAATTTTGGAAACTCTCTCTTAGGAACGTTCGCGAGTGCATTATCTCAATTCTACACGATAATTATTCAAACTTTAAGAACCGTTCTAAATTCGATAGGGAATTTCTTAGGACTTGGTAATATCGGAGATTCCCTAATCGCCATATTCGGCGCGTTAGGTGTAATTCTTATAAATATAGTATCTGTCGTAATCGGATTCTTTACCATAGTCGCTCAAGTCGTTTCGAGCGCCTTAACGACCATGATAACCGGGGGCATAACTGTATTCAATGGCTTGGTCACATTAGTTCTCATCATTTACAACTTGGTTCTAAATAGTAGTTGGTCTCTTAGCGTAATTATTTTCCTTGATTATTGTTACGGTATGCTGATGCTCTACTTCAAAGGAATGAAAGGTCTATGGATGTGGCTCAGATTGAATCTATTCATATTTCTGTTACTTCCGAACATAGCGTGGGAAATTTTCGATGACGTAACGCGGGGATATGAGCGAATCAAGATAATGATAACGGGATATGTCTAACCTTGTCTATGTCTGACGAAATCTTTGAGGAAGGTGGAGTCAAAGACGGCGACCCTATAGCCACCGCCATTTTTATCGCTATGGTCCTACTAATGTTAAACTGGCTCTCAAATCCAACAATAAGCCCATTACCGGCGTACGCACAAACCGCGCCGCTATTGGGCGCTTCTTATTCCGCTTTTACGTGGCTTCTCATAGCGCTGATACCGATAACCGTTGGTATGATTGTTCAATACGTCGTTGAGGGCGGCACGTTCGAACCTAAGGATAAAGCTCAATCTATCGTCTACGTAATCAATCAAAAATTCGTATCCCGCCGGAAACTTTATAAAGAACGGAAAACTTTCGGGAATCGTAGACGCCCACCTTTACCGACGGCTCAAGAACGGGCAAAAGCGATAGAACGTGGAGAGACTACACATGGGTAAGAAGAATAAGAAGGGTTTGACCAAAGCGGTAGGTAAAACCGTGAGTAATCCATCTTACTTTATTGGGATTGTTTGGGTTTGTATTCACGTTATCTATTTGACCGTATTTTTCGGCTTTCAAACAACTATCGTATCCAACAAAGTCTTCAATCTCATAATGACCCTTGGCGGTCAATCGGATTATGTGTCTACTGTCGTCGCCGGTTTCGTAATCGGATTAATATTAATGACGTTAGATATGCTCGGCATACTTAGGGTGGTTCCCCGTCCATGATATCACGATTAACTCTTGAAATCATTCTGAAAACAAATAGTGGGGAAGCCTATTCGAAGAAGCGAATCCGGGCAATCGTTCGAGCGGCAGAAAATGAAGGCTTCGAAGTACGAATAAGGAAGAAACTACATTGAATCCGCTAAAACGGTACGCTCATAGAGGCGCCAACAAAGTCTTACATTCATTCAAATGCGAAATCTGCCACCATTCTGTTGTCGAGCATAAGCGCGCGTTACCAAAGTACGAAAAGTATTCGAACAAGGAATTAGGTATGATGATACAACAAGAGCTTAATCTTAAGAAGCGAACGCTTCCCTTCTGCCATATCTTGATTTGTGATATGTGTAAAGTTGAATTTGGCACTAACGATATGTTAACCGCTATGAAGAAGTGGCAAGACGAAAAACCAATTATTCGATTATGCGGACACGAATCGACCGCCTTATGCGGGTGTACGATATGAGCGCTGGCAAACATACATTATCCGGAGACGGAGAATCTGCCCAACCCGAAATCGTACCAAGGCTCAAACTTGGTATTTTCAAAGATAATGAAACTGGCGTTATTTTTCTCGCGCTTGTAGCCTATACGGAAGCTGGGGTTCCAATGTTAGATAAGATGTTACGACTCACACAAACCACAGAAGATATACTCGATTTTTATCAAATGCTAAAAAAGATACTTGAAGGGACCAAACCCCGGTCGGGAATGTATGGTTAATGTTATTCCATCAAATATTCGGACCGGGTACTGTCCGTGTAGACAATGTTCTTGTGCTCATAAACGCTTCTGCCTTAATAACGCGTGTAAGTGTTGTACCATCACGGCGCTTAACGAAACCGAATGGTTTGAGGTAATCACACACGACACAAGGCAGTACAAATGAACGTAAGTGGCACGATAATAGCGCGGGCGACATGTTATTTGGTATCTTGTTCCTTTCTATTATGATTGTACCTTTCGTTATCTTAAGTTGGGTGTTTAAAATCTAATGCCAATAATTATGACGCCTCGGCAAAATCAAAATTCGCAAATTGCTATAGCTATAGGACTGATAGCCATAGTATTCGGAATAATTGGATTCGGATTACCTAATATTACTGCGTGTAGTCCGAATGGAACGAACTGCCCAATAACTTCTCAAGATTTTAGAATCGGCTTGGTTTTAGATTCAAAATTTGACTCATATTCTATCTCGCAAAATGCCGGCACGACCGTATATGATTGGAGTGCTTATCAAAATCACGGAACTGTAGACAACGCCGCGACAAGATTTACTAGAACATTTTGTAAAATAGACGATTGTGTGAAAAATGTAGCAACTGATGGAGCCGAAATTATCTTCCCGGATAAACCACAATTAGACCCAACAACGCAATTTTCAATTTCGTTTTGGTTGAATATGAGCGCTAATACCAATAATCAAGCGTTTGTTGGAAAAGGCGGCAATGGGCAATACGAAATTAGAGAAGACGGAACGACGCAAAAATTATTCTTCAGAATTTCCGTGAATGGTGGTACTACTGACAGTCTTGATAGTACAACAATTCTTTCTCTTAATACTTGGTATTTCATAATAGCAACGTGGGATGCTACCAATATGATTATTTATCTCAATGGTATACAAGACGCCATAAAAGGTCGAACCGGAACCGGCGATACTACTACCACCCCCTTTTATGTGGGCTGTCGCGCAAGTGGAATAATTTGTTCAAATTCAATGATTGACGAAGTTAGATTCTACAATATCGCATTATCTTCGACAGAAGTTTTACAAGTTTATAATTATGAAACTGCTTTAATTGGAAGTTATTCGGCAATTAACTACAACGTTCCATTTGCGGTTTGGTCTGCACAAGGAACGGGTTTAACTACCACTCAAAGTAATCTTGTTCCAATGACTTCTTATACATCCAACGGAATTTTCGTAGTTGGTTGTGATTTGGACGTTACCGCGTTTACGTCTGGAACATTAACTTGCCAAGTAACCTATACAGATTGGAATTCTGCAGCACAAACTATTACCATCGATACCGCGACGGCTTTGGGTGATACTAACGGAAACTCTGTAACTATCTTGGCGAAGGCTTCCACAATTATTACATTAAAAACCGCCGGTATTATTACTCTTACGTACAATATTGGTATTTCTATTGAAGCCAAACAATAATTACGCTACCCTTAATAATTACGCCCCTCCGCCCCCCCATACGCCCATTTCTACTAATGGCGTCCTTTTTTCGGAAAAC
>WNFX01002494.1_pt1 | contig 18654 bp, 11 predicted proteins | sample 5400111 | NCBI WGS metagenome assembly WNFX01 (sample SAMN13153363, study PRJNA577476) | soil metagenome | isolation source: 40 cm soil or saprolite under grassland replicate 1 | place: USA:California | collected 2016-06-15 | reverse complement strand
GTTTGTGCTGGGCGCTAACCATGGTCCTTGGTCTGACTTGGGAGCCGGCAATATCGACCCGGCCAAAAATTCTGGCATTACTTTTCTGCGCTGGCCTGGTGGGAACTGGGGCGATCAAAACGACATCCAAACATATACCATTGACAATTACATTAATGAAGCGCGTTTAATGGGTGCGGAACCCAGCATCACAGTTCGCTTATTGGGTGGTACCCCTGAGCAGGCAGCCAAGCTCGTCCAATATGTCAATATGGATAAAGGCTATCATGTCAAATATTGGAGTATTGGCAATGAGCCAGATTTATATGTCGTTCAGGATAGTAGCTGGACTCCCACGTTTTACGCGAAAAGATGGCGCGAGTTTGCCACCGCAATGAAAGCAGTAGACCCAAGCATTCAGTTATATGGACCGGAGATCTCAGCCTTTCTCGGTGATACCGACCATTTTGACCCGCGAGAGTTGCTCTACGCAAACTCCGTCAAGTTGGATTTCACCAAGCGTGATTATTTGACTGAGTTTCTTAAAGTTAATGCTGACTTGGTAGACATTGTTGCTGTCCATCATTATCCCTTCCCGAAGCATTCTAATGATGGGCCCCCAACTTGGGAACAACTACGCGATAATGCGCCCGAATGGGATCGTATCATTCCTAATTTGCATCGCATTATCAAGGAAACGACTGGCAAAGACAAACCGGTGGGGATTACAGAATTTAACTCCGACGCGTCAAACTCAGCCGGCTCTGAAACTTCACCAGATAGTTTCTATAATGCTCTTTGGCTGGCGGATGTACTTGGTCGCGTGATTCGTACACAACCAGATATCGTTGCTTATTGGCTATTAAAAAACAGCAACGCAGGTCATGGGTTAATGACTTCTTATGATCTGCGTCCTACATATTATGTTTACCAGCTCTATAAACAATTCGGTAATCATCTAATAGCAGCCAATTCACCAGAAGAGTATGTTTCTCTATTTGCTGCCAAACGGGACGATGATACTTTAACTGCAATCTTTGTTAACCGCAGCGATCAAGTCATAAGCAAGCCTTTTAAGATCGAAGAAGGCGATAACCTTAAACTGACCGAGGCTTACGTATTCGACGCGGAGCACAACGCCGAAACCATTACTCCATCAGCTTTCAAAAATGGGGATGGCATTACCTTGTCAGCTTATTCTGTAACGCTTTATATTCTCAAGTAACTAGGACAGCACAAATGAAAATTGCAGTGATTGGCGGCGGCTCTACTTACACTCCTGAATTAGTCAACGGCTTCCTCGTCCGAATGCATGAATTTCCGCTGGATGAACTCTGGTTGATGGACATTGATGAGGAGCGATTAAACATCGTTGGTAGTTTCGCTCAACGCATGGTGGAAGCCAAAGGTTCGCCTTTCAAAGTCGTTCTTTCTACAAATCAAAGGGAATCTGTGAAAGACGCGGATTATGTGACCACACAGCTACGTGTTGGTCACATGGAAGCCCGTCGCCGTGATGAGTATTTGGGTCTACGCCACGGTCTGATTGGACAGGAAACGACTGGCGTTGGCGGGATGGGTAAAGCATTGCGTACCATTCCAGTCATTTTGAAAATCGCACAGGATGTCAAAGAAGTTGCCGAACCAGGAGCGTTGCTGGTCAACTTTACAAATCCTGCTGGTCTCGTCACACAAGCCTTAAGCAAGTACGCACCAGATGTTCCTGCAGTCGGCGTATGTAATGTCCCTATTACAACGAAGATGCACATCATTGAGGGTCTTGAGCAGGCTACCGGAAAAAAGATTGACCCGAATCATACTGAGTTAAAGACCCTCGGTTTGAATCATCTTTCATGGCACCGCGGCTTCACGATTGATGGAGAGGATGTTTGGCCACAAGTCATCCAAGGATTCATCACAGAACTAAAGAAAGAAACAGAGCCCGAATGGGAACCACGCACGATTGAAGTTCTGCGCATGATGCCAAATTATTATCTGCAATATTTTTATCATACCGATAAAAAATTGAAGTCGCAGGAAAAATGGCCCCCCTCGCGCGCCGAAGAAGTGATCGAAGTTGAGAAAGATTTATTGCGCGAATATGCAGACCCAGATCTGAAAGAACCACCAGCCGATTTGATGAAACGCGGCGGTGCATACTATTCAACCGTTGCCACGCAATTATTGAACGCTCACTACAACGACCTAAGTGAGACGCATGTAGTGAACATCAAGAACAATGGCGCGGTCAAAGAATGGCCAGCAGATTGGGTGTTGGAAATTCCATCTATTGTGAACAAGAATGGAATTAGGCCTATTCCTACTGAACCATTACCGGCCTCATGTTTTGGTTTGATCGCCGCGGTGAAAGCTTACGAAATGCTGACTGTGGAAGCCGCTGTTCATGGAGACCGGGAGGCCGCGTACCAGGCTTTGTTGGTACATCCCCTGGGGCCAAAAGCAGACAAAGTACAGGCAGTGCTCGATGATATGCTAGAAACACACAAAGAGCATCTGCCCCAATTCCGGAATTAACCCACGATAGAAAAGGGGCGACCCGACTGGCCGCCCCTTTATTAACTTGTACATATGCCTTACTACCTTGGCTCCGACCTTGGTGCCACCAAGACTCACACTCTCATCGTCGATGAAACAGGTCGTGCGCTAGGCTTCGGTGAAAGCGGACCTGGCAACCACGAATCAGTTGGTTACGATGGCATGTTCCAATCCATGAACAATGGAATAGAACAGGCTCTACACGCGGCAGGCTTGAAAGCGGAAGATATAACGGGAGCAGGCTTCGGCGTAGCAGGATACGATTGGTCATCTGAAATCGAAGCTACCTCTTCAGTCATCAATCGTCTTGGTCTCAAAGCACCATATACATTTGTCAATGATGCAGTACTAGGACTGGTAGCCGGCTCCGAAGAAGGCTGGGGAGTGGTCGTTGTATCAGGCACAGGCTCAAACTGCCGCGGTTGGGATCACGAGCATAAGCATGAAGGCCGTGTTACCGGACATGGTGTATTGATGGGCGAAGGCGCGGGTGGCTCTGAGCTCATGCATCGTTGTATGCAAATCATTGGCTATTCATGGACCAAACGCCTGCCGAAGACCGCACTCGCGGATGCCATCATTGCTTATGTTGGCGCAAAAGATTTGGAAGACCTAATGCGCGGTTATACAACATATGAATATCACATCGGAGCCGAAGCTGCGCGTATTGTCTTTCAGGTGGCTGAAGCAGGCGATAGAGTTGCGCGCGATCTTATTTGTTGGGCAGGAACTGAACTGGGCGAATTGGCAAACGCGGTGATTCGTCAACTTGAGTTTGAGAACCTTGCCTTTGATGTTGTGATGACGGGCAGCATGTTCGAGGGCGGCGCGATACTGGTTGAACCGATGCGCGAGACAATCCACAAATTAGCTCCTAAAGCCCGCCTTGTGAGATTAAAGATTCCACCCGTTACTGGAGCCGTTATGCTTGGTATGGAAGCGAATGGGTTCAAGATAACACCCGAGATCCGTCAAACGATGAACCAGACCATATCTTTTCTGAGAAATATTTCTGTGAGGTAAACATGGTAGCCATCGAATTCACTGCTATCCCAGATACAGATGATGATTACAATCTTCAGCTTGAATTGTTAGCAAGCTTCAAGAAACAAACCGGGGTAGAAGTCAAACTTACTCGCATGGAATGGACTGATGCCTGGCAGCAATTAATTAACATATCCACGCATGGGCAGGGAGCAGATATATCACATGTAGGTTCCACTTGGGTCAGTAGTCTGGTAAGCATGAACGCCCTTCGCCCAATCCCTCCCCACCTTATTACCAAGATTGGCAGTGAAGAATCTTTTGTCCATTCTGCATGGCAAAGTGTATTGATGGAAGATGATAGACGTGCCTGGGCAATTCCGCTCAGTGCATATACATATGCGATTGCCTATCGACGGGACCTGCTTGCGCAAGCAGGTCTGGAGGGTGCAACGGCTTTTGCAACACCTTTTGCACTCGAAGAGACGATCTGCAAGCTTGAAGAACTCAACTGTGTTGAGAATGCATGGCTTATGCCATATATTCCATTTCCCTTTAACGACTTTGTACATACCGCCGCTTCTTGGGTCTGGAGTTCAGGTGGGCATCTAATAGACAATCGTGGCAAGCAAGTGCTTTTTGATTCACCCGCCACACTAGCTGGGTTGAAAGCTTATTTCAAACTTATGCGCCGTATGCAAAAGGTCGGTCCAATGGGCACAGATGAATGTCTGCAAATGTTGATGCACGGAAAAGTCGCTGCAGTGCTGACTGATGCTCGTGCCATTTTCACAAACATAGAGGAAGACACGCCGGAAGCAAAAAACATCGGTGCAGCCAGCCTGATGAGTACCCCATGGTCTGGGGGTGGGAACCTTGTTATCTGGAGACATACCTATGGCTACCCTGATCGCCTCGAGGCTGCGTTCAAACTTGCTGACTTCCTTACCCGAAAAAGTACTCTACTCGAAATAGGACGACGAGTTCATATCCTGCCTGCCCGACTGGATGCATTGGATGAACTCATCCCACCTGAGCATCCACTTCGACCCGTGATGATGCAGCTTGTTTCCTCCTCACGTGCCTATCGCAGCATTCCCTTATGGCGACGTATCGAAAACCAGTTCGGTCAGGAATTGAGCACCGTGACAAAGACAATTCTTGAAGAGAAAGATGCGGACCTGGATAAGATCTTAACTGAGACGATGAGATCGCTTTCGCAACGTCTCAACCTCACGTTGGAATAAGCTGCTCACTGTATTCTAAGCCCTGTGACTACGCTCAAGATAAGCCTTTGCCTGTTCACCGCTTTATTGACAGCCCGCTTTGATGCAGCGAACTCTGTAGCCATGAGCTTCCATTAAATATTCTTCATAAAGGATTTATATGACTAACAACTCTCTTCCTAATATTCCCTGGCAGGAACGACCTTCCGGTTGTTCCGAAGTTGTTTGGCGATATGACGCAAATCCCATCATTCCTCGTAACCTGATTCCATCTTCGAACAGCATATTTAACAGCGCGGTTGTTCCGTTCAACGGTAAGTTTGCTGGTGTCTTTCGTTGTGATAATAAGAAACGGGATATGAACCTGAATCGCGGTTTCAGTGAGGATGGCATCCGCTGGGAATTGGATAACGACACGATCAGCTGGGAATGTGACGACCCCGACATAGGATGGTTTCAGTATCGTTATGACCCGCGTGTGGTCTGGCTTGAAGATCGTTATTATGTAACCTGGTGCAATGGCTATCACGGTCCGACAATTGGAATCGGTTATACCTTTGATTTTGAAAAGTTCACTTTCCTAGAGAATGCATTGTTGCCATTCAATCGAAATGGAGTTCTTTTCCCACGCAAGATCAATGACAAGTATGTAATGTTGAGCCGTCCAAGTGATAACGGTCACACACCCTTCGGTGATATCTACTTGAGCCAAAGCCCTGACATGATCCACTGGGGGCAACACCGTTTCGTGATGGGAACCAAAGGCGGCTGGCAAAGTACAAAGATTGGAGCGGGACCAATTCCAATCGAAACCTCCGAAGGCTGGTTGCTGTTCTATCACGGTGTTCTCACTTCCTGCAATGGATTTGTGTACAGCTTCGGGGCGGCCCTGCTCGATTTGGATCAACCCTGGAAAATAATTTGTCGTGGTGGTCCCTATTTGCTTTCACCGCAGACTTATTATGAATGTGTGGGAGATGTACCTAATGTGGCTTTCCCATGTGCCACGCTATACGACGAACCCACCGGACGGATCGCCATCTACTACGGCGGAGCTGATACTGTAACGGCTCTCGCATTCGCCAAACTTGATGAAGTCCTTGACTTTGTGAAAACCACTTCGGAGGTTTAGAAATGTCTGAACCTTTTACCTTAGGTGTTAACTATTGGCCTCGCCGAAAAGCCATGTATTGGTGGAATAACTTCGATGCAGGTGAGGTACGCGAGGAATTTAGCATCATCCGTGAGATAGGCTTGCATGTTGTCCGCATGTTTTTGCTGTGGGACGACTTTCAACCTGAACCATCTTCTGTCTCAAAAGAGTCACTGCAAAACCTGGTAACGGTCGCGGATATTGCCGCGGAAAACAATCTTGGCCTCGATGTCACTTTCTTCACAGGTCACATGAGCGGACCGAACTGGAGTCCGCGCTGGTTATTGGGTGGCGCGAGTCATCCATATCAAGGATCACAGCGATATATCGTTAGTGCTAACAAACCAGTGGAACAGGGCTATTACAACATGTTCCATCATGAAGTAGCACTGGATGCAGAGCGCCTTCTGCTCAAAACAGTCGTAAACACCCTCAAGGATCATCCCGGAATCTGGATGTGGAATCTTGGCAATGAGCCTGATCTCTTTGCCTGGCCCGATACTTCAGAAAATGGCGCGGCCTGGGTCAACGGAATGGTTGAATTCATCAAAGAGATAGACCCAAACCATCCAGTAACGATTGGACTGCACGGCGCGGGTTTGCATCAAGATAATGGTCTACGCATCGACAAAGTCTACAAGCATACAGATGTGGCAGTCATGCATTCCTATCCAATGTACACGCCTTGGGCACGTCAGCCGCTCGATCCTGATTTTGTTCCCTTTACCTGCGCATTGACCACCTCATTATCTGGCAAGCCGGTTTTGATGGAAGAGTTCGGCGGCTGTACCGCCCCTCCAGGTCACGAATCTTACATCATGGAATGGACTGAAACGGGTGGCCGTAAACGTGAACAGTTCATGGCATCGGAAGAGGATTTTGCTGAATTCGTTCGTCTATCATTGCCCAAACTTCAGGATAGCGGCGCGACCGGCGCGATGATCTGGTGCTATGCAGATTACATTCCTGAACTCTGGGATCTGCCTCCCTGTAATAACTTTCAGCATGAACGTTTCTTTGGTATTGTTCGTCCGGATGGCTCTCTCAAACCTCACGCAAAAGTCTTGCAGGAATTTGCGACGACCAAGCCTCAAGTCAAAGCGATGCCTGATTATGCAAAATTCGAGGTTGACCCGGACGAGTTTTATAAAGATCCGATGCCTTATCTTCTTGATTTTTATCAGCAGTACTTGAAAGGTGTTTGAATAAGATGTCACACCTGCACTCCCTGGCGCAAGTGTTGTGAGGAGCCGATGGTTGAGACGCAAGCAGTCGAAACCTGAGGCAACGAAGCAATCTCCTGCCGAGTCTGAGATTGCTTCGCCACTCGCTACGCTCGGGCTCGCAATGACAGGAGATCCTTATGAAACGACTGATTATCAACTCTGACGACTACGGACGTACGCCCGATATTTCGCGCGGCATTCGTCAAGCGCACTTGCACGGCGTGGTGACATCCACCACTTGTATGATGAACATCCCGACTACAGCCGCGGATGTCGTCGTCGCAGTGAAAGAAACTCCAACGCTTGGGATGGGAGTCCACCTTGTCTTAACGATGGGCAAACCCCTTATCCCGCGCGAATCGGCTTCTTCTATTACAGACGAAAATGGAAATTTCTTCAAGTACACCCCGTTCATCGAACACCTGCCCAATATTAATATAGATCAGGTCAAAGAGGAATGGCACTCTCAGGTTGAAGCTTTTATCAAAGCCTCGGAACGCAAGCCAACACATCTGGATTCGCACCATCACTCATCCTATTTTTCGCCTGAATTATTTCACGCGATGCTTGAACTTGCGGAAGAATACGATTGTGCGATCCGCTTTCCATTCACACACAATGTCTCGAGCGAATTAGCGGAAACCAATAAGCATGTTTCAGATTTAATAAAGGAGTTCAATCCACGACGACCTGATTGCTTTGTGCGCGAGTTTTATGATGAAGGCGCAACGCGTGAAGCTTTGCTAAAGATCATCGATAACTTGAGCGAGGGTACGAGTGAAATCATGTGTCATCCCGGATATGTGGATGACGCGTTCGCAAGCGAATCTGTCTACAACTATCAACGCGAAAGAGAATTGAAAATTCTGACTGATCCATCCATCAAAGAAGTCATTCAAGCGAAGGGCATCAAACTAATCACTTTCGCCGAACTATAACTCTCTCCCGAAGAGAGAAATCATCTTTCTTCTTTCATCACTACAACACTATCATTTCAGAGGAAATCATGTCTCATATTGACAAATTGCTAGGACAAATGACCATAGAAGAAAAAATCTCCATGCTCGCGGGCGCGGACTTGTGGCACAGCGTCGCAATACCGCGGCTAGGCATTCCTCAATTCAAAGTGACTGATGGACCAAATGGTGCACGCGGGGCACATGGCAATATGGGGCCATCATCTGTTGCTACACCGGTCGGCATCGCGCTCGGCGCAACCTGGAATCCCGAACTCGTGGAAAAGGTTGGCAATGTGCTCGCTGATGAGCTCAAAGCCAAAGGCGCGCACATCCTGCTCGCGCCTACAGTCAACATCCATCGTACACCGATCGCAGGGCGCAACTTTGAATGTTATTCGGAAGACCCATTTCTCAGCGGCACGCTGGCATCTGCATATATCAAAGGGATTCAGAGTAAAGGTATGGGCGCGTGTATTAAACATTTCGTTGCCAACGATCAGGAATATGAACGCACCTCTATAAGCTCCGAAGTTGATGAACGCACCTTGCGCGAAATCTATCTGGAACCATTCCGCATCGCGATCCGCAATTCAAACCCGTGGGCAGTGATGTCCGCCTATAACCGCGTTAATGGAACCTATGCCTGCGAAAACAATCATACGCTTCTTGATATCCTCAAAGGCGAATGGAAATTCGATGGCATTGTTATGTCTGATTGGTTCGGTACCTACGATACTGAAGTTCCCACGGGTGGACTCGATCTGGAGATGCCGGGTCCCGCGCGTTGGATGAGCGAGGAGCTTGTTAAAAATGCACTCGCCAATGGCACACTAACTGAAGAAGCGCTCGATGATAAAGTTCGTCGTTTGCTGTGTGTGCTTGAAAAAGCTGGACTGTTTACTAATCCAGAGCTTCAACCTGAACGAGCAGAGGACAAACCACAGCATCGCAGGATCATGCGTGAGGCCGCGCGGGAAGCGATTGTCCTGCTCAAGAATGATGGCACGCTTCCGCTCAACAAGGTCAAATCCATCGCGGTGATTGGTCCTTATGCCCAAACCGCGCAAATCCTCGGCGGTGGTAGTTCATCGGTCACCCCACATTATGCAGTCTCACCTTTTGCAGGAATCAAGAATCGCGCGGGGAACAAAATTAAAGTGGAGGCTGCGCCCGGCTGCTTTATCTACAAGACTCTACCTGCTCCCGCTCCTGAAACATTATCCACGCCTGATGGACGCCGCGGACTCAGCCTCAGCCTGTTCAACGGAACAGAGCTTTCTGGCGATCCTGTTTATACCGATGTTATGACACGCACGCGATTTGAATGGTTCGATAGTTCCGTCCCAAACGCAAATCAGGAATCTTTTTCCCTGCGTCTGGAAGGATTTTTCACACCGCAAGAGAACGGTATACATACGCTTGCTCTATCCGCGGTGGGATGGTGCAAACTGTATCTTGATGACAAAGTTATCATTGATCATTCATCTGACTCAGATATGGCAAAACAAATCACTGCTGACCTCAAACTTGAGGGAGGCAAAGCCTATCCCATCAAAATTGAGTATTACTGGAAGGGCAATCGGCGTTTTCGTTCACTTTCGTTCGGTTATCAGCCGCCTCATGCAAAGGATATGATCGCCGAAGCGGTCAAACTTGCCAAGAGCTGCGATGTGGTCGTGCTGGTTGCAAGCTTGAACCGTGAATGGGAAGCTGAGGGCTTTGACCGCCTCGACATGAAATTGCCCGGCGCACAAAATGAACTCATCGAACGCGTTGCGAAAGCCAATAAGAACACAATTGTCGTTCTAAACGCTGGCTCCGCTGCTGAAATGCCATGGATTGATAAAGTCCCTGCTGCGCTGCAGCTCTGGTATGACAGCCAGGAACAGGGCAACGCGCTCGCCGATATCTTATTCGGCGATGTCAACCCATCAGGCAAATTGCCCACCACTTTCCCAGTCCGCTTGCAGGACAACCCAGCATATACCAATTACCCCGGCGAGAATGGCAAAGTTCGTTACGGCGAAGGGATTTTCGTTGGTTACCGCTATTACGATAAAAAAGAACTCGCTCCCCTCTTCCCATTTGGTCACGGACTTTCATACGCAACTTTCAAATACAGCAATTTGCGTCTGAGCGCAAAATCGCTCACACCGAATGAACTCCTCAAAGTCCGCGTGGACATGACCAATACAGGCAAAGTCGCGGGCAAAGAAGTGGTTCAACTTTATGTGCGCGACGTCAAGTCTACAGTGGCGCGGCCTGAGAAGGAACTCAAAGCCTTTGCTAAGGTGGAATTGGCTCCTAAACAAACCAAGACTGTCACGTTCACTTTGGACCGCGAAGCCTTCTGGTACTTCGATATAACAAAGAATGCATGGACGACTGAGCCAGGTGATTTTGAGATCCTGGTCGGTTCATCGAGCCGCGACATTCGTTTAAGCGAAAGTTTCAGGCTTGCACCTACACCGCGCGCTTCGCGATTGCATACGGGACTTACGATTCAAAAATTACTCGATGACCCTGATGGCCGCGCGGTTCTCTCTAAACACATTGGCGGCTTCCTGCTCATGGCAGATATGAGTATGGCAAAAGATATGACGCTTGAGCAAGTTGCAATCAACCATCCAACCTTTGTTCCACAGCAATTACTCAACGTAATTAATGAAGACCTAGCGAAAGTTTCATGACCAAAACGACTGTATATAACATCGTTCTCCTCTGGCTTGCCTGGGTGGTCATCATCCTGAGTTTTCAATGGATTGTGACCACCCGCCTAGGAATTAGACATCCCGACCTCGCCGTTTCCTGGACGAAGTCTCAAACAATGTCATTCAGCAATAAAGGCAAAATCTACTTGCTTGAACCATTCATGAATCGACAAGTGGCATGGGATTCGGAGTATTACGTTGGTATCGCTGTCGGTGGATATAACGATCCTAAAGCTGGAGCAGTCATCAATCCTGAGACTGGGCAAAAGGTTATCAAGAACTATTCTTTTTTTCCGCTTTATCCATATGTGATGCGCATATTTGCGTTCCCTCTCAAACTATTTGGGGTAAATCCCATTGCGGCAACCAGTTTCGCGGGAGTCGTTGTGGCTGCGCTAGGTACGCTCGCAGGTTTGTTTGCATTGTGGGATATAACCCGTCCATACTTTGGAGAAGAGGATGCCTATCGGACTGTCTTTTATGCACTCATATTCCCCACTGCATTCTTTTTTGCGATGGTCTATACCGAGGGGCTATTCATGGGTCTCGCGTTTGGTGCATTGGCACTCTCCAAACGAGAACGTTGGGTTTGGGCATCTATTCTTGGCCTGCTGGCTGCATGGACTCGCGCTCACGGAGCAGTTCTCGCCCTGCCATTGCTTGTCTTCTGGTTAATGCAAATTAAATGGCGCGAACCGTTACAACCGCAAATGACATGGAAATGGGTTCTGCGCGGCGCCCTGGCATTTCTGCCACTGGCTGGTTATCTCCTCTGGCGCTATTCCGCTCTTGGCATGGGCTGGGCAGAACTACAGGACTTCTATTTTGGCCGCGGGCTCATGTCTATTGGCAGGTCAATCGATGATTGGATGAACGCTTTCAAGTATGCCCGTTACCTAGGTGGAGGTGACGGTCAGATCTATTTTGCCATTGAGGTTGGATCGATCTTCCTCACATTCATCGCCTCGTTATGGCTCATTCGCCGCGATCCTGCAGTGGCACTTTTCAGTCTGGCTGTTGTTTTGCTCTCAGTCTTCAGTGGCTCCGCGGGCAGCATGGCTCGTTATATGCTTATTGCTCCTGCACTTTACATTTTCCTTGCTCACCTTGGAAAGAATAAAACTTTCGACCGCGCTTGGACAGTCTTCAGCATTTTGCTTCTTGGAATGGAAGCCAGCTTATTTGCTGCAGATATGTGGGTCGGATAGAGAATCAAGCAGACAGATTTTGTCGAAACGAGGTTATGATGCGCTACGGATACTTTGACGACTCTTCAAGAGAATATGTAATCACCCGACCCGATACACCTCTGCCGTGGATCAACTACCTGGGCTGCGAGGCTTATTTTGGTCTGATCTCGAACACGGCCGGCGGCTATTCCTTTTATAAAGACGCGCGCCTGCGTCGCCTCACGCGCTATCGCTATAACAATTCCCCACTCGATATGGGCGGACGTTATCTTTATCTCCGCGACAACGCCAATGGGAATTATTGGTCGCCTTCATGGATGCCTACGCGCGTTAAACTTGATGAGTACGAATGCCGTCATGGACAGGGTTATACAATCATCACGTCCAAACTCAACGGGATTAAATCCTCCACCCGTTATTTCGTCCCACTTGGAGAAAGTCTCGAAATTTGGCAGGTGACTCTGACCAATGAAAACGCCTCAGACGCGGACTTGAGCTTGTTCTCAGCGATTGAGTTTTGCTTGTGGGATGCAAATGATGACGCTACTAACTTCCAACGCAACTACTCTATAGGTCAAGTAGAAATCGTTGATGAGGTTATCTATCACAAAACTGAATATCGCGAGCGCCGTGACCACTTCGCTTATTTTGCCTGTTCGGAAAAGCTGGCAGGCTTTGACACGATACGGGAAGATTTTCTTGGAGCATATCGAGGCTGGAACGAGCCTCAGGTGGTGGAAACAGGTCAATCGGTCAATTCAGAAGCGCATGGTTGGCAACCCATCGGGTCACATCATGTCAAAATCCATTTGAAGGCCGGGGAACAGAAACAAATTATTTTTATCCTTGGCTATCAAGAGAATCCGAAAGACGATAAGTTTGATCCATCTGATTCGCAGGTTATTAATAAGAAGAGGGTCAAACCGATCATTGAAAAATATTTGAAGCCTGAAAATGCGGATCAGGCTTTCAGTGAGCTACGTGATTACTGGACGATGTTACTCGGCAAATTACAAGTGACTACACCCGATGAGCACACCAACCGCATGGTCAACATTTGGAACGCGTATCAATGTATGGTGACATTCAACATGAGCCGCTCGGCTTCCTACTTCGAGAGTGGCATCGGGCGTGGCATGGGCTTCCGTGATTCGAATCAAGATTTGCTTGGCTTCGTTCATACGATCCCGGAGCGCGCCCGTGAACGAACCTTGGATTTAGCCGCTACACAATTGAAAAACGGTGGTGCGTTCCATCAATATCAACCACTCACCAAGCGCGGCAACAATGATGTTGGCTCCGGCTTCAATGATGATCCCGCGTGGTTGATCCTTGGTGTTGCAGCATATATTAAGGAAAGTGGCGATTGGTCTATTCTCGATGAACAAGTGCAATATGAGAATGAACTAGGAACCGAGAGTCCGCTTTATGAGCATCTACAGCGTTCGCTTCAATATACACTTGACCGACTTGGTCCGAACAATTTACCGCTCATCGGCCGCGCAGACTGGAATGATTGTTTGAATCTAAATTGTTTTTCCGATACACCTGGACAATCTTTCCAGACTACAACCAATAAAGATGGCCAGGTAGCAGAAAGTGTTTTCATCGCGGGATTGTTTGTACTAGCCTGTCAGGAAATGGCTGGCATCGCGGAATATTGTGGCGATCAAACACAAGTAGACAAAGCGAAAAAAGCTGCCGACGACATGGAACAGACGGTCTGGGCGGTGGGCTGGGACGGTGAATGGTTCCGACGTGCTTATGATGATTACGGTCATGTCCTGGGTTCAAAGGAAAACGTGGAAGGAAAAATTTTTATCGAACCACAGGGCATCTGCATCATGGCTGGGCTCGGCCTGGAAAATGGCAACGCCATCAAAGCGCTCGATTCAGTTGGAGAGCATCTTGCTACGCCACATGGGATCGTGCTGCAGCAACCCGCATTCAGTCAATATTATTTGCATCTTGGTGAGATATCATCCTATCCGCCGGGTTACAAAGAGAATGCAGGCATCTTCTGCCATACCAATCCATGGATTATGATCGCCGAGGCAATGGTTGGGCGTGGGGATAAAGCATTCGATTACTATAATCGCATCAATCCCTCGGCACGTGAAGAGATCAGTGAACTACATAAGTGTGAACCATATGTCTACGCTCAGATGATCGCGGGCAAAGATGCTGCAACGCACGGTGAAGCAAAGAATTCATGGCTCACGGGCACCGCTGCATGGAATTATGTTGCGATTACTCAATACATTCTCGGTATCCTCCCTGCGTTCAACGGCTTAGAGGTGAAGCCGGTCATCCCGTCAGATTGGGATGGCTTCGAAGCTGTGCGCAGTTTCCGGGGAGTTCGATACGAGATATCCGTAAAACGAGAAGGGACTGGAAACAATGTCTCACTTGAAGTGGATGGCAAGTCCATTGAGGGTTCAATCATTCCATTGCCAAAGCATGATACGACGACTGTAAAGGTAAAGGCTGTTATTCGATAATGAAAAGAACTTTGATTGTGTCATTTGTTGCTCTCACCATTCTGCTTGCCGGATGTGGCAACGGAGAGGTCGCGGCTGCAGCAACACCCACTCCCTACCCCACACCCGTAAAAGCGACGTTCACTACGCAACGCGGCGATATCGCCGTAGAGGCGAAGTTCAACGGACGTGTGACGCCACTGGCGTTGAGCACGGTTTATTTTCAAATCAACGGGCAGGTCAGCGAAGTCTATGCCAATGTCAATGATGTTGTAAAAAAAGGTCAACTGCTCGGCGAGCTAGCCGAAGCCAAGGAATTAAAGGCCAAGGCGGATGAAACACAACGCACCATTCGCCGCGCGCAGATCAAACTTGAGGTCGCACAATTGACCCTTGAAGAATATAAGGCGCAGAATCGTCCATCGTATGAAATCAAGATCCAGGGATTACAAGTTGAATCTGCGCAGATGGACCTCGATGAAGTGCTGGAAGGTCTGGGCATTGACCCGAATGCTCCTGTGACTGATGAACTCGACGCGCAAGTTGCACAAGCCCGCGCGTTTGCCCCGGCCGACGGCACGATCATCGCGGCGGTCAACGTGGGACGCAATGTGACCGCAACGACTCCCGCCTTCGTCCTTGGTGACCCGAATAAACTTGAAGTGATCGTTGATCTCGATGTCAGCACAGGCGATGATCAGATAAAAGAAATGTATGAAGGCATGCCGGTCACTGTTACGTTGGATGACAAGCCTGACGTGAAATTGACTGGCACGATCCGCCAATTACCCTCACCTTATGGGACGGGCCCAAGTGACGAGCACGCCTTCCATGTAGTGCTGGACAGCAAATTCGCAAATCAATATCAAACAGGCGATAAAGTGCGTGTCATTGTGGAGCTTGCAAGTAAGCAGAGTGTGCTGTGGCTCCCACCGGATGCCATCCGTCAGGCAGGCGGTAGAACATTCGTTATTGTCAACAGTGATAGTGGACCGAAGCGCGTTGATATCGAGATCGGCTTGCAGACCCGCGATAGGGTAGAGATCATCTCTGGTCTTGAAGAAGGTCAGGTCGTTGTCGGGCCATGAGATTCCTTTCAGGTCTAGTTCCTTTTGCCCTGCGAATCTGGGTAACGGCAGGAATAGCATTTAAGCGTCTACTCACCCAGCGATTCCTTAGTCTCGCATCTATTGCTGGATTGATGATTGCATCGGGTTTTATTTTGAGCGTGCCACTCTATGCAGACGCGACCTACTTTCGATTACTGCGCGAAGAAATTCTCGCGGGCCATGAACTTGAATTAACACAAAAGCCTGCGGATTATGCTCCGCTCTCTTTTGTTTTTGAATTGAAAGCGCCGGGGAAAGACAGCCCTCAATGGAAAAAGGTCACTGATGTGGATGGTTACCTATCTGGAGAAGCCCTGCAAACAGTAAATCTCCCCATTCTACAAGTGATTCGCCGTTTTCACACTGATAGTTACCACATGTTCCCGCCTCGCGATTTGGAAGATCCGTCCCCTCAATATTGGCTGACACCCGCGAGTTTTGCCTTTATTACTCCCATGGATAACAGCACCATACAGATAATTGATGGGACCTATCCAAAGCCACACGTCACTTTGTTAAGAGAAGGTGATCTGGTTGAGGCAATGGCTGAGGAGGATATGGCAGCGGAATTTGGTGTCCAGGTTGGCGATACGTACACATTGCGCACAGACAAGGGCCAGATCCCAGTGCGGATCGTTGGTCTGTGGCGACCTGTTGACCTTAACGCTCCATTTTGGGAACCAAATTCTGATCAGTGGTTATTCGTAGACGAAGAGTCCTACAAAGGCATCATCAGCGATACGGTTAGCGACGAATTGCGCGATGCAATGTGGAGTATTGTGGCTGATGGATCACACCTCCATGCAAAAGATGTTTCTGGGCTGGACGAGCGGATTCACAGCATTGAAAACCGCGCTGGCACACTTCTGAAGAATACAAAGTTGGTTGCCTCGCCACTTGAAGCGCTGGCACGCTATCAAAACAATGCGCCTACGCTTACTTATTTGCTGTTTGCCTTCAGCGTGCCAATCCTGAGTTTGATCCTGGCTTTTATTGGGCTGGTTGCAGGCCTGTTTGTCAACCAACAGCGCGGTGACATGGCCATCCTGCGCAGCCGCGGTGCAAGCACGATTCAGGTTATTGGTATCTCTCTTTTACAAGGCATCCTTCTTGGAGCGCTGGCATTGGCTGGCGGAATTGGCTTGGGATTCTGGATTACGCGCGCCATTGGCAAGTCAAGTAGTTTTCTTGATTTCAGCGCGACAGGCGGCTTGCGCATCAGCATGACCACAGAAGTGCTGGGTTATGGTCTCCTTGGCGTCGCGCTTATCCTAATCATTCAAGTTCTTATCCCCACGTTAAGCGTAGCCGAAAATACCATTGTCACTTACAAGCAGGAGCGCGCCCGTTCCCTGCGCGTCCCGTGGTGGCAAAAATATTGGCTGGATGTTCTCCTGTTGATACCCGCAGGTTATGGGCTATGGCAACTCGCACAAGAAAGCAAGCAAGCACTGAGTGGATCGGAAACGATTCCTGATCCTTTGCAAAATCCTCTTTTATTGCTTGTTCCTGCACTTGGGATTTTCTCCGTGGCTCTCTTCATGCTTCGACTTGTTCCCCGTTTAATGGAATTACTCTCATGGATATTGCAACCGTCAAAGAGCGTTGGACTTCTTATGGCTGCACGGTATCTCGCGCGCACTCCCGCCTTCTATAGTGTTCCACTGGTTCTGCTCGTACTGACACTTGGCCTTTCAGCATTTACCGCATCCTTAGCGCGCACGCTCGATAGTCAGTTGGAAAAACAGATGCGCTATCAGGTTGGTGCAGACATGAATATCTACGAGCTCGGCACCACTTTTAATGAGGTCAACCCGAACCCGGTTTACACCTTTGGGCCCGTGGAAGATCATCTTGGCATCCCCGGCGTTCGTGCAGCAACGCGAGTGGGACGTTATAGTTTCACGGCAATTGTCCCAAACGGAGCAATCCAGGGGACTTTCCTCGGCATTGACCGCCTGACCTTTCCCTCAGCCGCGTACTGGCAGCAGGACTTTGCATCTCAATCGCTCGGCGCATTGATGAATCAACTAGCAGCAAACCCTAATGGTGTTCTCGTACCAGAGAGTTTACTCAAGAAGCAGAAGCTCAAGATAGGTGATACTCTCACAATTGGTATTGCCACAGGCGTTGCGGGGCAATCCATCCCAATGCAAGCCAAAATCGTTGGTTCTTTTGAACTATTCCCAACTTGGTATCCAGAAAAAGGCGCGATAGCAGTTGGCAACCTGGACGAATTGTTCCTACAAGCCGGCGCGGAATATCCGCATGAGGTCTGGTTAGACACGACCAAAGATGTTGACCCTGAAAGGATTGTCTATGCAGTACGCGGGTTCAGCATTCTGCTTGATCAGGGAGCTGATCAATCGAAATTAGTACAAAATGGCTTGAATACAATTGTCAAAGATTGGTCATCTGCAGAACTCAACATTCGAGCGGAGCAGCGTAGGCCTGAAAGACAGGGCTTGTTTGGACTCCTTTCGGCCGGCTTCATTGCATCAGCTTTGCTTACTGTGCTAGGTTTTCTGCTCTACGCGTTATTCTCATTCCGCCGACGGTTTATCGAAATGGGTATGCTGCGTGCAATTGGTCTATCCATTCGGCAAATGACTTCTCTGCTCGCGGCAGAACTTGCCCTTTTGGTTTTACTCGGCATCGGCGTTGGGACCGCACTGGGCGTATTTGCCAGTAGATTGTTTGTTCCATTTTTGCAAATCGGCGCCAGTGCTCAATCGCAGTATCCACCATTCAAAATTGAAATCGCCTGGCTCTCTATTGTAGAGATTTATGTCTTATTCGCCCTGCTCTTTGTAGCAACTCTTGTAACACTCTCCGCTTTGCTTGTGCGGATGAAGATCTTCCAAGCCATCAAACTCGGAGAAACCACATAGTGCAAGATGGCATCTTGCGCTACGAAATAAACATGAATTCAGAACCTTTGATCATTTGTGAAAACCTTGTGAAGATCTATCGCCTGAATCAAGAGGCTGGTGGGTCTGTTGAAGTACAGGCATTACAGGGATTGGACATCACAGTTGCCGAGGGAGAAATGCTTGGCATCGTCGGCGCGAGCGGAAGTGG
>WNFX01003240.1_pt1 | contig 18665 bp, 22 predicted proteins | sample 5400111 | NCBI WGS metagenome assembly WNFX01 (sample SAMN13153363, study PRJNA577476) | soil metagenome | isolation source: 40 cm soil or saprolite under grassland replicate 1 | place: USA:California | collected 2016-06-15 | reverse complement strand
CGATGCTCGCCGCGACCGCCGGCGGAGTGCTCGCCGCCGGCGCGGTGCTCGCCGCGTCGTTGGCCCTACTCGGCCCGCCCGGCCGCGGCACCCACCCGGCCACGCCCAGTCCGACGGGGCGGTACACCACCCCACCGGCGGCCGAGGTGCAGCAGATCCACGACGTCCTCGACGACATCGCCGCCCGCTGCACACCGGGCGCCGACGCCGACGCCCAGCGCCACCTCGACCACGACGTCGACGTCATCCTGGCCTTCGCCCAGGGCCATCCCAACGCCGAGTTCCCCGTCGACGACGAGACCGGACATACCCTGTCCCTACTGCTGGCTACCCGCGACGACCTCAGCCACTGCGCCCCAGCCGCGGCGGCAAGGGTCAACGCCGCCCTGCCCCCGCAGTTTCGCCAAACGCCGAGCACCGTCCCGAGCAGCACGGCGAGCACCGCCGGATGATCGAGGCGTCATCCGATATCCGACGCGGCTGACGTGTCAAGATCGGGCGGTGAGGGACCAGTTGTCCTGCCCGGCGCCGCGCTGACGGGCCACACCGGCGATGAGGCGTTCAGGTCTGCGGTCGGTGTTGGCATGCCCCGCGTACCGGCGGTTGTGGGCCGCGCGGACCGTGTCGCAGTGGGGTGACGCCGTCAACACAGTCGCGCTGAGCCTGCTCGTGTTCGACCTGACCGGATCCGGGCTGGGCGTGGCCGCCGTGGTGGCGGCGGAGATCGTGCCGGTACTGCTGTGCGCGCCGATGGCCGGGATCGTCGTCGACCGGGTCGGCCCGGTGCCGGTCCATGGTGGCCGCCGACCTCATCCGGGCGGTCCTGGCCGCGCTGCTGGCCCTGTTCGCCGGCTCGACGCCGCTGGTCTACGCCATCGCGTTCGCCATGTCTACCGGGGCGGTGTTCTTCAACCCCGCCGCCGGCGCGGTGCCGCCGGCCCTGGTCGACGCCGACGAGCTCGTCGCGGCCAACAGCGGCATCTGGACCGCGGCCGTGCTCTCCCAGATCGTGCTCGCCCCGGCCGCCGGCGCCCTGGTCGTCGGCGTCGGCTACCCGCCCGCGTTCGGGATCAACGCCGCCAGCTTCGCCATCTCCGCGACGCTCATCGCCCGGCTCCGTCTGCCCCGCCCGCCCCGCCCCGCCGCGCCGCCAGCGCGGTGGACCGTGATGGCCCGCGACGGCGTGCGGCTGCTCACCCACGACCGGCTGCTGCGCGGCCTGGCCGCCGGGCAACTGCTCGCCGCCCTGTCGGCCGGGGCGACCAGCGCCCTGCTCGTCGTCTACGCCCGCGACCACCTCCACCTCGACGGCCGCGCCTATGGGCTGATGCTCGCCGCGATCGGCGTCGGCGCCGCAACCGGACCCGTGCTGCTCGGTCGGGTCCGCAACCCCGGACGCCCGGGGTTCGTGTTCGGTCCCTACCTGCTGCGCGCCGCCGTGGACGCCATCCTTGCGTCGACCCGGACCCCGGCCGTGGCCTTGACGGCGCTCGCCGGATACGGCGTCGGCACCTCCACCGGCGCGGTCACCTTCAACTCCCTGCTGCAGGCCCACACCCCGGCCGAGGCGCGCGGCCGGGTCTTCGCCGGCTTCGACCTCACCTGGCAGCTGGGCCGGCTCGCCTCCCTCGGCCTGGGCGGGCTCGCCGCCGACCGGATCGGCCTGCCGTTCGTCTACGCCGCCGGCGCACTCATGCTCGTCACGGCCGCGGCCATCGGCTGGTCCGCCCTCACTCCACGGCATCCGTCCTGACAGCACCCATCCAGGCTTTGCCCGGCAACACAACACACTCGGTTCGAACGAGCGGCGTCGCAACCCGCGGTGCAGGTCACCTGATCGGCGGGCAGCCGGACAGCACCGGGAATAGCCCGGCCAGCACGACCAAGAGCACCGGTGTGACGGCGAGGGCTGCCAGCCCCGCGCCGACGGTGAGCCGCACCGGCGTGCCAAGCGCGGCCGGGGGCTCCAGCAGGCGCCGCACCCGCTCCAGCGCGTCGGCGCCGTTGGCCGCGACCGCACCGGCCGCAACGACGGCGTCGACCCGCCGGCCGGCCTGCGCCATGGTGACCAGGGCCCGCGCCAGGTCCAGCCGGGCGTGCCGGCGCGCGGCCACGTCGTCGGCGCGCATCTCCACCAGCCGATCAATCTGCTGCCGCGCCCGGGCGAGCACGGTTGCGGTGGGGAACGCCGCGGCCAGCAGCCGCGCGGTGTCGGCCAGCAGCTGGTGGTGCCCGGCGGCGTGGGCGCGCTCGTGGTCGAGCACCGCCGCAACCTGCGCGGCCGGCAGCACCTGCAGCGTGGCGGTGGTGAGCACCACCCGGCCGGGCCCGCCGGGCACCACGAACGCGGCAGCAATCGGAGAGTCCACCACGGTCGCGCCCCAGGCGCACAGGCCCAGCCCCGGCGACCGGTACACCCAGCGGGCCCTGGGCAGGACCCGGGTGGCGACTGCCGCGACCAGCCCGGCCCACAGCAGCAGACCCGCCGCGATCACGACACCGCCTCCGGGTCGTGGCCGTCCAGGGCCGCGCGCAGCGCCTCGGCCTCCGCGGCCGACATCTGCCGCACGAAACTCACAAACACCTGCCGCGGATCACCGCCGCCGTCCAACCCGGCCCGCATTACCCGCGCCCCGTACTCGTCCCGGGACACTACCGGCGCATACCGAAACGCCCGCCCCACCCGCTCCCGGCGCAGCCAGCCTTTCTTGAACAGGTGATCGACTACCGTCAACACCGTGTTGTACGCCAACGACCGTCGCGGACGCAGCGCTTCGAGCACCTCCCGCACCGTGGCCGGTGCACCTCGCGACCAGAAGCAGTCCATGACCCTCGCCTCCAGGTCGCCGAACCCGCGCACACCGCCTCCCACCAATCTCCTACGCATCATAGGGGCCGACGCACGGTAAAGATCACCGTACCGACCCCGGTCAGTGCCGACCGGCAGGGGCGCCGCGTCCAGTTCCAGGCGGTGGCAGTCGCGGGAACCAGCGGTGCAGCGGGCGACCACCCGTCGACGGGACCGTTACGGCGTCGGGCAGTGAGTCCGCCGAGGCCCAGGGAGGCGAGCCGGCCGAGCTGCTGGGTCAGGTCGAGGCTGGCGAAAAAACCCGCCCCCCGGCCTCAGGTGGGCTTCGCGCAGCGACGCGATGAGCACCCGGCGAAGATCGACCAGCTCGACGCGCGGCTCGACGCGCTCGTCGAGCACGCCGCTCCACCGAAGTTTCTGGCCAAGCAGGGGGTAGCCACCCAGGTCGCCAGCGCCCTGCTCGTCACCGTCGGGGACAACCCGACCCGGCTAGACAGCGAGGCCGGCTTCGCCGCGCTGTGCGGCGCCAGCCCGGTCGATGCCTCCTCCGGCAAGCACCGCCGCCACCGGCTCAACCGGGGCGGGGACCGGCAGGCCAACTCCGCGCTGTGGCGCATCGTCACTATCCGGATGTCCCACGATCCCCGAACCAGGGCTTACATAGCCCGACGCACCACCGAAGGCAAGACCACGAAAGAGATCATTCGATGCCTCAAACGCTACGTCGCCCGCGAGATTTACAAGGCGCTGGTCGCCCATCCCGTCAGCCCAGCCGGCACCGGCCAGCCCCCGCCATGATCTTTCCATGCAGCGCTTGACATAGGAGCTTCCGTAGGCGGCCCAGCCGGCGGCGTCGGAGCGTTTGACGGTGGGCCGGGACCGGCCGCACTCCACCGGGGTGGAGTCGAGGATCCAGTGGTTGTCGAACCAGAAGTCGGTGTCGTACGCCAACGCCCGGATGAAGTGCTGAATCAACGGCAGGCCGGCGCGTAGGCGCTTGTTGTAGCCGGACTGCTTGAGCTGGTATGGGAAGAGGTGGCGCAGGTTCTTGCCCATGTAGCGAACCCAGCGCCGCTCCGAGCGGATGGCCAGCAGGGCCTGCATCACCGCCATCGTGAGCAGCTCTGCGGCGGACAGTCGTGGGGTGATCCCGCCCTTTGGGGGTGCTGGTTGCAGCTCCGGGTGGGCCTTCAGCTCGTCGTCGATCTTGACGTACAGTGCGATGGCAAGGGTTTCCAGATCGACGTGCACGTGGCCTCCATGGTCATCGTTGCGTAAGCAACGTCGATCATGGAGGCCCTTGCCTGTTTCTGCTGTCCCGTCCGGAATCACTCGTCTAGGCCACGCTGCGCCTGCGCTCCGAGGAGGAGGGACTGCGGGCCGGGCCGGTACTGGCCACCGCGGTGGGCCGACTGCGATGGGTGACCAGCCACCTGGTCTACCCGCTGCTGGGACCGGCCGTCGCGCTCGCGGCCGCTGGCCTTGCCGGCGAACTGGTGTACGGGCTGGCGATCAGCGAGGTGGGTCGTCAACTCCCGCGGGTACTGGGCGGCGCGATGGTGCAGCTGCCCGCCGTCTGGGCGCTGGCCGGCGTCGCGCTGGCGCTGTTCGGCCTGCTGCCCCGGCTCGCCGCTGGCGCCTGGGCCGCGTGGGGACTGGTCGTGTTCATCTGGCTGCTCGGCACCTCGCTGCAACTGAATCAGTGGCTGCAGGACGTGTCGCCGTTCACCCACCTCCCGAGGCTCCCGGGCGGCCAGCCGAGCGCCGCACCCCTGCTCTGGCTTGCCACGGTCACCGCGGTGCTCGTTGTGGCCGGAGTAGGCGGGTTCCGTCTCCGCGACATCGCGCGGACCTGAGGGTGCTCGTAGTTACCGGGTGGTGCGGTCAGCAGGTGTCCGCCCTGCGTGCGCGACCTGCGGGTCGGCGTCTCATGCGCGCCTAACCCTCGGCCTCTGTCCGCGTCGGCGCGCGGCGGCGGGCTTGCCATCGCACATAGCACCCGAGCCACGAGACGATAATCGCGATGGCCACCAGCCAGCGGAGCAGGATGGTGTAGCGCTCCGGGTAGATGACGCCTTCGATGTAGTGGTCGATGAAGCCACCTGGCGGCAACCCCTGCTGCCCGGCGCGCTTCCGCGACCAGTCCTCGACGTTGGTCAGCGGGCAGAGCAGTCCGAAGACGATCGTGGCGACCCCCCACAGGGTCGCGGCCAGGTGCAGCCAGAGGGTGCGCGGCCAGCGCCAGGCGAGAAATCCGCCGAGCGCCACGTATGCCAGGTAGGCGAAGTGCACTGTCATCGTCGCCTCGGCCAGCACCCGGTACCCCATCGCGCCTCCTCCTCGAGGGTAGGCGACCGCAAAGGGCCAGGTCCTCCGCAGTCGTGTCCGGTCGAAGCCGAGCGGGGTAGCTGCTCGGGATGTCGAGAGAGCCTGCCACCGCACGCGGCGAGGGCCAGAGCGGCCGGGCTCGGAGGGGGGCCAACGGCGGGTCCATCACAGGTGGCGCGGCGCACCCCGCCGATGTGCGCCGGGATTGCCCGCACCGAGGGCCGCACTGACGGCATGATCCACCTACCCGGGACGCGTCGACGGATGGGCGGGGTACCGCGCTGCTGCACGGCGAAGCCGGCGCCCGCCTCATGGAAAGCGCGCCGATCTGGCGGTCCTGCGGATCGTGGTCCGTAACGGGTTCAGCCACGACCTGGCCGATCTGCTGCTGGCCGACCTGCGCCGGCTGCTGCCCGAACTGCAGGCCCAGCCCGGCCCGCTGCGCTGCGCCCGGGGCGGCACCGGGTTCCACCACTGACCTACCGCGTTCACCCCTTCAGGAGTTGGGATGTGTCGACTGTTCGGGCTGTCCGCCGCGCCGCGCCGGGTCACCGCCACGTTCTGGCTCCTCGACGCCCCGGACAGCCTGGCCGTACAGAGCCGCCGTGAGCCCGACGGGGTGGGGCTGGGGGTCTTCGAACCGGACGGCGCCGCGCTGGTGCACAAGCGGCCGATCGCCGCGTTTGAGGACGCGGAGTTCGCCCGGGAAGCCCGGGAGGTGTCAGGCGCCACCTTCCTCGCCCACGTCCGCTACGCCAGCACCGGCGGCCTGCGCATCGAAAACACGCATCCGTTCCGGCAAGACGGTCGGCTGTTCGCCCACAACGGCGTGCTCACCGGTTTGGACCGGCTGCACGACAAGCTGGCCGAGGAACTCGGCGGCCCGGTCGAGGAGCTTGTGCGCGGGGACACCGACTCCGAACGGGTGTTCGCGCTGATCACCGCCTATGCGCGGCGTAACGGCGGCGAGGTGGGCCGCGCCATCGTCGATGCGGTCGGCTGGATCGGAGCGAACCTGCCCGTGTACGCGCTGAACCTGATCCTGACCACACCCACCGACCTGTGGGCGCTGCGCTACCCCGACACCCACCCGCTGTACGTACTGGCCCGCCCGGCCGGCGGCCACCACGGCCACCGCCACCTTGAACACGCCAGCGCACCCGGCACCGTACGGGTACGCTCCGGCGACCTCGCCGACGCACCGGCCGTCGTGGTGGCCAGCGAACGGATGGACGAGGATCCGCACTGGCGCCCGCTGGCCCCCGGTGAACTCCTGCACGTCGCCGACGACCAGCACCTCACCAGCCAGATCGCGTTCGACCGACCACCCGCCCACCAACTGACCCTCACCGACCTGCACCCCCAAGCCGCCGCCTCCCAACGACCCGGCGCGGGTGCGGCCTAAATTCAGTCAAGGATCCGTGCATAGACAGCCCCAGCCGGGCACTATCCGGCGGGCCCAACCAGATCGGGCCGCTTGCCCCGGCCGAACTCATCCGACCAACGGGCGAACGCCATCCCACCTTCGTGATCGGGCGTGCCACCATGACATCCGATGTGCGGGCACCGCGCTCGCGGTGCCCGCACATCGGCGAACTGCCGCGACGCCAGGTTCAGCTTGAGACCCGCCCCGCCGGGCTTCGAAGGACTGGTTGTCCCCGCCATTCCAGTACCGCTGGATGAGGCGGGTACCTTCGTTGCCGCTGTTGCCTTCGACATCCCGTCGGCGAGGATGCATTTACCGCTGCGGCTGTTGACGATCTTGTAGCGGCCGTCGACCGGGCCAGGGTACGGGGTCGAGCCGAGGATCGGGTCGAGGTCTAGTCGCAGCTCGGCGGCGATGGCATGGTCGGGCCGGCGGCCGCAACGATCCGATCGGCCACCCCCGTGGGTGGGTTGCCGTCACCGACAAACGCGATCAGATCGATCCCGCCGTCGGCCGGTGTCGCGGCCAGCGGCCGGACGGTGTGCCCGGCGAAGCCCGCCGCCACGGCGACCTTCCCGGTCTGCACAAGCAGGCCGCAGCCCGGAGCCACCCAGGTGCTGGCCATCCGATCCCACCCCCGCCACAGGCCCGCCGGGATCGCGTGGACGGCGGTCACCGCGCTGGTCATGTTCGCCCTTCGCGGCCGGGAGGCACCACCTTCACCCGGTCGCCGCCGGCCTGGCGGACCAGGTCGTGGACCGTGGTGTCGGCGAGCAGCCGGCCCCGGCCGATGATGATCGGGTGGTCGGCGACCAGCGCGATCTCGCTCATCAGGTGCGAGGAGACGAACACGGTGCGGCCCTCGGCGGCCAGCTCGGTGAGCATGTTGCGGATCCAGAGCACACCCTCGGGATCCAGGCCGTTGACGGGCTCGTCCAGCACCAGGGTGGCCGGGTCGCCCAGCAGCGCGGCGGCGATGCCGAGCCGCTGGCCCATGCCCAGGGAGAACGAGCCTGCCCGCGTCCTCGCCACCGACTGCAGACCCGTCAGCTCGATGACCTCCTCCACCCCGCGGCGCGGGATGCCATGGGTGTACGCCAGCGCCATCAGATGACTGAAGGCGGAACGGCCGGGATGGACCGACCTGGCCTCCAGCACCGCACCCACCTCCTGCAGCGGGGCGGCGTACTGCGCGTAGCGGCGGCCGTTGACCAGCACCGTGCCGCCGCTAGGGGCGGCCAGACCCACGATCACACGCATGGTCGTGGACTTGCCCGCACCGTTGGGCCCGAGGAAACCGGTGACGATACCGGGCCTGACCGTGAAGTCGAGCCGGTCGACCGCCGCCTTCTCCCCATACCGCTTCGTCAGCTGACGCGCCTCAATCATCGAATCTTCCCTCGCCTCCGGCAGCCGGATCCTCACCGGCCTGCGTCGCCCACGCTAGGAGCGGGTTGCGCGTCACGCGTGACACCCGGGTGCCATCCTGAGCGGGGAAGTGGTACCGCGGTACTACACGCGGGGGCGTGGTCGGCTCGCTACAGGACGACGTATGCGCGGAGCGTCCCGCGGACACGCGGGCGCTGGGCGCCGTTGCGCAGGCTGAGGGTGGCCAGCGCCTCGGCGATCTGCAGCCCTGCGGTGTCGCGCAGAGCCCCCGGACGGTGGGGGTGTCGGCAGGCCGTGGTGGAGGTTCGGGTTGGCGAGCCGCTGCACTCCCTGCGCGGCAGCCTGCTCTACGCGCATGAGGGCGGATTGCGCCATCCGCCACCGCCGCCTGGCCGCCCAGAGCGAGCAGGCGTGGTGCTTGACCCTGCTCACCGACTCGGTAGTCACCTGGACGATGGAGTACCGCGGGCTGGCCGTCGCGCAGATGCGCGCCGAGGGCCGGGCGGTCGACGACGATCTGCTGGCGCACATCTCCCCGGCCCACAGCGAGAACGTGAACTTCTTCGGCACCATCACCGTGGAGGCCGACACCGAACTCGCCAAGCTCGACCCAGTCGGCCACCGGCCGCTGCGGCCCCGCCGCCCGGACCGGCTCGGACCCGCGGTGGCGCGCTTGCGCACACCGCGATCGCACGTGCAGCGCCTCCTCAGGCAGGCTCACAAGGTCAGCACGCTCCCCACGGGCCGGGCAGCAGTCGCTGCGTCGACGGCCTCGGCTGCCGACGCCGTCCGCTGCTCGTGCCGCCTGCGCTGGCCGTACGGGGTACGGCCCTGCGGCTTGTACACGGCCAGCGCCGTCGCCACCACCAGTACCACCAGGGCGGCACCGGATTTGACGGCGAGGTCGGCCCTCAGCCCTTCGAGCACGCTGCCGGACCAGGTCGGGCCCACCGCCGCCCGGGAGATCCGGCCGATCGGGCCCATGTGCATCAGCAGGAACAGGGTGGACAGGACGTTGATCACCCGGTGGCTGATGTTGATCAGGTGAGAAGGTGGCGGCATGCCTCGACCATCGCTGAGTTGAAGCCGAGAACGCCGACATCGACGTGGGGCAGTGCCAGGCGGGCGCACTCTTGACGGTAGTAGTCGCTTTCGTGGCGTATCCACGCCGCGGTGGCGTCCAACTCGGCCCGGGAGGCGCCCTGGTGCTGCGGCTTCGGCCCGCGGTAGGAGGCGAGATCGTCACCGGAGAATCGAACGTTGCCCAGGAAACACGCCCGGATGGCGATCCCCGGCAGCGTTGCCGACAGGCGCCCGACCATCGAGGGCACGATGTCCGGTCCCTCGATCAGGAACCGCTCGGCCTTTTCGCTGCACACCTCGACGGCCTGCACGATGTGCGGGTACATCAATTCGCCCACGGCCGCGGCCGGCACGTCGCCCTGATCCAGGTCGTCGAGCTGCGGTAGCACCCTGCGGAGCACGGTTCGCAGCACATCGGTCGGCAGCCACGCGATCCCGTCGCTGCGCAGCAGCCGTTGGGCCAGCGAGGACTTGCCGACCCGCGCGGGGCCGCCCACCAGATACACGCGATGAACCACACGACGATGGTGGCAAAATCCCGACCCGCAGCCCCGTTGAGGATCGCCGCCCCCGACCCTGGCCATGGTCGAATCGGTGGTGTGGCTCGTGGATCTCCCTTGGCTGAGGTTGGCGAGAGCCGCGCGAACGCCTACCCGGTGGCGGCCGTGGCGGCGTCGGCAAACGACCACCGGGTCGCGGTGTGCAGGTCGGTGTCCCAACCGAAGACGACCCGTGGCCGTACCCGGTAGGCGGGCCCGGCGGCCCCCGACGAGTCGGCGACTCCTTGGTCGGTGGCGACGGCGTCCCAGGTGTACTTGGTGTTATAGGCGGCCAGGAGCGCCCGCAGCCGGTCGGCCCCGGTGCCGCGGCCGCGACCCCTTCGACGATCACCACCTCGGTGCCGCTGTCCAGGTGGACGGTGATCTGCGGGTTGGCGGCCAGGTTGGGCCGGGCCAGCGAGCCGGTGCTAAACCAGAAGCCGTCCGGCAGCCATACCCCCCACACCGGTCGGCAGTGCGGGCGGCCGTCCGGGCGGGTGGTGGCGATCCAGTAGGTGCGAGCCGTCTCCAGCCGCTGCTGGGCCCACGACCACGGCAGCAACTCGCCGGGCGGGGCCGGGGCGCCGAACATCACCGGCGGCGCGGCGGTCGGGGTGGCGAGTGCGTCCATGTTCGACCTCCGGCACGGTGGTCGGCCAGCCTCATCAGCCTCCCGCGGCCGGACCTGCTGGGGCGGTGGCCGCGGGTGTCTGTCGTGGATCTCGGCTGAGGTCCAGTAGCCATTGTCGGGCAGCCGTGCAGCGATGAGCTTTGTTGACAGCAACCCTGATCCGCCGACGCCAACCGGGTAGTCGCCGCCTCGGCTCGCCACCGCCCACGAACACCGTCGACGACTATGTCCCCGTGGCACGATGCCCGACGGCAATCTCCGTTTCGAACCCCCGCTGCCATGCGCCTGAGTCGCGCCAGCGCACCCGCACGTCAGCGGGTGCGGTCGGGATGAGGGTGGGGTGGAACCGCGTGCCCGCCATGACGGTGCGCAGGTGCGCCCGGTAGAGCTGGTCGGTTTCTCATGGTTCTCTCAGGAATTTTTGGAGATCGGCTCATGAGCGTGCGGTTGAATCAGGCTGACTGGAATTTTGGCGCGAGGAGTTGCTCAGGGTGCCGGCGCGGGTAGTCGTGGTTGACGATGATGAGGCGCTGCGGAACGCCGTTCGCCGGGCGCTCCGCCTGGAGGGCTACGAGGTTGAGCTCACCGGTGACGGGGCGGAAGCGCTGGCTCATCTGTCCGGTCTGCGGGCAGATCTTGTGGTGTTGGACGTGCTGATGCCGGTGCTGGACGGCATCACGGTGTGTCGCCGGCTGCGTGAGAGCGGGGACCGGACACCGATTCTGATGTTGACGGCCCGCGATGCCGTGTCCGACCGGGTGGTCGGCTTGGACGCGGGGGCGGATGACTACCTGACCAAGCCGTTCGCCCTGGAGGAGTTGCTGGCGCGGGTTCGGGCGCTGTTGCGGCGCAGCTACCCCGAGCACGAAGGCCACTTGCGCGTTGACGATCTTGAGTTGGACCCGCGGACCCGTCAGGTGCGTCGGGGCGAGCGCCCCGTGGAGTTGACCCGTACCGAGTTCGCCCTGCTGGAGCTGCTGATGCGCAACGCCGGGGCGGTGTTGACCCGGGACGCGATCCGGGAGCGGGTGTGGGGCTTCGACGACTCCGATGGGTCGAACACGCTCGATGTGTACGTGGGCTACCTGCGCCGCAAGACGGAGGCCGGGGGTGAGCCGCGGATGATCCATACGGTGCGGGGCGTCGGGTTCGTGCTGCGCAGCCGATGACGTTGCGTACCCGGGTGACGCTTGCCGCTGGCCTGGCCGTGCTGCTCGCGGTGGTGGCGGTGTCGGTCACCGTGTACGTGATCATGCGGGATGACCTGTATGGCCAGATCGACGAGTCGCTGAGCCACTACAGCCCGGCGTCCGGTTCCGGGCAGCACGGTGTCCCGCCCGACGCCGCGGGGGTGCAGCGGGATCTGCCGCTGGCGCACCAGGTGTTCCGGCAGGTGGTCGACCGGGACGGGAGGGTCGTCACGATGGTCGGCGACCGGCGGCTGCCGGTCACGGCCGACGTGCTGGCCGTGGCCCGCGGTGAGCGTCGGGATGCCTTCTTCGATGCCGACGTCGGCGGCATGTCGGTGCGGGTTTACGTCACGTCGGCGGGACAAGGGACGGCGCTGCAGGTCGGCCGGTCGTTGATCGAGGTCGAGCAGGCGCTGCGCCGACTGGTGGTGACCCTTGTCGTCATCTCCGTCGTAGCGGTTGGTTTGGCGGTGGTGATCGGCCGTCTCGTCGCCGCTGCCGCGGTTGCCCCGGTGCACCGGGTGGCTGAGGCGGCCGACACGGTGGCCCGGACGGGCGATCTGTCTGCGCACATCGCGGTTCCGGGTGGTGATGACCTGGGCCGGCTGGCGGCCAGCTTCAACACGATGCTGGACGCGTTGAGCGAGTCGCTGGCCCAGCAGCGCCGGCTGGTGGCTGATGCGTCACACGAGTTGCGCACGCCGTTGGCCACCGTGCGAACCAACGTGGAGGTGCTGGCTCGTGCGCAGGAGCTGGCGCCCGACGACCGGGCGTCGCTCATCGCGGATACCGTCGCCCAGATCGGGGAGTTGACCAGGCTGGTCGGCGACCTGGTGGAGCTGGCGCGCGGCGACGGCCGGGAGGAGCCGTTCACCCTCGTCGACCTCGCCGACCTCACCCGGCGCGCCGTCGACGTGGTCGCGCGCAACCATTCGTCGGTCACGTTTCGGGTCGACGGCGTCGCGAGTCTGATTCGCGGTGCTCCCGCCCGGGTCTCCCGGGCGGTGTCGAACCTGATCGACAACGCCGCCAAGTGGAGCCCGCCAGGTACCGCAGTTGAGATCGACGTTCGCGACGGCACGGTGACCGTAAGGGACCATGGGTCGGGCATCGACCCCACCGACCTACGCCACGTGTTCGACCGGTTCTACCGTTCGCCGCATGCCCGTACGATGCCCGGCTCTGGACTGGGTCTGGCGATCGTCAAACAGGTCGCAGACAGCCACGGCGCGACCGTTACTGCAGCGACCGCTTGTGGTGGGGGTGCGCTGTTCGTGCTGCGGTTCCCGACTGTCGCCGGTGACGCGACCGCCGAGCCGGAACTTTGAAGTAAGTTCTCAACCTCCGCTTAAGGTCGCCTCACGACCGGCTCACGCTCTGCGTCGATGCTTTACGTCCATGCCATTTCGCCACACGACGATCGCCTGCGGCGGGCGGGAGCCGTCCCGCACACCCGAAGCAACAACGAGGCGCCCACCACCGCCCTCGTTACCGTGCCGCGGCGCGCTGAACAGCCGACCGGCCTCGTCCAGGCGTTTGGACAGCAGCCACGCGTGACAGAGCGCGGCGGACAAGGGATACACACATGGCTACCCGTGGTTCGATGAGGCGTGTGCCGACGAGGCACCTGATGACCGCGTGCGCGGTGGCGCTGCTGATGGTGGTGACCGCCTGCGATCGGGGCAACCACAGTGGCAACACGTCGAGCAGCGACACGGAGAAGCGTCGGGCGTATGCCCAATGCACGCGCGACAACGGCGTGCCCAGCTTCCCGGACCCGGACCCCAGCGGGCGGTTCGGCGCCGGACACGAGGCGATCAGCCGCGATGACCCCACGTTCAAGGCGGCGAACGAGAAGTGCCGCGACCTGTTGCCGGCCGGCGACAAGCACGACGTGGTCGGGCCGGAGGCGGTGCAGAACCTGGTCAAGTTCGCGCAGTGCATGCGCGACAACGGGGTGCCCGACTTCCCCGACCCGGGTGCCGATGGCAAGTTCCCCCGCGACGCGGAGCAGAAGGCGCACAACGACCCGAAGTTCCAGGCGGCGTCGGAGAAGTGCCGCAAGGACCTGCCGCAGCATGGTGGCGGCTGATGAGACGCAAGCTGGTGATCACCGCCGTGGTGGTGGCGGGCGTGCTGGTGGCCGGCGGGGTCGCCGCCCGGGCTGTGTTGCCATGGGGGTCGGCGGCGCAGTCGGGTACCGGGGCCAAGCTGCCGCCGGCCACCGCGGAGGTGACCCGGATGACGCTGGTGGAGACGAAGACGGTGTCGGGCACGCTCGGCTACGGCGAGACGGTGCCGGTTGCCGCCGTCGGTGCGGGCACGCTGACCTGGATGGCGCCCGTCGGGTCGACGGTGCAGCGGGGCGGGCCGCTGTTCAAGATCGACGAGCGGCCGGTGGTCGCGCTGTACGGGGCGGTGCCGCTGTATCGGCCGCTGCGCGTGGGGGTGGTCGGCGTCGATGTGAAGCAGCTCGAGGAGAACCTCTCCGGGCTCGGCTACACCGGATTCACCGTCGACACCAACTTCACCGCGGGTACGGCCGCCGCGGTGCGCGCCTGGCAGACCCGCCTCGGTCTGCCCGTGACGGGAACCGTCGAACCGGGGCAGGTGGTGTTCACGCCGGGCCCGGTCCGGGTCGCCGCACAAATTGCGCGGGTCGGCGCCCCCGCTGGGCGTGGTGAGGGCGGCGGCGTGACGGTGCTGTCGTACACCGGCACGACCCGGCTGGTCACCGTCGAGCTCAAGGTCGCCGACCAGGCGCTGGCCGCCACACGTGGGACGGTCACCGTCACGATCCCGGGCGGGAAGCGGGTGGACGGGACGATCACCAAGGTCGGCACGGTCGCCAAGGCGCAGGACCAAGGGACCGAGGCGCCGTCCGGGCAAAACGCTCCCTCCGCCGCCGACGCGCGGATCGCGGTGACCGTGGACGTCGCAGACCAGCAGGCCCTCGGCACGTTGGAGGCGGCCCCGGTGGACGTCGACTTCGTCAGCCAGAGGCGTGAGGGCGTGCTGACGGTGCCGGTGGCGGCGCTGCTGGCGCTGCCCGAGGGCGGCTACGGCGTCGAGATCGTCGAGGGCGGTACCACCCGGATCGTGGCGGTGAAGACCGGGCTGTTCGCCGCCGGCCGCGTCGAGATCAGCGGCGGCGGGATCGAGGACGGCATGAAGGTGGGGATGCCCACGTGAGCCTGCCGAGCCAGGCGATCGTGACGTTGCGCGCCGTCCACCGCGAATATCCCGGCGGAGTTGTCGCGCTGCGCCACGTTGACCTGGACATCCACCGCGGCGAACTGGTGGCCATCGTCGGGCCGTCCGGGTCGGGAAAGTCGACGCTGCTGCACCTGATGGGGACCCTGGACCGGGCCAGCAGCGGCGTCGTGGTCGTCGACGGGTTCGACGTCGCCGAGCTGTCCGACCGTGGACTGTCCGCGCTGCGGGCCCGCCGGATCGGGTTCGTCTTCCAGCAGTTTCACCTCGCGCCCGGGGTTCCCGCCATCGACAATGTCGCCGACGGTCTGCTCTACGCCGGTGTCGGCCTGCGGGAACGCCGGGCGCGGGCGGCGCATGCGCTGGAGCGCGTCGGGCTGGGGCACCGGTTGACCCACCGGCCGCATCAGTTGTCGGGCGGGGAGCAGCAGCGCACCGCGATCGCGCGGGCGGTGGTGGGTGAACCCGCGCTGCTGCTGGCCGACGAACCGACCGGTGCGCTGGACAGCCAGTCCGGCGCGAGCCTGATGCGGCTGCTTTCCGATCTCCATGAGGGCGGCACGACCATCGTGGTGATCACGCACGAGCGGGACGTCGCGGCGCACCTGCCCCGCCAGGTGTCCATGCTGGACGGCCAGGTGGTCGGCGACCGGACGGCGGTGGCCTCATGACACCGGATCCTTGCGGGCGGCCAGGTTGAGTCCGCGCGACGTGCTGCGGGTGGGTGGGCACGGGCTGCGGGCCCGACCGCTACGGGTCATCCTGTCGGCGCTGGGCATCGCGATCGGCATCGCGGCGATGGTCGCCGTCGTCGGCATCTCCACCTCCAGCCGCGCCAAACTGGACCGGCTCCTCGACGCGCTGGGCACCAACCTGCTCACCGTCGCTCCGGGCAGCAAGATCTTCGGGGGCGAGGCGAAGCTCCCGCCCGATGCGGTCGCGATGGTGGCGCGGATCCGGTCGGTGCAGTCCGTGTCGGCCATCGGCAGCGTCAGCGACGCGAAGGTGTACCGCAGCGACAAGATCCCGGTCGCCCAGTCCGGCGGCATCGGCACCTACGCCGCCCGCACCAACCTACCCGGCACCGTCGGCGCCACCATCGCGTCCGGTACCTGGCTCAACGACGCCACCGCCAACTATCCCGCCGTGGTCCTCGGCGCCGGGGCGGCCGACCATCTCGGCGTCCGGCAGGCCGGGCCGGACCGGCAGATCTGGCTCGGCGGCCGCTGGCTCACCGTGATCGGAATCCTCAACCCGGACCCACTGGCGCCCGAGCTGGACATGGGCGCGCTGATCGGCTGGCCGGCCGCCCAGCACTACCTGGACTTCGACGGCCGCCCCACCACCATCTACACCCGCGCCGACCCCGAACGGGTCGAGGCGGTACGCGGCCTGCTGGCCCGCACCGCCAACCCGGCCCAGCCCAACGAGGTCAACGTGTCCCGCCCCTCCGACGCGCTAGCCGCCCAAGCCGCCGCCAAGGTCACCTTCACCGGCCTGCTGCTCGGCCTCGGCGCCGTCGCCCTGCTGGTCGGCGGCATCGGAGTCGCCAACACCATGGTGATCGCGGTGCTGGAACGCCGCGCGGAGATCGGGCTGCGGCGCTCGCTCGGCGCCACGCGGGGGCAGATCCGCAACCAGTTCCTCGCCGAGTCGGTGCTGCTGTCCACGCTCGGCGGCGGAACCGGGGTGCTGCTCGGCTCCGCGGTCACCGCCACATACGCCAGCCTGCAGGGCTGGCCCACCGTGGTGCCCGCCTGGGTCATGACCGGTGCCGTCACGGCGGCCGTGCTCATCGGCGCGCTGGCCGGCCTGTACCCAGCCATCCGAGCGGCACGCCTCGCCCCGACCGAGGCACTGGCGACCATCTGAACCAGGCGCGGGCGGTCCGTTGATCGAAGGGTGGCCTGCCCAGTCACAGGCCGACGCCTGGCTGTATGTAGTCGATGTGGAACCACTCGAACCCGGGCAGGTTACGCAGGACCGCGCCGTAGACCACGAACACGACGGCGTAGGCGACATAGACCCACCAGCGCAGCCGCAGCGGGGGCAGCCCCAGCCCGAACAGCCACTCCGCGCTCCACCGCATCAGCAGGTACAGCGCGAACGGGGCGCCGACCAGGGCCACCAGGTGCATCCGGGCGGCGTTGACCACATCGCCGTGCAGCAGGTACCACACCATGCGGGTGCCGCCGCAGGTCGGCCCGTTTGTGCCGAACATCGCATACCAGCCGCAGCCACCCAGCAGATCCGGTTTCCGGTCGGCCGGGTTGTTCGCCAGCACAAAGCCGACCGCAGCGGCCAGCATGCCCCACACGATCAGCGGAGAAACCTCACCCGACCACCCGCGCGATACCCCGACCGCCCGCCACCCCAACCGCGGGCCGACGCCAACGAGACCGAGCCAACCGCATTCTGGGTTTCCCCTCGTAACGTGGAGGCGTCCCTTAAGAGGGAGGCCGGAGATGGCCGAGACGAGGCGGCAGTTCGATCAGGAGTTCCGGGCCGGGGGGGTCCGGATCGTGCGGGAGACAGGGAAGCCGATCGCGCAGGTGGCCCGGGAGTTGGGGATCAACGAGGGCACTCTCGGGAACTGGGTCGCGACTGATCGGCGGGCCCGGGAGCGTGGCAACGGCGGGTTGAGTGAGGGCGAGCGGGCCGAGCTGGTCCGGCTGCGGCGGGAGAACGCCGAGCTGGCGATGGAGCGCGATGACGCCCCTATGTTTGTCAAGTGGCGGCCGGTGGAGTTTGTGCTGGTGGGAGGGCTGCGGCGATGATCGGGAAGAGTTCGCGGGCGACGTAGCGTTTCAGGCAGCGGATGATCTCTTTGGTGGACTTTCCTTCTGTGGTGCGGCGGTTGGCGTAGTCGCGGGTGCGGGGGTCTCGGCCTAGCCGGGTCAGCACCACGGTGTAGAGAGCGCTGTTGGCGCGTCGGTCGCCGCCCCGGTTCAGCCGGTGGCGGGTGGTCTTGCCGGAGGAGGCTTCGATCGGGCTGACTCCGCACAGGGCGGCGAAGGCGGCGTGGCTGGCGAGCCGGTCGGGGTTGTCACCGGCCGCGATGAGCAGCGCGGCTGCGGTGTCCGGGCCGACGCCGTAGCGGTCGAGCAGGCCGGGGGCGCACGCGGTGATGGCGGCGAGGATGCGTCGTTCAAGGACGCGGATCTCGTCGGTGAGCAGCAGGACGCGGTGGGCCAGCGTGCGTAGCACATCGGTGGCGGCGCTGTGGATGTCGTGGCCCGTGGTGGTGGGTAGGTCGGCGCAGCGGCGCATCAGGGAGACCGGGCCCAGGCCAGCCAAGGACTCGCGCAGCTTCGGGTCGGTGCGCACCAGGACGGCTCGTAGCTGGTTGATCGCTTGGGTACGCGCCTTGACCGCCGAGTCCTTGGTGATCTTGAACATGCGGATCGCCTCGACGGTACCGTCTCCGGCCTTGGCTACGGCCGTTGTCTGTCCAGATAGGACTGTGCGGGCGGCGTTCTCCGCGTCAATGGTGTCGGTCTTGCCGCGCCGGCGGCGAGTGGCGCGGTCGGGCCGGTTGACCTCAATGACGTGTACGCCTTCGCGACGCAGGTGCCGAGTCAGGGCGGTGCCGTGGGAGCTGGTGCCCTCGACGCCGGCGCGGCGTAGGCGTCCATGGCCGCGCGCCCAGGCCAGCAGTGCCCGGTAACCGATGGCGGTAGTGGGGAACGCGTGGGTGCCAAGCAGAACCCCGAGGGTCGAGATGACCGCAGCGACGTGCACGTCGTTGTGGGTGTCCACGCCCAACACGATCGTCTCGTTCTCGGCGGGTCCGGTCAGTACTTGGCCGGCAACGGCTTGCGCCACAAGGCTCTCCTCACAACATGGGGCAGCAGAGTCAACGCCGACCGGGCAGGCTGGTCAGGACTGTGACGGTGCACGGCAAGGCCCCTATCGGGACACATCCCGCCTGGTCTGGCGATGCCGCCCACGCCGGAGGCCGACGGGTCATCACCAAGGCATCGCGCCAGTCTCAAGCTGGGTCAGGCCCCGGCGGTGGGCGGCAGGATCATCCTCTCAGTCCTCAAGCGCTCGGTCG
>WNFX01006748.1_pt1 | contig 18666 bp, 18 predicted proteins | sample 5400111 | NCBI WGS metagenome assembly WNFX01 (sample SAMN13153363, study PRJNA577476) | soil metagenome | isolation source: 40 cm soil or saprolite under grassland replicate 1 | place: USA:California | collected 2016-06-15 | reverse complement strand
CTTCTGAAGCCTCGGCGGGTCTACTTCCTCTCAATCTAGGCTACAGCTTTCACGCAAAGTGAGACAGAGCCAGAGCAGCGGCGTTTTTGCAACACAACCTGGCGCGGCGCAGAGCCGATGCTCACCTACCCCCATGTATGCACTTTGATGGGCTGAAGCGATACGACAACACGCGTCTCACCCGGACGGTCGTTGGTACTGAGATCGACTCCACCATATTTGGCACCCAATTTCTTGGCAAACGCATAATCCGTGTCAGGCATGATCTCCGCCCGCGCTCGGATCTCCAGCGTACGGTACGGATTGGCCGTGTCGAGGATAAAGAATGTGCATTCCGGATGCGCTTGGAGATTTTTCACCTTCTGGCGGGTGCTGTTGAGCGACAGCTTGAGTGTCGCGTCCTCGTCGAACAAAAACCAGAGTGCTGTGACTTGCGGATATCCATCTTGCCCAATCGTGGCCAGCATGGCCACATCCGCTTTGAGGAGGTCCCGGTGCGATTCAGGAAACGTGGTCATAGGTGTACTCCTGCTCCAACGAACAATAATCGCTTCTGTATCAAGTATAATGCCAAAAGCAATAACCTGGCTCTTCCCACGAATTGCGCAAGGTGTATGACTTCCCGTCATCGTCTCCTCAAGTGGTGTAGGCTCATCGAAACCGTTGAGGTTTGATGGGGAAAGGAGCAGAGCGAAGACAAGGAGCAAGAGGTGCCACTGCATGAGGTACAATGGAGGGTAGTGGCTCACTTGAGTCGAAAAAGCCGTTTGGCTTGCTGAGGACCTCGGCACGTTTCCAACGGAAGTGTTTCTTTCCACTATCAGCAAACTTGCGTAAGATCCAATTTATGGTCTTTCCAACAATGCTTTTCGGAGTGATTGGAATAGAGCACGTGGTGGTGACTGTTATGGTAGGAGTAACAGGTTAACAGTCACCAAAGGGAGAATAACTATGCGTGCTGATATTGTTTTGGGAGCGAAGTTTCCAGATTATGAGTTGACCGATCACACGAAGACACGTCGTCGTTTGAGTGAGTTACAGGGCAATGACCCTATGATTTTGTTGCTCTCGCGTGGACATTTTTGTCCCAAGGATCATCAACAACACCTTGAGTTGGCGGCTTTCTATCCAAGAATTGCGGTTGCCTACACAAAGATTGTGACTATTTCGACGGATAATATTCTGGAGTCAAACGAATTTCGTGATGCCGTTGGGGCGCAATGGCCCTTTCTTTCGGATTCTGGGCGTAAGGTACAGCAAGACCTGGATATTCAAGAATATACGGACCCTTTCCATAACCCGATGATTCCTCATACGTTCGTGCTTGAGCCGGGGTTGGTCATTTACAAAATCTATAATGGCTACTGGTTCTGGGGTAGGCCGTCACCCGAAGACCTTCGTAAGGATCTACGCGAGGTCACGCGCAAGATACGCCCTGATTGGGACCTCTCAGCACCGGGGTTGCGTGAAAATTGGGAGGGTGACAAGAAATTGCATTATCCCTACAAAGGAAATTAAATTAAGCTAAAACTATGCATAATGATAGCCAGTCCCTCATCGGACTGGCTATTGGCGTTTGATAGGGAAAATGTCACGTTCACAGGTGTACATCCCTCGACACAGGAGCTATGGTTGAACTTGCGTGAAGTTACGCGCAAGATCAGACCGGATTGGGATCTTGCGGCTCCGGGGCTGCGTGAAAATTGGGAAGGGGATAAGAGGTTGCACTATCCTTATAAGGAATCACGTTAGTACGATAGCGTCGAAAAGGCTGCTCGCAGCTGTGCCACGAGCAGCCTTTTCGACGCTATCGCACATTACATAGGTACTGTGATGTTTAGATGATGTTGAGTTCTTTGCCTACTCTCTCGAAGACGTTCAGGGCTTTTGTGAGTTCCTCGCGGGTATGAAGAGCGGTGACGATGGTGCGCACGCGGCACTTGTCAGCAGGGACGGTGGGGAAGACAATACCCTGGGCAAAGACGCCTTCCTCGAAGAGGCGAGTGCTGAACTTCATGGCGAGGGCACCATCACCGACGATGACGGGGGTAATCGGCGTTTCACTGTGGCCTGTATTGAAACCTAATTGCAGTAGGCGGCGTTTGAAGAAGTGGGCGTTCTCCCAGAGCCGCTCAACAAGGCTGTTGTCGCTTTCGAGTAGATCGATGGCGGCGATACAAGTGGCAACGACGGAGGGCGGGTGCGAGGTACTGAACAGCACAGGGCGAGAGCGCATCATGAGTAGATCTTTGACGTCCTGGCTGCAGGCAACATAGCCACCTAAGGCTCCTATACCCTTGGAGAGGGTGCCTACTTGAAGGGCGACACGTCCATCGAGCCCAAAATGGCTGACGGAGCCCCGCCCATTCTTTCCTAAGACGCCGCTTGAATGCGCGTCGTCGACCATGACGAAGGCACCGAACTCTTCGGCAAGGGAGACGATCTCTGGCAGCGGTGCAATGTCACCATCCATGCTAAAGACGCCGTCGGTCACCACCATGACTTTACCGGCGCCGCGCGATTCCTCAAGCACGCGACGCAGCCCGGCCATGTCTCTGTGTGGATAGACTTTACGCGGTGTCCTGTTGAGGCGTATGCCGTCGATGATGCTGGCGTGATTGAGTTCGTCGCTGATGATGATATCCTCGGGAAGCATGAGGGCCGAGATGACTCCCAGGTTGGTTGCATAGCCGGACTGGAAGGTGAGCGAGGCTTCGGTATGTTTGAAGCGGGCTAGCTTCTCTTCGAGTTCAACGTGGAGCGACATGGTACCGGCGATGGTACGCACGGAACCTGAACCAACACCATATTTCTCAATGGCCTTGATTGCTGCTTCTCGCAGTCGGGGATGAACCGTCAGCCCGAGGTAGTTATTTGAAGAGAGGGTGATGACTTCGTGGCCATCGACGATAACGGTAGCCTTCTGCTCGGTTTCCAGAACGCGTGGACGATAAAAGGTGCCTTTTTGGCGCAGGGTATCGAGTTCACCTGCTGCAAATTGTTGTAGTTTGTCCATGTTTCTCCTCTTCCAGGGGATATATCCTTCTCGCGGGTAGATATGGGGCAGATACACACAGCACAGGCTCCCGGAAGGGATGCTCCATTATGGGAGCCAGCATTCCCTAAAAACCCCGCAAAGAAACGCCCCTACATTGTCATGACTATCTTTCCACAATCGCCGACTTTCATGATTGCCATAGCTTCATGAAGCTGGTCGAAGGATAGGGTATGAGTGATTACTGGCTTGAGATCCAGCTGGCCAGCTTCAAGGATGCGACGTGTGCGATACCAGGTGTCGAAGATGCGACGGCCAGAGATGCCAAAGACGGTCGCGCCCTTAAAGATGATATCGTTGGCAAGGTCGAGTTCGACCGTACGCGATGGGAGGCCCAGGAGAGAGACACGCCCACCGTTTCGCAGCGATTTGAAGCTCTGTCGTATGGCCTGCGCGTTGCCTGACATTTCCAGGCTGACATCGACGCCGAGGCCATCTGTGATAGCGAGGATCTGCTGAACTGGATCGACTTCACCGGGATTGAGCACGTAGTTCGCACCCATCTTTGTGGCGATCTCCAGTCGTTGGTGATTAGGTTCGACGGCGAAGATGGTACTGGAGCCGGAGACGCGGCAGAGACCAACAGCCCAGAGACCAATGGGGCCGCAGCCGAAGACGGCAACGGTTTTGTTTGTGATGTCGCCCGCGAAGGTAGCGTGGACGGCATTGCCAAAGGGTTCCTGGATGGAGGCGACGGTATGATCGATTTCTTTGCCGGTCTTCCATGCGACGTTCTCAGGGATGGCGATGTATTCCGCGAATGCACCGTCACGATCAACACCGAGTATCTGTACATTGCGGCAGACATGGGCCTGGCCGGTACGACATTGGTAACAATGTCCACAGGTGATGTGGGTTTCGGCGGCGACGAAGTCGCCTGGGAAGAGGGTGGTGACTTCGCTGCCGACTTCGACGACCTCGCCAGCGAATTCGTGACCAAAGACGCGGGGGACGGACAGGCGGCTCTGCGCCCACGCGTCCCACTCGTAGATATGCATGTCTGTACCACAGATGGAGGCGGCCTTCACCTGAACGAGTACATCACGCGAGCCGATATGAGGGATGTCTACCAGGGCAATCTTTGCTCCGGGCGCCGCCTCGACTTTGAGGGCCGCCTTCATTTTTCCTTGCATGTGCTAACTACACCTCCGCATTGAGTATGTTTGTACTGCTTTCATTATGCGTCTTAGGATGTGTGATTGCAAGGGAACAAGCTGTGGGCATGCGAGAGATTTTCGATGAATTCTCTCCGATTTCGCGACATATTTTTTTCGGGCTTTTACGTTGCCGGGTTCGACGGGATGCCGTATAGTCCAGGGATGTACCAGCAGCAAGAACATCTCTTCCTTCTTATTATACTGACCACTTCAAGTGGTCAGTTCGCTTGAGCCAGTCCAACTGCTCAAAGCGGGTGATGGCACGCTCTGGCATAGAAGGGGAAGTGTGAACTGGAATGTGGCTGGCCTTCCCCTTGGAGCTGCTTCGGTCCTCACCGTGACGTGAAACCCTGCTTGCGTGTTCCTGTCCTGATGCGTTCTCTGGTGGGATGGCATGAGGACGAGGTGGATCGTCTCACCGGACGTCCTGTGTGCACCCTGCAGGCTCATGAGGCTTCCCATAACTCATCTGTCTGCAGCACCAAGCGCCTGGGTACCCCGCTCGGCTTCGCCTGGTCTTGCGGGACCTGGGTGGTGAGACGGTGGGCTTGCTGCAAGACCTGTTGGATCGGGGGCCCAGCCAGAAAGCGCGCACGCCGTGTCTCATCGTTGATGCCCTCTGCCAACCCCCCCGATGATGGTCGCTGCCTCCCCAAAGGCCGTGCGCGCTTGCAGAGGCAGGGACGGTATGCTGCGCTGATGGGGCCTGCAGCATAGAGAGTGCGTGCGAGTGCGAAAGGCGCATCAGGGGGCAGTCCAGGCGCTCAAGGTGAGTCCCGATGACAGCACGCTGGCCAGTTGCGGCGATGACGGGGTCATCACGCTCTGGGACCTGCACAGTGGCGAGCATCTCCGCACGCTGCGACGCGACCGGCCCTACGACCGGCTCGATATCACGGGAATCAGGGGAGTGACCGAGGCGCAGAAGGCATCGTTGCGCACCTTGGGGGCGGCCTTCCTCCAGAGCCTCGACCAGGCAAAATGGGGAAGGACCCTGCCGGTCGATGCCTCCCCTGTCGATCTCGCCCGCCAGGTCAGAGCGGTTTCCCAGGCAGGGCATGGCGCGCCTTTCCGTAGGCAGCGCAAGCCGCGAAGTGTTGCACCTCTGACCAATGTGATTGGCAAGCCCCATCCATGGTGGAGTAGGCTGCTTCAGTTATATAGCTGAGTCTAAATAACGGTCCAGCTTGTTGAAAAAGGCAAGAAAACCTCATCAAATAATACTTGCTTGCAACAAACAGCACCCAGAGGACGACATTGGTGATGGCGAGACCGACGATGACCTCCCCGCCGACTTGGTGTTGCACCAATCTGAGCACTGCCTCAACTTGCTGGGTGAATCCCGAGGGAGCCAGCGTGTCACGTGTTCTTTCCGCTTGCTTGTGAGCACCCATATGGGTCTTCTTTCACGGCTTGAACCATCACCGACTCTGCCGAGGGAGGAATTCTCGTTGCCGTTGGACAAGAGAACTTCATGAATGTACTGCTATTGTCGTCAGGCCTTCAAGACCGGCGGCGCGTTTGAGCGCACGATATTGCAAGACTTTGGTGTTCGTCTCCGTCAAACCCATCCTTACAGCCGTCTCCCGTACTGAAAGGTGGAGTAGGAATGAGATTGAAGACGCCCAACAAGATATTGGTCACCGCCAGGTAGAACAAGATGCCTTCCAGCGGGGAGTTGGAGCCTTGCAACGGCACCTGGAGCAGGAAACAGATGACGCCAATCACAAGACTGGTGAGTGGCCCGACGAAGGCCATCTGGAACTCGATGCCCGGACTCGTTGGCTCCCGCTCAATATTGGAGACGCCGCCAAAGATGAACAGCGTGATCCTTTTCACGGGCAACCCACGTCTGCGTGCAACCAGCGAGTGGGCCAGTTCATGCAAGAGCACGGAGACAAACAGCAGCAGGGACGAGACAAAGGCGATGAGCCAATAGGTGGCGGTTGACCACCCGGGATACAACTGGGGAAACCAACCGATGGCAAGGGACACCGTCAGCAAGACCAGAATGATGATCCAGCTTACATTGATATCGATGTCGATTCCGGCAATGTTGCTAATACGGAACGAACCAGGCATGGCGATACTCCTTTTCATGAAAGTTGACGTCGTGCAGAGACCGTGTTTTTCTCTTTGCTCGCGCAGTTTGCGGATACCCTCTAAGCCGGGCTTGCTGTTCTTCTTCATTACGGCAACCTTTACCGAGGCAAGAATGCTCTCATTCCCACTGCCGGGAGACGGGCAGAATACGCCAATCGGTTTCAAAGATGCGCTGATGCAATTCTAACTCGACAATGGCAGCCAGGACGCTTTTCTGACGCTCGGCATCGGCCGCGCTGGTGACTTGAAACGGCCAAAGGCCTGCGGTACTTCCAGAGAGGTGAGGATGATGGAAGCCCTGGGAGTAGTTGACCACAAGACGCACCGGCTGAAGCGGCCCGTTTGGACCCCGCATGACTCGTGCCGCTCGCTGTTCAGGCCAGCTGAGCTCAAAGCGGGTCACCAGACCGCCAGAACCATCTTCTTCGGGGCCGATCATCTGCACCTTTCCAGTGCCGTTTAAGAACAAGGTATTGGCCTCCTCTAAGATCTCCACGGCGACTGACCTGAGCAGGGTGATACCCTGGCGATACACGACCTCTTTGGCACCGCGGCTCATTGCTCCCTCGTAGGTGCCGGACCGCAAATCTTGCAGGTGACGAAGCAGGTCGTCAGCGCGGACTGTGGATGGGATCGGATGACTCATGATGCGCTCCTTTCCTGGAATATCTCTGCTTTACACTCTGACAACTGAACCGCCATCAACGCGCAGATTGGCCCCGGTGATAAACGAGGCGGACTCTGATGCGAGAAAGACGATCGCCGCCGCCACTTCTTCAGGCGTCCCCGCATGTAAATGTTTCAATTCCGTGAGCGGTTTCTACACAATTATGTGGGCGAACCTAGAGATGTTTTTTCTGAAATGTCTGTGGCTTTCTACGCTCGTGAGGCCCTTCAAGCCGCAGATGGACGAGAGAATGCCAACCACTCTTCGCCCATGTAATGATTTAACATTCCGCTCATGGAATTCCAAAATGTACACGCCAGGCAAGGCGACATCTAGGGATTCAATTCGCTTAACCAGCGCAGCGCCGACAGGCTGGGCACAAAACAGTACGCCCCTCCTCGGGTGACCGTAAAGCGCTGCAGACCATGCAGGCGTCGTCGCACCGGAGAGCGGGGTATCGTGAACGTTCCGCTCCCTTCGTTCGACCCGACCAGCGGGTCTTTCTCCTCGGGCGCTCCAAGGAAGACGCCGCTGTTGACCCACTGCGTCTGGACGAACTCGAACTGCCGCTTCAGGTGGGCTCCCACGAAGATGAACACAATTCCCCGCTCGGCCCCATCGTCCTGTAGGACGCCATCCGGAAGCGGCGGGCCGTAGCTGGTGCCGCGACGGATCATGCGATGCAGCCGGTTGACTCCAATGAGTTCGTCTTTGAACGCGTCGCGCGGATTCGCCCGACGAGCGTGCGAGCCGACCGGGCACCGGAGTCCTCTCGGGTCGTCATCGTGGTACAGGAAGTCGTTACTCGCTGGTGGAGCTTGCGAAAGGCGATATAGGTACCGTTGCGGCCCAGCACGTCGGGCTGCGGCATCGGGGGCAACACGTCCGTCTCGTCGAGGTAGCCCAACACGAACTCGCCCGCCTTCAGGGGGCACTCCTGGGGGTTGGTGCCGGGAATGCCGCTCCCCTCGACCGCCGGATTGCTGATGCCATCCTTGAACCCGAAGGCTTCTCGCCCGGTGGGCAACAAGTAGGCGTCCTGGCGATAGATCGCCTCGACCCCGGCCATAGCCGGGTACGCCTTGCGGGCGCGCTCGAGCAGGTCGTCGCGCCGAGACGTGTCGGGCGAGATCGCGGTCAGCAGGACGTGGACATCTGGTGTCCCGAGCGGCTTTTCCCAGAGGGCCGGACTGCTCTCGCCGACGTCGCCCAGCAGCGCCGCGCGCGCCGCCATGCCCTCCTGGAATTCCGGCGCGAAGCTGTCGAGCGAAGCCTGTGGCACGCCGAATGCCTTGAGACCCTGGTAGGTGAGGGCGACGCTCAGCCAGGCATCGCGGTCCGGGCTCGTCGGGTTGGCCGCAGAAGCGATCTCTGGAATCAGCCGCCGCAGCAATTCGCGCCCAGCTCGACGGTCGTCGATACGTAACAGGATATAGGTCGCGACGTACGGGAAGGGCCGGGGGTGCAGGACCCCGTTCTGGATATCGTCCAGTTCGAGCGGACGACTAGCTTCGGTTGTCATGGATGCTGTCTCCTCAGCTCTGGGTCGTCTTCGGGATTGGGCCCAGAGCAATGGTCTGAGAGGGCGTCGCTTCTTGCTCGTGGTTCCCGGCGCACCATCGGAGCCGCCGGATAGCCGCTGCGCGCCAGCTGACCGGTCGGTCAGCTCGAGGCTTCGTCGAGCAACTGCCCAAACACCGTCTGCACGCGTAGCGCCTTCAGGATTTCCTTCGCCGTGACATCCGGGTATGACCTGTCATATAAGGCCGCCGTGACCTGGTGTGCGGTAAGAAACTCCTTTTGCTCGTCCAAGCTGAGGGAGGCCACGCCCGCCGCGTCAGGGTATCCCTCGCAATGGACGAGGAACTCTGCCCAGTCCTGGAGGACCCGCGTTCTGGCGAAATCTTCGATGTAGACGTCCCAGTCGCCATCGAAGCTGGTGGCGATCAGGAGCCGCGTATCGTTGTCAAACAAGACCTGTCTCGCCTCATGTACGGTGCCGACGGACACCAGTACCCTCGTCGCCTGAACATGCCAGTCGGAAGTGGCGGCTCTGCGGGTGAACACCTCGCGGATTTGCTTCTCGTGGCCCGGCTTGACCTTGAGAAACACGCTCAGTTCGCTCACCACTCCGGTCTTCGCGCCCTTCCTGGGCGAGTGGACGGGGTTCTTTTGACCACTCTGTGTCGTCATTTTCCTAATTGCTCCTTCCGGGTCTGTCCCGAATCTCGTTGATAATCTGAGGGCAACTCCTGGCGCTCATTGCGCCGCAAGATCGTCGCACCTCGTCCTCAAGGATCTCCCTCCATCTGGCCCGCATTGCTCCGAGCCAGGGTCATGGACCTACTACTGACATCCTACTGGAAAAGAGTGGCATCTCCACCCTCATCATAGATCAGCGCTCTCGCCTGACCAGGAAGCTCCTCCTGCAGGTTCCAGCCAAGTAAGAGCTGCAACTGTTCACGCAGCCAGCGATCAAACGGCTGTGCTGAGGAAGCCAGCTTCAACAGGGCTTATTGGGGCTCCTGCGTGTGCAGAGTCATGAGTAATACTGTTTCACGATCCCGCGATCTCCGTCACTCCGTTCTCGGATCACGCGGTGAGGGTGGTGTCCAGCCAGTCGAACATCGTCTGGTGGGCCCGCCCCAGGCCACCCGCGTGGGTGTGCTCACCTGCCCCCTCGCTTTCGGTCAACGTGACCAGGGTGGTGGAGGCGCCGGTGAGGGACTTCTCGACCAGTTGCGGCTGGCCCTTGAGGTACTGGTCGTTCTCGGCGTCCATGATCAGGGTGGGAGCCACGATCTGGTGGGCGATGCCGTCGAGGGTGTAGTCCCTGACCCTGCGGATCAGGTCTGCGAAGGAGTCGGCCCCGAAGACCCACATCCCGTTGCACAGCCCCCACCGGAGCTGCGTGTTGGCGGCCGTGAGCATCGTCAGCACGGGGACAGCGACGTCGTCGCGGCCCTCCTCGATCCATGACCCGATAAAAGGCGGCAGGCTACCGACGAAGGCGGCGTGGAAGTCGTAGATTCCGTCGTCGAGGATGAGCGCGGCGACGCGGTGCTCGAAGGCGGCGGCTCGGGCGACGAGAAAGCCGCCCAGGCTGTAGCCGAACAGGACGATCTTGTCGGCCGCGATCTCGCCGCGGGTCAGCGCGTAGTCGACGACCGGGGTGATCACCGCTTCCCAGTCGGGGCGCATGACCAGTTTCTGTGCGCGCAGCGCGGCGCCCTGTCCGGGGCCGTCGAAGGCCAGGACGTTGTATCCGCGGCGCAGCGCGGCGGCGGCGATGACGAAGTAGGACTCCTCGCGAGTGGAGTCGTATCCGCTGTTGTAGATGATGGTGGGGCGCGCGGCGCCGGAGTCGTCGACGAGGAACAGGTAGGCCGGCAGGGTGGTGTCCTCATACGGGATGGACACGGCCTGGGCAGGGGTGTCGAACAGAGCGGCCGCAGCGGCGAAAGTGTCGTGTTGGCCGGCGGATAGCGACGTCATTTCCGGGTCGGTGGCTGGCTTCTCAAGCAGGAAGTCCCCTGCAGTGCGGTAGTAGTTCGATGCCCGCAGCAGGGCTTCTCGGGCGCTGACGCGGTGTCCGGAAGCGAGGGCTTGCTCGCCGATTTCCGCTACCCGCTGCGCGGTGGCCTTCCACGCCTGGTGCCAGCTGGCCTCGTCACCTTCCCCGATGTGGCGGGCGGTGGTGAGGACCTCGCCGAGGTCGGCCCCGCCATAGGCGGCGAAACCGGCGGTGCGCAGCGTCTCGAAGGAGAAGGACTCGTCGTCGAACAGGAACTTCATAGCTGACTCCTCATCGTGTTGTGTGACTTCATTATGGGTTTCGTGTTGCCCGCGTGTGCGGGTGATCCCTCTGCGTGGCTCCGGTGGCGTGCCTCGGTCAAGAGCTTATAAATTATTCTGTGTAAGAGAGATTTTTTTATGCGATTTTCTTTCATCTTGCAGTCTCCTCCTTCTGCCTGCTTGGATCTCCCATCATGTCATTTCTCCTCTTCCTTGCTTTTCTTGCAAAGATGCTCCTCTCACTGGCTCGTGTGTCCCGAAGCTGGGAGTAGAGACACGCCTCTCCAGTTTTGTCGGAAGGGATGACACCTCTGCCCTACGAGGGACGAGAGCTCTCAACTTGCCTGCAATGGCGGCTCTGTTGCACTTGCTGACAGCTTCTGTGAGAGCAAGCCTCTCCATGAGAAGTTTGCTCACCCACTTTCTGGGTGGGCCATCCACTTCCATTGCTAGAAGTATAGAAGGAGGCGCCTCGTGAAGTCAGGGGCCATCAGTTCGCATGTCACCTCTCACCTCACATTGCTTGCCTGCTGACAGGCAGACACCAGCGGAGCGGGAGCGAGAGACTCGTCGTTGGCCCGCAAATCTGCTATCATAGAGGGTGAGAATCGCAAAGGGGGTATGGAGTCGGCTGGCAGCTCTTCCATACGACTCCAGACAGACGTTGACCCGAATGATGTGCACGCCCGACAGCCACGAGTCGAGTGGTGGTGGCTGGGGAAATCACCGTCCATCAGCTCGCATTTCACGTACCATCACGTTGCATGGCGTTGCTCGGGTGGCTCGGGCGGAAAGGAGACGGCTCGTGAAGAGAGCCTGGTATCGAGAGCAAGATTATACTTTCGGTCAGCTGATGCTGACGCTGCGGACGAGGATCGGGCTGACACAAGCAGGACTGGCGAAGCTTCTTGGCATCTCGCGGCATGCGGTGGCAGGGTGAGAAGCAGGCCGCAGTTACCCCACAGCCGACCATCTCCAAACCTGCATTGCGCTGGGTGTGCAGCAGCAGGCCTTTGCTTCCGGGCGCCGGGCCGAGGAGATCCGTGCGCTCTGGCATGCGGCGCACCAGAAGGTGCTGCTGGATGAAGCGTGGCTGCAGGGGCTGCTGAGCCAGCAGCCTTCCCCCTTGATGGAAGTCGCGGCCGAGCAAAGCCGTGTCGCTGCCGTGGTCAGCACTCCTCAGGCTTTGCGTGGACCGTGGGTCGATTGGGGCGAGGCGCTGGATGTGCCCACCTTCTATGACCGCGAGCAGGAACTGGCGACGCTTGAGCAGTGGATCGTCGAGGAGCGCTGTCGGGTGGTGAGCGTGCTGGGCCTGGGCGGCATCGGCAAGTCGGCACTCGCGGTGAGGGTGATGCACCGGGTGGCGGGGCACTTTGCGGTGGTGCTCTTTCGCTCGTTGCGCGATGCTCCCGAATGCTCCGCCCTGCTCGATGACTGCCTCTCGGTGCTGTCGCCCGAGCCGCTGGGTGTCGTGCCCCAGAGCCTGGAGCGACGCCTGAGCCTGCTGCTGGAGGAGCCACGCAGCAGGCGAGTGCTTCTGGTGCTCGACAACCTGGAAGTCCTGCTGGAAGAAGGCGAGATGCTGGGGCGGCTGCGTCCTGGCTTTGAAGCGTACGGACAGCTGCTGCGGCAGGTGGCCCAAACAGCGCACCAGAGTTGCCTGTTGCTGACCAGCCGGGAGAAACCCGCCGGACTGCGCGCCCTAGAGGGCAGCCGCACGCTCGTGCGCTCGTTGCCCCTCTCCGGGCTGGATGCCGCGGCCTGCGCGCAGCTCCTGGCCGAGCACGAGGTCAGCGGCTCCCAAGAGGAGCGCGCCCGCCTGGGGGCGGTCTACGAGGGCAACCCGCTGGCCCTGGGGATCGTGGCCGAGACCATCTCCGACCTCTTCGGGGGCCAGATCGACCCGTTCCTCTCCGGAGACATGGTGGTTTTTGGCAGCATCACCCAGCTGCTCGACGAGCAGTGGGGGCGGCTCTCCCCCCTGGACCAGACGGTGCTGTGCTGGCTGGCTACCCTTCGCGAGCCGGTGACCCTCGATAACCTGCTCGCGGTGCTGATGGCCCCGCTGGCGCACGTCCAGGTCTTGGAAGCCGTGGATGGCCTGCGCCGGCGCTCGCTCATCGAGCGGGGGCAGCGGGCAGGCAGCTTCACCTTGCAATCGGTGGTGCTGGAGTATGTGACCAGCAGGCTGGTCACCACGGCTAGCCAGGAGATCCAGCAGGGCAGGCTCTCGCTCCTCATCCAGCAGGGCCTCTCTCAGGCTCGGGCCAAGGAATACGTGCGGCAGACGCAGGAGCGGCTGCTGCTCGCCCCGCTGCTCGCGCGCCTTGAGAGCGTGGGACATTCACGAGCCGAGGTGGAGGGGCAGCTGCGCGCGGGACTCGACGCGTTGCGCGGGCGGGCCGAGGAGGCCCAGGGGTATAGCCCGGCTAACCTGGTGGCGCTGCTGCGGCTGCTGCGCGGGGACCTGCGTGGGCTGGATCTGTCCCATTTGGCCCTGCGCGGCGTGTCTCTGCAAGGCGTCGAGCTGCAGGATACGAGGCTTGCCGAGGCCACCTTGCGTGACACGACGTTTACCGAGACCCTTGATGCCATCACAGCGGGCAGTACTGGGCCGCGGGGGGCAGGCGGGGGGAAGTGCGCGTGTGGCGCGAGGCAGGCCAGACCTTGCATCTGGCCTGGCAGGCGCATTTCGATATAGTCAGGGCCCTTGCCTTCAGCCCGGACGAACGCACGCTGGCCACTGGGAGCTGGGATGGGGCCCTCAAGCTGTGGGACCTGGAGCATGGTGCCCTGCTCTGGTCGGGCTGGCATACCGACAGCATCCAGAGCCTGACGTTTGCCCCCGAGGGACGCACGCTCGCCAGTGGGGGATTTGATGCGACCGTCCGACTCTGGGACGCCTACAGGGGTGTGCACCGCCAGACCCTCAATGGCCACGCTGGCCCGGTGTATGCGCTGGCCTGGAGCCCGGATGGCCGCCTGCTCGCCAGTGGCAGCTTTGACCACATGATCCGGCTGTGGGATGGCGAAGAGGGCAGCGCTACTGGGCCATAGCGCCGTGGTGAACGGCCTGGCCTTCACCCCCGACAGCCGCAGCGTGCTCAGTGGCAGTGACGATGGCACGCTGCGGCTGTGGGACGTGGAGCGTGGCGAGTCGCTGCGCGTCATGCAGGGCTACACGGCCTGCCTCTACGACCTCGACTGGAGTCCGGACGGCACCCGGCTCGCCAGTGCGGGCTCTGACACCCTGGTGACCCTCTGGGAAGTGGCCGGGAGAGGAGGGGAGACGCTTCCTAGGGTGTTGCGCGGCCATCGCTGGAGCGTGTACGGCGTGGGGTGGAGTCCCGATGGCAGCAGGCTGGCAAGTTCCGGGTGGGATAATGCCATCCGACTGTGGGACCCAGCCACCGGCACCTGTGTCCAGGTCCTGCGGGACTTCGACCACCCCGAGACCGCCTTCTTCGGCGTGGCCTGGAGTCCCGATGGAAAGCTTCTGGCCAGCGGAACCCTTCTGCTAGGCGTGCTGGTGTGGGACGTGGCCGCACGCTCCCCGCGGTGGGCAGATCGCGCGCGTGACCTGGATCCGTCGCCTGGCCTGGAGCCCGGATGGCACGCGGCTGGTCGGCGGGGCGATGATGGCCACGTGTCTGTGTGGGACGCCGCCAATGGCACGCAGCTCTTGCGGCTGGCGGGACATCACGGGGTCGTCACGAGCGTGGCCTGGGGCCCCGATGGGATGCGGCTGGCCTCCGGTGGTAGTGGCAGAGCGGGCGGGGAGCTCTTCGTGTGGGAGGCCCACAGCGGGCAGCGCGTGCACGCCTTTGCGGGGCATCCGGGGGTGGTCTCTGCGGTGGCCTGGGGCCCGAGTGGAGAGATGTTGATCACTGGAGGTAGTGACGGGAGGGTGCGCTGGTGGGAGGTGCAGAGCGGGCAGTGCGTGCGGGTGCGAGAAGCGCATCAGGGGGCAGTCCAGGCGCTCAAGGTGAGTCCCGATGGGAGCACGCTGGCCAGTTGCGGGGATGATGGGGCCGTCGCACTCTGGGACCTGGAGCGTGGCGAGCATCTGCGCACGCTGCGACGCGACCGCCCCTACGAGCGACTGAATATCACTGGGATCAGAGGACTGACCGAGGCGCAGAAGGCCACCTTGCGTGCGTTGGGGGCGATGGAGGGCGCTGCCGTGGACAGCCCCTAGCACGCTGCCCAGGTCTGGCTCCCACGGCGTGCTGGCCCACCAGCAGCGCGCGGGCTAGCTGGATACCGCGGGAGAGAGGCTGATCCAACTGAGTTCCACCTGCCTGCCAGCTCTGTCGGCAACAGCTACGTGGCAGGCCAGCCGACCCAGTGCGCAACGCCGAGGCTTTTGCCGCGCCAGACCCCAAAGAGGCCGCATCACCCACCCAATGATCACCTTTCCGCTCACAGAATGGCTCTTGTCCAATTTGGGGCAAACTAGTGCTTGCTTGCTCTAAACTGGCTTCTGAACTAAATGCACTGCCACCATATGGTTCATACACAGATTTGGTGAAAGCTCTTCAATAAGCGAGCAAGAGCGTCATTTCTCATCTTGATCTGATATGCCTTGCGCAGATCCAGGAGTTTCCGCTCTGGGGAGATCGGTGCAGCGGTCTTGGCCTAGCTGCACCAGGGCTGACTCCCGAAAGCCTCGGCGGCCCCCTGCTTTCCGTGATCAGGATCACTTTCGGCAGCCGCACGCAGCAACTGCTTGAGTTCTGTGCTTTCCCCAGAGAGCTCGCCAATTGGGACGAGGCCTCGCACTTACCTATGTGGCGACTGGGATGTTACGCATCTTCGCCCAATGGCGCGAACGTCTGGACGACTTCATACATGCCTGGCTCAAACGTGGCTATGGCGAGCGCCTCCTGGAGAAACGGAAAGGGGGCGGGATCTTGGCGCATGGCTTGATAGTCTTCGACGCTTCGCCACTGGGCATACATCGTGACCTTTGTCCCGTCGAGACTTCGATGGAGACTCGCCGAAACAAAGCCAGGCGCGTGGCGTACGGAGACCTCTGTGGCGCGGGTGAGGAGCTCAACAAGCCGGTGCTGATGTGTGGGGTCAACCGTGAAGACATTGATCAGCGTCACGACGCTGCTCTTCGTGGAGATGTGGATCATGAGGTCCGCTCCTTTTCTGTGGAAGGCCTGACGGTTTGCAAGCCATTCATTTGCCATGAATTGCCGTTCAAGTTTCTGAAGGCCCAGACGTGTATTTTTGACCATTGGGTATAACGTGATTATGGATAAAATCGCAACTGGCATGAAAGTGCCTGGGAAAACTGCTCCACATCTAGTATACTTCTTCTGGGAATTGTAAATCGAGTTCTTTAGTTTGTTCCTTGGAAAAAGCCAGATGTGGAGCGGTTTACCCTGGTGACTCCACACCAGTGCTTATGATTGGCGCCGATTGCTCACTTTTCACCTTATTTACCATCAAGTCAAGTGAGCAGTCAGAGAACGCGACTGGAAGTACGCCGCAAGGTACATGACTCCAAACACAATCGCGTAGATGCCGATCAACCAGATCACGGTGAGCAGCCCGGCACCAGGCCAGAGGGCGATCAATATGCCAAAGATGACCGAGGCCAGCCCGGAGAACCCCAGCAGCCATTTGTGCCCAGTCCCCGGTAGGAGGGTAAAGGCAGCGACGATCTGCATGATGCCGGTCACGATCGCCCAGGCCGCAATCAGGAAGAGCAAAGCGAAGGCGGTAATGCCTGGCCAGACAAAGGCGACGATGCCTGCCAGAATGCCCAGGAGACCCTCGACCAGCAACAGTGCCCACCCCTGCTCTTTGGTGTAGCGTAAGGCAAGCGCCGCTGCCACAATCCCGCCGACGAGGGCATAGCCACCAAACAGGTACACCAGCACGAGCAGGGTAATCACCGGCGAGACGGACAGGGCCAGCACACCGAACAGGATGCCGAGAATGCCACGAACTAAAAACATGCTTCTGTAGCTCCGAAGAGCTTGTTGTGCGAATTGCATAGCAATCTTCCTTTCTTATGAATGAGATCGTCCAGAAGCAGGCTGATCGGCTCGCATCACCATCCAACCAGCATGCCCTCCGTGATCCCTTTTCAACGTCTTAGCGTGAGAACGCCTTTAGGCTTCGCCCTCATGGCATTCTCCTTTTCTGATTGCATTCCCCTACCCGCAGGCAGGTGAGATCCTTTAGACGACTTGCGTTAGCCAGTGGTGAATGTTGGCTGCGATCTCTTCCCAGCCATCCCGAGCAATAATCCAATGGGAGCGCCCAGGAAACTCCAGCAGGTCCGTGCGTGCCGAGGTGTGCTCGTAGAGCTTGGGGTTGGATCGTACGATGCCTGTCCATCCATTGAACCAATCAAGAACCAGCGCGCCCTTCGAGCGAGATGCCGCGACTCCTAGCCGATCTTCAGCTGTTGCGCGATGAAGGCGAGCGCGGTCTGGGCCACGTCACGCCATCCGTGGTCGATAGTCAGAGAATGCCCGCGGTTGGGCATCTCGCGGATCTCCGTCACACCGGGATTCTTCTCCTGTTGCGTGTAGGAGGCATGGGCGATCGCCCACGGCACAGTGTTGTCGTGCTCGCCGGAGATGATCAGCAGCGGTCCACGCTTGGGATTCTTCGTGTCGACCTGGGCTTCGGTCCACGGGTTGAGGTTGGCGCTGGCTGCCTGGAAGATCGGCACACCGGAGCCGGGCACCGAGTACGTCTCGTACAGCTCGTGCGCTTCGTTCTCGTCCACCGCGTTGGCGAAGGCAAACCGGAACTGCTCGTAGGTCAGCGGGACGGCGCGCGTGTAGTTGAGGGGGTTGCCCAGCACCGCCGCCGACGACTTCAGCGCTGAGAGCGGCAGGGGGAGCACGCCGCGGAACGGCGCGGGATCAATCGCCACCGTCACGGCGGCCATACCCTCCCCGGCCAAGCGCTGCGCGATGAGGCCGCCGAAGGAATGGCCGATGACGGCGGGCTTCCTCTTGAGTTGGCCGATGGCGTCGACATAGTATTGCGTCACCTGCTTGATGCGCTTGTGGGCAAAGACCTCCGGGTCTTGCTTGGCCGCCTCAACGGTTTCCGGGTCATCGGGCCAGCCAGGCGCGAGCGTGGTGTAGCCCTGCTCTTCGAAGAGCGCGCGCCAGTTGTCCCAACTGCTGGCGAGGAGCCAGAGGCCGTGGACGAACACGACCGGCTGCTTCCCCTGCGTGTTGGCGCGGTCGATTTCTTGCTGTTCATGGTTGGTGAGAACTGTCATTTGGTACTCCTTTGGGTGTGTCGGTTGGGTCAATCGGTGAGATTGTCCCGTTCACTTCTACTGCTTGCATTGATTCGCAAGGCTTGAAAAGGTCCTGGTCGTTTGGCAGCACATCTGCTATCATACAGGGATGAAGTCCGAGGAAAAGTCTGGAGTCACTAGTCCATTCCCCCAGACCTTCCTCAATCAGCGTGGACCCGCGTGGAGCGCATCCAACATCCATAAGTATACTGGGAAGGCCTGGGGAAATCACCGTCCATCAGCTCGCATTTCACGTACCATCACGTTGCATAGCGTTGCTCGGGTGGCTCGGGCGGAAAGGAGACGGCTCGTGAAGAGAGCCTGGTATCGAGAGCAAGACTATACTTTCGGTCAGCTGATGCTGACGCTGCGGACGAGGATCGGGCTGACACAAGCAGGACTGGCGAAGCTTCTTGGCATCTCGCGGCATGCGGTGGCCGGGTGGGAAGCAGGCCGCAGTTACCCCACAGCCGACCATCTCAAAACCTGCATTGAGCTGGGTGTGCAGCAGCAGGCCTTTGCTTCCGGGCGCCGGGCCGAGGAGATCCGTGCCCTCTGGCATGCGGCGCACCAGAAGGTGCTGCTGGATGAAGCGTGGCTGCAG
>WNFX01008117.1_pt1 | contig 18667 bp, 19 predicted proteins | sample 5400111 | NCBI WGS metagenome assembly WNFX01 (sample SAMN13153363, study PRJNA577476) | soil metagenome | isolation source: 40 cm soil or saprolite under grassland replicate 1 | place: USA:California | collected 2016-06-15 | reverse complement strand
GCAACGTAGCGGCGCGCTACCGCCTCGAAGCAATCATCAACCTCCGACTCGCGTCTGCGGATAACCTTGTCACCATGCGGATCGGCACCGCGTTCGATCTCGGCGCGTAGCTCGGTCGCCCTGGCGCGGGCGGCTTTGAGCGAGAGCATGGGGAAGGCGCCGAGCGTGTGCTTGACCGCCTTGCCATCGCTCTTGCGGCGATACCGCAACGCCCACGACTTCACGCCGCTCGGCTGGACAATGAAGTACAGACCATCGCGGTCAAGGATTTCCTGCCGACCCTTCGCCGGTTTCCAGTTCTCAACGGCGAGCACACTTAGCTTCATCACAGGCTCCCGGGGTAGCGTCAGGGGTAGCAGATACCCCTGTTAGGTTGCGTTACCCTGAGAGATATAACACAGCCTCACGAAGCCTTGCAAGATGGGGATTACCGATAAATAGCAATTATTTTGGCTATTGATAATAAACGCTTATTCTACCCGCGTTCTGACAGCTTGTCAACGCTCGCAGCGGCGTTTTATTCCAGCAGCGGCAGCTCCTTCATGATCGCATCGATGACGCGGCGTCGATCGGCTCGCTGTCGGTGGCAAAAACCGCGGCGATGTGGCCGCCGCGGCCAGTAAGATATTTGTGAAGGTTCCAGCGCCGCGTCTCCAGCGGGCGCTCGCTGGCGGCCAATTTGTAGACGCATGCGGGTTCGGGCCCTTCATCGGATGCACAGATCGAACGGGGCGGGCGTTTCCGGCGCGTCGAGCCGAATTACCTCTTCGTTCATCGTTGATTACGCGTAGGAATTCCCAAGGAGCGCGGGCCATCCGAGCACAATCCTGCGGCCGAGTCGATGGCCGAAGGCGGCGGCCAAGCCGTTGCCGTCGCGTTGCCGATCAAGCGAGGAACCGGTGCTTGATTGCGGCGTTGTTCGCTTGCCTCCTAGCGGCCCAAGGAGGGGAGACATATGTAGTTTGGATCAGCCTTGAGTCGTCGGGGGTCTCGCGCTGATGAAACGTCTCTCTTTCTGCAAGGTGATGACATGGCGACAGTGCGGAAAAGTCGGGACGATGTCCGACAAACGACCGCTGCCATGAGTCTGGCGGCTTCGCTGAGGAGCGTTCCGGCTTTTCACAGCAAAAGGAGTCCCTTCGATGTGTGACTACAGCCTACACCATGTCGCGACCCGGCCTGCCAGGATCGAGGACAAGCTGGTGGCGACCAAATTCCCCAATTCCATCACACGTGGTTTCGCGGCAGCCGGCGAGCCCCATGTTGCGGTCTGCCTGCTGCCCGGCACCGAGATCGCGTTCGACGAGAATGTCGAATGCGAGCCATCGTTCGGCATCGGCATTCTGCCGAACAAGAAGATAGGGCAACGGCTCGCACGCTTCCGGCAAATCAACATGGACAACGCCGTGACCCATCACGATGCGTTGGAATTTCCGGACGGGCAGGTGGTGCTGGTCACGCGCCTGTGCGAGGGTCAGCGCGCGACCGTGTTGCAGTTGCCGGCCGGCACGCGTCCTGCGACCGCGGAGCAGGCAGAGCCGCAGGCTCGCGAGCTTTCGCCGTCGCTCTGACACCGGCCGAGCGCGCCTGCGAGAGAGGTGACCGCTGCCGCCCCCGGCGGTAGCGGAGACTAAAAATTGCGCACCGATTTCGGATCGACCATCGGCGCGGACCTAGAACCGCAGGCCTAACCCCCAAAATGCAGAGCCACCGGCGCGCGGCCGGTGGCTCTTCTCTCATGGTATCGCCGCGTGCGGAGGGTGCAGACTATTGGTCGGGGAACGTGACCAGCGTCTCGAACTTGTAACCGCACGCTTCGCATTCCCAGAGATGCCGCACGCGGTGCCGGTCCAGATACTCGGACCATTCCGGCAGGAAGATCGTCTCCCCGCACTGGGCACAGTGATTCAGCAGTCTGGCCTGAGCGTATTTCCGGGGGCTCGCGGTTCGGAGCTCCATGACGCTTCCTCCGCCATGCTCCCCCCTCCCCGCGGGCGGGCATCCTAGCGCAATTGCCCCAGTGATGAAGCAGGAGCGCTGACCTAACACGGCCCTTTCTGAACGCGGCGGGTCGAACGCGGTCTCGCACGTCGAGTGCAGCGCGCTCGCCGCGTTGCAAACGGTAATCGGCGCGACATCTCGACCTGGCGCGCGCGGAATGCGGAACGGCATGGCAGTTCGCGGGTTTAATCGACGAGCGCTGGGATGGGCGATGCTCGCAGGAGGCGGGGCCATGCCCGCAGCGCACTATGTGCACCCAGAGTTCGGTTTGTTGTGTCCCACGCCGCGCTTGCGCCGCAAGCTGCGGAGCGTTTTCGCCTGCATGATCCTTGCATTGATCGGCGGCGCCGTGCTCCGCGCGGCCAATACTCCGCCGAGCGCCAATTCTTCGAGCGTCATGACGGTCGCGGGCCGCGAGGAGAGCGCCGCGGCAAGCCTGGACGCAGGTCAGGCGCCGGCCGCAAGTCTCAACACGCGACCAAGCCTTGCCGCCGACGCTGAGACGGGAGCGCTCAAGAGTGCCTGCGAGCAAGGCAGTTCACTCCATCGCACCTGGGCCTATCTCGACGGCAAATGCGTTGCCGGCAAAACGCGCAAGCCACGCAAGGTCCGCATCGAAACCGACCGCCCGGCGATTGCTGCAATCGCCATCGGCCGCATCGCCGCGCCGGAGCGCGCGGGCGAACCCGCGTCCTCCGCGGCGAGCGTACCCACCGGCCCACCGGCGGACGCGCTTAAATCCACGCCGGCCGCGTCCGCCGAGGTGGCGGCCGCGGCGGAGCCGCCCCCGCGGCCGGCCGCAGCGTCCAAGAAGCCGCAGAAAACGGCACGCAGCCACCAGCGCCGGCGCGAGCCGGGGGGAACCGATGCCGTTTGGTGGCGCGAGGTGCGCACCGACGACTGGGGTGCGCGGGGTTATGGCGAGCGCGACTATGGCCGTGGCGGGTACGCGCGCGAGGGTGCCGTCGGCTCGAGTTATAGTTATAGTGAGCGTGATTATGGGCGTGGCGGATATGCGCGTGAGGGCGCTTTCGGCTTCTTCCGATGAGGCCGCTCGTCCGCAGCCGTCTTCCTATGTTCGGCGCAGTCGCTATAGTGCCCCGGTGCGACGCACAAACAGGGAGACCGACATGCCTGAAATCTACGTCCACGCCGTCAAGGGCCGCTCGCTCGATCAGAAGCGCGCGCTGATCAAGGACATCACCGATGCGGTGGTGAAGAATTTCTCCGTTCCGGCTGAAGCGGTGATGGTGGAAATCGTGGAATCGGAACCAACCGCCAAGGCCAAGGGCGGCGTTCTCTTCAGCGAAATGCGCCGGTGAGCCGGCGGCGGTCCGCGTGCAGGCGTTTCGCCCGGTAGCGTCCGGGCGAAACTTTTTTGAACGAGCGATTTGGCATGAGCGATCTTAACGGCAAGGCTGCGTTGGTGACGGGTGCGGCCTCGGGCATCGGGCTGGCGACGGTCGAATTGTTCGCTCGGCGCGGCGCCAAGGTCGCGCTCAATTACTTGCCCGACGATGCCCGTGGCCCCGTGGCCGTCGAGCGGCTGCGCGCCGACGGCTTTGCCGTGATCGGCGCGCCGGGCGATGTGTCGAAGGCGGGCGCCGCCGAGAAGATGGTCGGCGATGCGATCGATGCGTTGGGGCGGCTCGATTTCCTCGCCAACAACGCCGGCACCTCGGCAACCGTCGCGCCGATCCCGCCGGCTGAGCTCGACCGGCTGACCGAGGAATTTTGGGCGACCATCCTCGCCACCAACCTGCTCGGCCCGTTCCGCTGCACGCGCGCGGCGGCCAGCGCGCTCAAGGCGGCGCGCGGGGCGGTTTGCAACACCGCTTCGGTCGCCGGCCGCAACATGGCGGGCTCCAGCATGGCCTACGGCGCGAGCAAGGCGGGCCTCATCAGCCTCACCCAGAATCTGGCGCGCGCGCTGGCGCCCGAGGCGCGCGTGAATGCGGTGGCCCCGGGATTCGTCGACACCGAGTGGACGCGGCCGTGGCCGGCCGCGCGCAAGCAGGCCGCCATTGAGCGCTCGCTGCTCAAGCGCGCCTGCACGCCCGCCGATATCGCCGCGGCGATCGTATTTTTGTGTGCCGACACCGGCATGGTGACGGCACAGACGTTGGTGGTGGACGGCGGCTATTCGCTGTGAGTGACGCTTGCTCGCGGATCAGCGCACGCGGCACGCCACCCAACTATTTCAACAATAAGTGCGGCAGCCAAAGCGACAGCTGCGGCACGTAGGTGACGAGCGCGAGCACGATCAGCATCGGCACGTAGAAGATCAGGATGCTGCGCGACACCGCTTCCATGCTCACGCGGCCGATCGCGCATCCCACCACCATGGTCGGCCCGACCGGAGGCGTGAGCAGGCCGATGCCGAGATTGAGGATCATGATGATGCCGAAGTGCACGGGGTCGATGCCGAAGGTCTTGATCACGGGCAGGAAGATCGGCGTGCAGATCAGCAGCATCGGCGCCAGGTCCATGAACGTGCCGAGCAACAGCAACAGAACGTTGACGTAGAGCAGAAACGTGTATTTGTCGCTCGAGATCGCGACGAAAAACTCCGTCGCCTTTGCCGGTATGCGCATGATCGCCATCATGTAGCCGAAGGCGATCGAGAAGCCGATCATGATCATGACCATGCCGACGGTGCGCACCACGCGCGCGATCAGCTTCGGCACCTCGCTCCACTTGACGTCGCGGTAGACGAACATCGTGACGAGGAAAGCATAGATACAGGCGACCGCTCCGGATTCGGTCGGCGTGAAGATGCCGGACAGGATGCCGCCGAGGATGATTGCGATCGTGATCATGCCCCAGATCGCATCGATGGCGATCTTGACGGCCTTGCGGAATGGCACGATCTCGCCTCTAGGGAATTCGTTTCGGTACGCGATGATCAAAACAAGAATGATCAGCGACAGCCCAAGGAGCAAGGCTGGGATGATGCCGCCCATGAACAGGTGAGCTACCGAGATCGTCCCGCCCGCGGCGATCGAATAAATGATCATGTTGTGCGAGGGCGGGACAAGAAGCGGCTGCAGCGAGCCCGAGATCGTGACGTTGACGGCGAATAGGCGCGGATAGCCGTTCTTGATCATCTGCGGAATCATCACCGAGCCGACCGCCGCGGTATCGGCGACGGACGAGCCCGAGATGCAGCCGAACATCGTGGAGGCGACGATGTTGACGAGCGCCATCCCGCCGCGGATGAAGCCGACGAAGACCTTGGCGAGGTTGACGAGGCGCTCGGCCATGCCGCCGACCGCCATGATCGCGCCGGTGAGGATGAAGAACGGGATTGCCAGCAGCGAGAAACCGCTCATGCCGCCGGAGACCTTGAGCATCACCGCTTCAAGCGGAATGCCGGTGTAGAGCGCAGCGAGAATGGCGGCAATGCCGAGCGCATAGGCGACCGGCATGCCCATCAGACAGACGATGGTAAAGCCACCAACGAGAATGAAGATGTCCACGACGCCAACCCGTCTTCGGTCCTATTCGGTGCTGAGCTGGCTGACCGTCTCGGGCTCCGGCTCGGAGAAGAATTTCTGCGTCAAGAAGCGCTCGATCACGAACAAAACGGTGAGCGCGCCGCCAATCGGGATCGGCAGATAGGCAAGGCCGACCGTCACGATCGGAAATTCCGGGATGTCCTGGTGCCAGGTCGCCTGGCAGAGCTTGATGCCCCACACGAGCATGAACAGGTTCGTCGCCAGCATCAGCGCTTCGAGGATCCAGCCGAGGTACGACTTGGCCGGTTCGCGCAGAAACGCGGGCAGAACGCCGACGCCGATGTGCAGATATTCGCGATAGCACACCACGGCGGAGAGGAAGGAGACCACGATCATCAACAGGATCGCCAATGGCTCGGGCCACGATGCGGCACTGTTGAGCACGTAACGGGTGAACACGCCGTAAGGAATGATCAGCACGATGACGACGAGACATGCGCCAGCCACGAATAGGCAGGCGTTATGGATCGCGTCCATCGCCCGGAAATATCGCTCCTTCATGGAAGTCCCTTCCCTGAGACAACAGGAGAGCCGGCGCGATCCAGCGATCGGCCGGCTTCTTCGGGCAAGCGATCAGGCGATCATTTCACGTCTTGAATGCGCTTGATCAGCTCGGCGTGCTGTTTACCGTATTTCTCCCATACCGGCTTGACCGCTTCCTGGAAGGGCTTTTTGTCGTCGATTTTGGTGACCTCGACGCCCGCTTTCTCCATCTCGCTCCGCGACTTCTCCTCCATCGCGTACCAAAGCTTTCGCTCTTCCTGCTGCGCTTCCTTGGCGAACTTGGCGATTAGCGCCTGATCGTCCTTCGAGAGCGTGTCCCAGGTTTTCTTAGAGAACACCAGGATTTCCGGGATCATCAGGTGCCCGGTGAGCGAGTAGTACTTGGCGTAGCGGTAATGCTGCCCGGTGGCGTAGGTCGGATAATTGTTCTCGGCCCCGTCGACCACGCCCGTCTGCATCGCGTTGACGAGCTGGTCGAAGCCCATGGCGACGCCATTGCCGCCGAGCGCGTTCATGGTGTCGACGAAGACCGGATTGCCCATCATCCGGATCTTGAGCCCCTTGAGGTCGTCGATGCTCCTGATCGGCTTCTTGCTGTTGTAGACATTGCGCGTGCCGGCGTTCATCCAGCAAAGCCCGATGAGTGCTGCGGTCGGATGGTCCGACAGCTTCTTCAACAATTCATCGCCGATCGGGCCGTCGATCACCTGCTCCATGTGCGCGTCGTCGCGAAAGATGAAGGGCAGATTGAACACGTTGAGCTCGGGAACGAGCGGGCCCATGGGGCCGACGCTGACGCGCGCGATGGCAAGCGCCCCGACTTGGGCCTGCTCGACCATCTCCTTCTCGCCGCCGAGCTGCATCGACGGGTACATCTGGATGCTGAGGCGGCCGCCGCTCGCCGCTTCGAGTTTCCTGCCCATCGCCAAGACCGCTTCGACGGTCGGATAGCCGAGCGGATGCACGTCCGTGGCCTTGAGCACGAGCTTCTGCTGGGCAGAGGCGGTAAGGTCGGTCGCGAGCGCGGCGAGCGCGCCGGTGCCGAGGCGGAGCAGGGTGCGGCGGTTCATGATCGTCATCCTCCCGGGGCAGGCGATGGTTGCGCAGGCTGGCCCGCCGGACCCCGTTGATCCGCCGGCAGGGCCGTGCTAGCAGTCATCATATCATATGATGACTGGCGGGTGCAGAGTGTCAAGGGCATGAGCAGGGCGAGCCTTTCGGTGACGCAGCCGCTGCCGGCGCCGCGATCGTTGACCGGCGAACTCGTCGCGCGTCTGACCGACGATATCACCAGCGGCAAAATCCCGCCGGGGTCGCGGTTGCCGACCGAGCAGGAGTTGATCGCGGCGACCGGCGTGAGCCGCACCGTGGTGCGCGAGGCGGTGGCGGCCTTGCGCGCGGATGGACTCGTCGTCACGCGCCAAGGCGTCGGCGCCTTCGTCCCGGAAAACGCGCGCCGGCCGCTGCGCATCGACGTCGACCCATTGTCGCCCCTGCGCGCGGTCCTCGACGTGATGGAGTTGCGCACCGGCATCGAGATCGAAGCCGCGGGCTTGGCCGCCGATCGCGGCTCGGCGTCGCAGATCCGCAGGATCGTCGAGTGCTTCGATGCCGTCGGCGCCGCGCTCAAGCGCGGCGAGGACGCGATCGCGCAGGATTTCGCGTTCCATTGCAGCATCGCCGACGCCACCGGAAACCCGCAGTTCAGGCGCTTTCTGGAACATCTCGGACGCGTCATCATCCCGCGGCAGACGATTCGCGGCGGACCCGGGATCGCCAAGCGCGCCTATAGCGAAACGTTCCAGCGCGAGCACCGCGCCATCGTGCAGGCGATCCGCAACGGAGCCGTCTTGCAAGCGCGCGCGGCGATGCGCCGGCATCTCGTCAACAGCCGCAAGCGCTATCAGCGGCTCGCCGCCAAGCTCGGCAGTCGCTAGCACACACTCCTTTGTTGTTGATACACAACAGCGCCGCGCGTTCGGTGCCCGAGTTTGCCGCTCCGACTGACTTCAGAGGAGTGGGCCCCAAATCCGCGTGTTCATTGCGAATGGAGCGCAACACCATGCAAACGGTTTTGGTCACCGGCGCGGCGGGCGGAATCGGCTCGCGATTGCGTCAACTGCTCAAAGGCGTCTATCCCAACCTCCGGCTGAGCGACGTCAAGCGGCCTGCCGACCTGGCGGCGGACGAGACCTTCGTCGAAGCCGATCTCGCCAGCATGCCTGCGGTCGAGACCGCCGTTGCCGGCGTCGACGGCATCGTGCATCTCGGCGGCTTCTCGGTCGAAGGACCATGGGACACGATTCTGCAAGCCAACATCATCGGTTGCTACAATCTGTTCGAGGCGGCGCGCCGCCACCGCGTCGAACGGGTGGTGTTCGCGTCGTCGAACCATGCGGTCGGCTTCTATCCGCGTCGGCGCCGCATCGGAGTGGACGCGGCGGTGCGTCCCGATTCCCGCTACGGCGTCAGCAAGGCGTTCGGGGAGGCGCTCGGCGCGCTCTATGCGTTCAAGCACGGGCTGCGCGTCACCTGCATCCGCATCGGCAACTTCGGCGATGTGCCGGTCGACCGGCGGCGGCTCTCGATCTGGCTCGCGCCGCAGGACCTCGTGCAGCTCATCCGCATCGGCCTCGAGCACGCCGAGATCCGCTACGAAATCTTCTACGGCGCGTCCGACAATGCGCGCGGCTGGTGGGACAACGCCGCCGCCTTCCGCCTCGGCTATCGGCCGCAGGGCCGTGCCGAGGAGCATGCCGCCGCGGCGCTCGCGGCCGACGCCAAGCTTCCACCCGATCCGTTCGGCGATTGGTATCAGGGCGGGCCGTTTTGCAGCGACGAATGCAGCGCCGGCGTCGAGCGCGCGCCGGCGGTCGTCGAGGCAGCGCACGTTGACCGCGATCATCTCATCGCCCTTCGGAGTGGTTCCGCGCGAGAACGCGCCCACGCCGCATTGCGGACAGAACAGGTGATGGATCGATTTCTTGCCGAACTGATAGTCCTTGAGGTCCTCGGCGCCGGCGCGCAGCGCGAAGCTTGCCGACGGCACGAACGACCACAGCGCGCCGCGCTTTTGGCAGATCGAGCAGTTGCAGGCGACGACGTTGCCGAGGTCGGTCGTCACCTCGAAACGCACCTCGCCGCAATGGCAGCCGCCGGTATAGGTCTTGGGTGCGGGCATGTGCGGTCGCCTATGTGTGCTGAAACTCGATACGCTTGTCCGGACGCTCGAGGTCGACGTGCAAGGCCTCGCACAGCCGGTTGGAATAGTTCCACATGCCGCAGAACACGGTCAGCTCCACGATCTGTTTCTCGCTGAAGTGCTGCTTCATCGCCGCGAAAGCGGCATCGTCGTCGCGCGCCGTGAGCAGCGTGACGGCTTCGGCCCAGCGGATCGCCGCCTTCTGCCGGTCGTCGAGGTCGGGAGAGCGCATATAGTCGCTGCCTTGCGCCGCTTTGATCTGCGCCTCGGTGAGCCCGAGCTTCCTGCCCAGCGGCATGTTGTGCGACATGCAATAGGCGCTCTGGTTGAGCGCCGACGTCTTGATGATGACGAGCTGCTGGATCTTCACGTAGTCCGGGTCGGATTTGACGTTGGCGAGGCGGATCGTCTCGTTCGGCAGCATCCAGCCCGCGAGCGCGGCCGGCTGGTGCGCCAGCACTTGGGAGAAATTGCTGATGCGTCCCCACTGCTTGCGCACGCCGTCATAGACCTTGCGGGTGTCGGCGTCCGCCTCTTCCGGCTTGATCATACGCACGCGCGCCACGGCGACCTCCCTGCCGCGAACCTAGCGCAAGCGCCCAGCGGAGGCGAGCCGTACAGCCATGAGTTGTATGAAACGGAGCCGGGTTGAGCGCCGCTGCAAAATTACCCGCTTTGTTCGCGCCGGCACTGGACGTGCAGCGACGGCGAGGCTGGCCGATGCCGGGTCACCCCCTGCCGCGCCGGTCGCGCTAGTATCCGGCCGTATCCTTGCACCCCGGCCGATTCGAAGGGTTCAATGTATTCTCGGACGGACACTAAGCCCGTCCGCCGGCGGCACTCCGGAGGGAGCGCCGGCTCCGCGGACTCTTGCCTTGTCGTGTAACGCCAGACTTGTGACGCTTTTGAACTTGCCCCTCGCGGCCGCGGCTGGCTCGCTGCTGTGGCGCTCGCTGGACTGGCCCCTGGTCGGCGATGCCGCGATTTTCCACTTCATTGCCGGTCAAATGCAAATGGGCGCGGTGCCATACCGCGATATCGTCGACATCAACATGCCTCTGATCTATTTCATCCACGTCGCCGCTGTGGCGATCGGCGGTATGGGCGATGTCGCGTGGCGCGCGTTCGATCTCGCCGCCACCGCCCTAGTATCGGGCTTGATCCTGGTGTTCGTATGGCCCGCAGGGCGAGCGCCGGCGATCCAAGCCGTGCTCATCGTGCTGGTGACCCACCTCCTGCTCGGTCCCTATTCCGCTGGGCAGCGGGACTATCTGATCTCGATACCCGTGTTGGCAGCTGCGGTCGTATCAGCCAGGGCAGCGGAAAATCCTAAGCGCTACCGGATCGATCTCTTTTTGGCCGGCGTCTTCGCCATGATCGCGGCATCGATCAAGCCGAGTGGCATCCTGCTATTGGCACTTCCCGCCATCACGATGGGGAGACTGCGTTGGCGTGAAGCCGGATGGATTACCGTCGGTGCTGCGGCAACGGGACTTCCGCTGTTCGGCCTCTTGGCGGCGTTCGGCGCATTGGGGGCTTTCATCGCAACAATGCAGGGATTGCTGCCCTCTTATGCTTCGTTGGGTGCGCGCCCAATGTCCGACATTTTCCGCGACACGGCTGTTTGGTTGGCCCCGACGGATGGGCTCGCGCTTGCCGCTGCGCTGAACATATCCGCGCCCAAACCACCGCGAGTACGAGCCATGATCGGCCTCACGCTGTTCGGGTTCATTCATTTGATCGCTCAGCGGAAGGGTTGGTTCTATCATGTGTATCCCTTGGGAATTGGACTGGCGTGCTGGGGGGCGTGGAGCCTCGCCTCACTCGCTATGCTGCGCTCGGCGGTGTGCCTAATGGTCACGGCTGCAACGCTCGGCTGGCTGGTGCCGAGGGCGCTCATGGAAGCAGAAACGTACCCGGCGCTGCGCGCTGCCTCGGCCATGCAACTAGTATTCGAAAGTCGCTTGCCTAGGGGCGCGAGAGTTCAGGTCCTCGATTCGGACAATGGCGCCTTCCTTGCAATGGCGCGCGCCGGAATGCGACAGGCCACGCCACACATTCAATGGTTCTCTCTTCTGCTTGCCACGGATTCCGTTCGGCAGCGCTTCGTGGCGGCGCTCGAAGCCGATCCGCCAGCAGCCATCCTTCTCACCAATGCCCAATGGCCAGGAGTAAGCGGGTTCGACGCCGCCGATCGGTGGCCCGAATTCGTCGCGCTGTTAGCTTCACGTTACGTCCTGGACCGAACGGGAGATGAAGATGGTATTGCGTGGCGGTTCTACCTCAAGAGTAAGCGGTCGTCCGGACTCTTCGACGAGCTCCAGGCATCGAGATGAAGCCGGGCCGAAGCTGGCGCGAATCGGCTCGCGGCGCGGCTGCGACCTGCGGCGATGACCCGCGGATGTCAGGCGCCATGGGACGTTCAGACTTGATTTTCCATGGTCCCGAGCCGGGCCGAGGGCGCGCGCTGGACCCAAGCGCCTTTTGCGTTCGGCAGCAAATCGTGGATTGCGCGCAGCATCGCAAGGGCGGCCGTGAACGTCGCGATCCAGGCGATACGCGCCCCATAGCGGTCGTGGGGTCCCGACAGCGCTCCGCACACGAACGCATTCGCAAGGATGGCGACCGTCACGGTTGCGGCAAGCCTCCCCGTCTCGTCGAAGCGGCCCGAAATTGTTGCTCGCGCGAGCAACACCAGCGCAAGAATCATCGAGCCGAGCGCGATCGGTACGTGGACGCGATTGATCAGATCGAAGTCGAGCTCACCGCGTTGTTGCCGGGCGTTCCGCATGGCCGGCACTTCCCCGGGAATGTAGCGCTCGATGATGCCGTAGGTGTGCCAGATTTGATCGTGCGTGCCCTGACCGGTCGCAACCAGCCGCAGCTGCCTTGCCGAGGCCGCGAGGGCGGTTTCCATTTGCTGCAGCGGATACTCTTGCAGACTGTGCAGCACAATGAAGCGCATTTCCTCGCCGAGGCCGCTGAAGCGACCGAGCTCATTGAAGACGCCGTTGCTCCACAGGAAATCATCGGCGGTTGCCGGCAGCTCGTTGCGGTGAGGACAGAGCTTGAGCCGCGCAGTTGGACAATGGTCGTCGAGATAGCGCTTGACGATTCCATCCTGCAGCATGCGGCCGAAGGCAATTCCGAAGCCGCCCGGCGTCCAGGCAAGCTGCCCCGACAAGGCGAGATTCGCCGCGAGCAGCATGGCCGCTCCCGTGGCGATGGCGCCGCCGGCGGGGAGAAGCGCGCGCAGGGCGCGAGGGCGCGAGACGAGCAGGATCGGAACGGCAAGAACCGAGACGGCAAGCAGCACCGCGAGCGTCGCGCTGTGCGTGGCCGCAGCGAAGGCGATGAGCAAAAAGAGCCCAATTCGTTCCATGGGTGCGAAAAGCGAACGATGAAAGATCAGAAGATGCAGCGAAAACACGCTCAGCCCGGCGAAGATATCGGTCAGCAGGGTGCTGGATAGCACGGGCAGGGCGGTGACGAGCGCGAGGCCGGCGACAATCAAGGTCCTGTGCCAGGGTCCCACGGCAAATCCAGCCGCCCGCAACACCAAGGACATGACCCAGATGGCGCAGCCGGTTTGCAGAATGAGCTCGGGCCAGAAATGCAGGCCTTCGCCGACGTGGAGAAACAGCCCGAACACCGTCGAGCGGCTCGGCACGAGGTAGCCTTCGTACCAGCGGGCGAGATAGCCGCCGGTGTCGTATTGCAACAACGGATAGCGATTCCACAACGCCGGAGCGAGCAGCACCACGAAGCAGCATAGCCTCGCGGCGACGTGGGAGGCGTGAAAGGCGCGCACCGTGGGAGGGCCGTACGCGGCGATTACCGTATCACTCGTGGTCACGGTCCTGCCAATGAGCGCCGAGGTGGTGCCTTAGGCGACCGTATCGGAGCGAACCTGTCAATCCGATGAACGGCCGCCCCACGTCAGTGCGACCCCAATCCATGGGAATGGATGTCGTAGGCCGCGGGCGGGTACGGGGGTCGGCAGACCTGGGTCCCGCTGGGCGAGCCGGATCGGGATCATGGCTGCGACAATTGCTCCTTTTCAACGAACGCCCGACGGTGGTGCAAATCCGTTATGCTTGATGCCAGAGCTCAATCAGGCGCGTGCGGATGCGAGGGCGCTGCGCCATCAATGACAGCCTCGAATCTGGGAGGAACGTGGCATGAAGACTTTCCTGCGCATTCTTATCGCCGCTGGCGCGCTGTCGTTCGGCCTTGCGGCCCACGCCGACACCTATCCGAGCAAGCCGATCACGATCATTGTTCCGTTCGGGCCGGGCAGCGCCACCGACACGATCGCCCGCGTGGTCGCTCAGCACCTCGGTGCCGTGCTCAAGCAGAGCGTCGTGGTCGAAGCCCGGCCGGGCGCGAACGGGGCCCTTTCGGCGCTATACGTCGCGCGCTCGGCACCGGACGGCTACACGCTGTTCATGAGCACCAACAGTCCGCATTCGGCCGCGCCTTTCCTGATGAAGAACATCGGTTACGATCCGGTGAAGGACTTCACGGCGATCACGCGCATGGGAAGCTATACGCTGATGCTGTGCGTTCACCCGAGCATTCCGGCGAAGTCGGTGAAGGAGCTGATCGAATACGCCAAGGCCAATCCCGGCAAGCTGTCGTTCGCCAGCGGCAACACCTCCGGCGTCGTGGCCGGCGAGACGCTCAAGCACTGGGCCGAACTCGACATACTCCATGTCCCCTACAAGAGCGCGCCGCCCGCCCTCAACGACGTGCTGGCCGGCCGAGTGTCGATGATGTTCACCGACCTCACCACCGGCCTGCCGCACGTCAAAGCGGGTACGTTGCGCGCGCTGGCGGTGACGCGGCTGAAGCGCTCGACGCTGATCCCCGAGCTGCCCACGCTGGACGAGGCGGGAGTCACAGGGTTCGACATGGATTCCTGGGCCGGCATTTTCGCGCCGGCCGGCACGCCTGCGGACATCATCACGCTGCTCAACGCCGAGCTGCGCAAGATCATCGACAGCGGCGAGGTGAAATCCAATCTCGGCAACGTGGGCTTTGAAGCGTTTTCGAGCTCGCCCAAGGAACTGGAGGACTTCGTCAAGGTCCAGCTCGGCAAATGGGGCAAGATGGTCAAGGACGCCGGCATCCAGCCGGATTAAGGGTCAGAACTGGAGGTTGGGGAAACCGGCGTGCGCGCGGTCCGCGTCATCCGTGCTGAAATTCGATATTGCAATTCTTCTCAATCGACACCTGCTCGAGCGCCTCCATCGCGCCTTTGAGCAGCGCGATGTCGTTGGCATCGCCCGGCTTGCCGTCCAGACTAGCGCCCGTGGCCTCGGCGCGGGTGATGCGCTTTTGCTCCTCGCCGATCTGGCGACACGTCAAATTTTCGAAGGTCGAGGGCGAAACGTAGGCCGGCGCGGGGGAGTCGAGGTGGCCGGCGCACGCGCTGGCGAGCGCGGCGAGTCCGGCAGCAATGTATGTGCGAAAGCGCATGATGTCGTTACGTGAGGGTTGTGGCGGCCGGGACATTTGCATGCTGCAACTTACGGTGCAAGTTCACGAAGACGCGTCGAAGGGCGCGTCGCGAGGACTGCCATTTCGGGGAAGGCGGGGAAAATGTCCCGTCATTTCTTCCCCTTCAATTGGGTGATCTGCGCCACCAGCTCGGGGAACGGCTGATACGGGGCGGCGCCGCATTGTTCGCCCTCTGCGTCGATGAATTGATTGATCCCGCCGGAGTAGAAGATCACCGTCTTGTCCTTGCGCCCATCCGGGCCGCTGACGCGCAGGCAGGCGAAAAATCGGCTTTCGCTACCGAATTGTCTCAGCGCGGGTGCCGAGATCGAAGCCTCGCGCACGTTCAACATCTCGGCGGGATGAACTTTCACGTACGCCAGCACGTCCTTTTTGTAGTTTTCCGGATAGACGTTGGGATCGACGGGCTTGTCCGGTTTCCCCCACAGTGAGAATTCGGAGCAGCCGGCGACGGCGACGACAAGCAGGATCGAGCCGCAGGCGAAGACTGCTCTCGAGGTCTCGCGCGCCATGCTGTCCTCGCCGACCTCAGGGGTTGCCGATTCGGCCCAATTTATCGCACGCGCGAGGTGACGCAAACCTGCGCCGGACATTGGTCTTTTTCCGCGTCTTGCCTCGAGCGCCGCGGCCTTCATGCGTTCACGGCCTTGTCGAGTGTCGGCGCGACCATATCGCTCGCCTAACTGAGACGCTGGCCGACCCTGGCTAAACGTTTCGATGATCGTGCGGATGAAGCCGGCACGCTGCAACGCCGGTTCGATGAAGCGCATACGGAGATTTTATTTGATCCGAAGTTTATGCCCGACAGATTGGAAACCTTTACTCATGCCGATGATAGCAATCCGCATTGCGACATTTGTTCGTCCAAAAGGAGGCTATGTGATGAAGCGCGCTCTCATCTGCAGTATCGGCGTTACAGCTTTGATAGCCGGGGTGCAGGACGTTTATGCGCAGGCCCGCCCCGCCGGGGTGAACGCCAGCTGGGAATGGTACTCCAGCGTCGGCCCGGTTCGCCGCGGCAATATGTGCGTGGCCGATGTCGACATCAATCGCGGTTACGGCTTTCTGAAACCTTGCCCGGCCCCGCAAGCGCCCGCCCGCCCGCCAGGCCCGGGTGGCACGCTAGGGTGGTGGATTTGAAGTTCCTACGATTTTGCAGTGGGCTTCGTATAGGAACTTCAAATCCAAAAAACCACACTAGAGTCATAAGCTTGCTAGTGTCCCTTAGATTCCGAAGTTCGCATGAGAGTGTGCCGCAGCGGCTTGCGAACTTCGGAATCGGGACGCTAGCCTCGGTCCGGTTCGCCGCGGCCGCTTCTACTCCGCCCCGTCCTCGGTGAAGAATTTCTCGCCGCGGGCAAAGCGGTTGGGCTTGAGGAAGAATCCGAGGATGACGGCGCCGTTGGGTGCCACCGCCTCGTGCCGATTGCCGGCCGGCCGCCAGACGAACTGGCCCGGCCCGCACACACCCTCGTGATCCTCGAGCGTGCCCTCGAGCACGAACGTCTGCTCGAGCGCGGTGTGCTCGTGCAGTGGCACGACGGCGCCGGGATCGAGCTTGAACAGCGCCGTGGTCATGCCGCGGTCATCGCTATAAAGCACCTTGATCCGGATCCCTGCGAACTTGGTCGGCTCCCACGGCATGTTGGGAACGTCGAGATAGCGCGAGGCCAGTGCCGGCGTGTTCTTGGGCTTGATGTCGGGATGCACGACCTTGCGGGGTTGCGCTGACATGGGGGCCTCCTCGGTCATCGGCGTCGAAACGTCAGTTGGGTTGGAGCGCAAGCATACACCATGCTGGAGGCGATTCCTCTTCGCCGTCGCGGTCTTGCGCCTACCGGGAGCTTGACGATAGCAGGACTATCGGCGTGAATCGAACGCCGAGATGGCTGCCGCGCCAATGGCGGCGCTTCGGCGGCGGAGGAGGGCGAAGATGCGCATCTTGAGAGTTGCTGCGGGCGCGGTGGCCGCGCTCGCGCTCGGCATGCTCGCGGCGCGCGCGCAGCCGCTCACCGTGGTCGAGGTCAACGCCCCCGCCGTCAATTGCGTGTTCCACCCGGCCTGCACCATCACCGTGAGCGACAGCGTCGGGTTTATTCCGTTGCCGTATCTGGCCGCGCCCAACACCGCGTTTCTGCAGTCGCGCACCTTCAGCGGCGCCCCCGGCACCCCCGCCGCCGGCAAGGCCGGCTACATGTATCGCATCAGCCTCACCCAAGCGGCGGGCAGCGCCGATTGCCTGGGCGGGCTGGTGCTCAATTTCGGCCCGGCGCTCAAGCTTCCCTACGCGCCCAACCAGTTGGCCGACGTGTTCTTGATCACCTCCGGCGGCCTCGGCTCCATCGGGTTGAAGTCGGCGGAACGGTTTGGCGAGGTGATCGTGTTCGAGCTCGCCAAAACGCTGTGCCTCGGCGGCGGGCCGAACCTCGCCAACACGACCTTCTTCTTCGGGCTTGCCGCCGACACGCCGTCGATGGCGACGGCGGCGCAGATCTTCAGCAGTGGAAACCCGCCGCTCTATAGCGTGGCCGCGCGCGTGCCGAGCCATTGAGGTGGCGGCGGGCGGGGAGAGGGAAAGCGCCGAGTGCGCGTCGCTGTCGTATCGCGCGAAAGGACGTGCGTCAGCTACACCCCGTCGTCGCGCCGCAGGTGTCGCATTTGAGGCAGGTGCCGTTGCGAACGAGCGTGAAGTTGCCGCATTCGCCGCAGGCCTCGCCTTCGTAGCCCTTGGCCTTGGCTTCGGCGCGCTTCTCCGCCGCCATCGCGCGCGCACTCGCACGCGCGTCGGCAACCTCGCCGCGCGCGACGACGCGCTGCTGCTGCTCGAGCTGCTCGGCGGGCGAGAACTTCTGCTCGGGCTCGGCCTTGAGCGCGGCGGTGCCTTCGGCGCGCGGCTCGCGGCCGCCGAAGGCCGTGACCTTGCCGCCGCCGGGCGCGCCCCGCGCGCCACCCTCCCCACCGATGGGGGAGGGTGAACGCGCCTCAGGCGCCGCACCACCCGCCAAAACCGAAAGCTTGTCCGTGCGCGAGCGGGTGAGTCCCTTGGAGACGTATTTCGTCGCCGCGGTGCCGCCCGGCTTGCCTTCCTCCACGCCCTTGCCGAGCGCGTCGAAGCCGCCTTCGTTGGGATCGACATGGGCGAGGTCGAAGCGCTCGAGATAGCTCACGGCGAGTTCGCGGAAGACGTAATCAAGGATCGAGGTCGCGTATTTGATCGAGTCGTTGCCTTGCACCGGGCCCGAGGGCTCGAAGCGCGTGAAGGTGAAGGCGTCGACATATTCCTCGAGCGGCACGCCATATTGCAGCCCGAGCGAGACCGCGATCGCGAAGTTGTTGAGCAGCGAGCGCAGCGCCGCGCCCTCCTTGTGCATGTCGATGAAGATTTCGCCCAGCCGCCCGTCGTCGTATTCGCCGGTGCGCAGATAGACCTTGTGGCCGCCGACCACCGCCTTCTGGGTGTAGCCCTTGCGGCGGTCCGGCATGCGCTCGCGCTCGCGCATCACCACGATGCGCTCGACCACCTTCTCCACCACCTTCTCCGCGAGCGCGGAGGCGCGCGCGGCGGCCGGCTTCTCGATGAATGCCTCGACGATGTCGTCCTCGTCGTCCTCGTCCGCGATCAATTGCGACTGCAGCGGCTGCGAGAGCTTCGAGCCGTCGCGATAGAGCGCGTTGGCTTTGAGCGCAAGCTTCCAGGAGAGCAAATACGCCGCCTTGCAGTCCTCGACCGTGGCGTCGTTGGGCATGTTGATTGTCTTGGAGATCGCTCCGGTGATGAACGGCTGCGCCGCCGCCATCATGCGGATGTGGCTCTCGACCGAGAGGTAGCGCTTGCCGTTGCGCCCGCAGGGATTGGCGCAGTCGAATACCGGGTAATGCTCGGCCTTGAGGTGGGGCGCGCCCTCGACCGTCATCGCGC
>WNFX01003258.1_pt1 | contig 18670 bp, 16 predicted proteins | sample 5400111 | NCBI WGS metagenome assembly WNFX01 (sample SAMN13153363, study PRJNA577476) | soil metagenome | isolation source: 40 cm soil or saprolite under grassland replicate 1 | place: USA:California | collected 2016-06-15 | reverse complement strand
CGCCGCCATTTCCTCAGCGGCCGACTTGGGCGCGGCCGTCGGCGACAGCTGCGCGGCCACGCGGTCGGCCGCGTACGCTCGTGCTTCGGCGGCTATGTCGATCCCGGGCGTCAGCAGGGAAAGGGTGCCTTCCAGGGTGGCCAGGGCGCGCAGGACGGTGGCGATCTCGGGCGGGACGGCCAGCTCAAAGCGGGACGCCAGGCGGAACAGGCCGGTAAACATCTCCGCGGTCGCCGCTGTGCCCCCCGCGAGGTGGCGCGCCATGAACTGGCCGAGGGCCCGCTCCAGCTGCAGTTCGTCGATCTCGTCGGGACGGGTGACCAGTTCCAGCAGGGCGTCGCGGAGCGCCGCGGGGTCGCCGCGCCCGACCGCGAGCAGCAGGTTCAGCAGCGCGGACCGCTGCTGGGTATCGAGGCGGCCGACCGAGCCGAAATCGAGCAGGGCGAGGCGGCCGTCGGTGAGCAGCAGGACGTTGCCCGGATGCGGGTCGGCGTGGAACACGCCGCCCTCGGTGATCTGGTACACCATGCTGCGCAGCAGCGCGCGGGTCAGCCCGGCCCGGTCGAGCCCGCGGTCGTCGATCAGCGGCCCGGCCTCGCGCAGGTTGACCCCATCCAGCCATTCGATGACGAGCACGTGCTCGGTGCACAGCTGCTCATGCACGGCGGGCAGCACCACCGAGATGCTGCCCGAGACGGCACGCTGCTGGTCCTGCCAGGTGGCGGCGACGGCCGCCATGTTGCGTGCCTCCACCCGGAAGTCGAGCTCTTCCCGCATGGCGGCGGCGAACCCGCGGGCCACGCCGGCCGTGCCGACCGCACGCGCCCAGTGGGCACGGTCCTCGAGCGTGTCCGCCAGGCGCAGCAGGATGTCCAGGTCCTGTTCGACGGTGGACCGGATCCCGGGGCGCTGGACCTTCACGGCCACCTCGGCGTCCGAGCCGTCGGCGCAGCGCAGCCGGGCCTTGTGGACCTGGGCGATCGATGCGGCCGCGGCCGGTTCCGGCTGCAGCTCCGTGAACACCTGCTCCGCCGGCGCCCCCAGCGACTGGGTTATCACCTCTTCTACCTGTTCCCACGGCGCCGGCTCGGCCCGGTCCTGAAGCCGGGTGAGCTCGGAGATGAACTCTTCCGGGAGCAGGTCAGGGCGGGTGGACATCAGCTGGCCCAGCTTGGTGAACGTAACCCCGCCCTCCTCCAGGGCCTGCCGCAGCGACAGCGCGACCGCCGCCCGCCCGCCGGCCGCGTCCGCCGGGCGCAGCGGCCGGCCGCGCAGGTAGGGGCCCAGCCCATGCCGCACGGCGATCCGGCTGATCTGCGAATAACGCCGTGAGCGCGCCAGCGCGCGCCGCGCGCCAAGCACGACATCCACCGGCTGCGGCACCGTGCCGCTCGGCACCAGTGCCTCCGCCGCCACGATGAAGACCATCGCGACGATCAGCGGAACGCCCAGCACCACGGTGAGGAACGCGGCCACGTGCCCGGACTGGACCGGCTGCAGCGTCCGGACGAGAATCTCGGCGGCGGCGAAGCCCAGCAGGCCGGCGATCAGCGCCCGCAGCGCACCGACCGGCAGCCCGAGCAGCCGCCGCGATGCCCACGCCAGGCCCGCCACCAGCGCGATGCTGGTGACCAGCACGAGCAGGGTCAAGATGACCCCGTTCACCGGCACCGATCCCGAAGCCAGCATCGCTTCCCTAGCGGAAGGCCGCACCGGGTCAGGGCGCGGCAGGCTGGTAAGGACGGGGACGCCGCAGCAGCCACTGCCAAAAGGTCCGGCGCGGCGGGCGTGCCTTGAGATGGCCGCTACGGACCTTGCCTGTCACCTCGATCCGCAGGATGACGGGTACACCGGGGCCCCACGGCGCCCGGACCTTGACGCCGCCGCTGCTGACGGCCACGTCATCGGCGTCGACCACGATGCCGGGCTTGGTCAGCAGCGTCAGCATGCCGCTGCCTACGTCGGCGTCGATCTGGAGCGACGGCCGCGTGATCACCGCCTCGGTGAAGTCGAGCGTTATGTGGCCGCTCTTGACCCGCACCTCGATCCGCGGCGGCACGAGCCAGCGGCCATCGCGCTTCGCCCAGCCGCTGGTGCGGTCGATGCGGATCATGTCCTTCGGCTTCAGGTCCGCCGCGCCGACGACGAGTCCCGGTGCGGCCGGCAGGTCCCTGCTCAGCGCGGCGAGCTCGGCGTAGGTGCGCGCGGTTAGCGCCTTCTCCAGCCGCTCGTCGAGTTCCTCGGCCGTCAGCCGGCCGTCACCGGCGGCCATCCGCAGCAACTCGGCGACGCGGTCCCGGTCCTCGTGCGACGCACGCAGCTCACCGGATGAGGCCACCTCATCGCCGTGGCCCAGCGGCGACACCTCGCCCGTCATGGACACACTCTAAGGCGCGGCCGCCCGCCGGACATGGGTGACCTCGCGGGCGGGGGGATGGCCACCTTGCCCCCAGTCGAACACAGATTCTATCCTGCCAGGATGACGAGCCTGGATCCTGACCGTCTCCGGTTCGCTCAGATCGCCGGTGCCGCCGCCCGGCACGCCCAGGCCTGGCTCACCGCCGAGCAAGAGGCCGCGGCGGTCGCCGAGCTGGCCCAGGCCGCGGCCGGGCGCGCCGACCTGCTGGCCGAATGCGCCGGCACCGCCCTCGGCTTCGGCGAGGGCGGGCAGGACGCCGCGCGCTACCGGCAGATCGCCGAACTGTGCATCGCCGCCGGGGCGGACCGCTCGCTCATTGGGCGCTGGATCGCGGTCGGGCGCGAGCGGGCCGCCGCCGCGCGGGCCAGGCCGCACGCCGGTCCCCGCGCAACGGAGTAGCCGGTCCCGTGCCGCACGGCATCCGCGCTGTCGTGCGCCCGGAAACAAAGCAAACCCGGCGCTGAGGTGCGCTTTTCGCAAACGGGGGCTTGTTTTTCAGTGGGAAACGGTGCTGCCGTTTCGGTGATTCCGCGGCGGGATCAGCCGGGTGAATGTGGTCGCTGTGACAGCTGTCTCAGGTGGGTGCCCAGGTGTGCTTTTGGCCAATGTTGTCAGCATCCCGTGGTTTCAAGCTACCCGGCTGGGCAGGTCTGAAGAACCAATGGCCCACGGATACACCGTCAGGGACATCTGACCGGTTGTTGCCGGGCTGCCGGGGGCAGAGCCGCCATTTCGCGGCGGCAGCCACGGACGTGGCCGCGCCGCCGGGCCGTTTGGCGCGGTGCCGGGCGAGCGAAAAGCAGTAAGTGAGGAGAGACAGATCTATGCCAGGAACGCAGGCATCCGTTGAGGAACGCCTCGAGCAACTGCTGCAGGCCGGGGAGTTCCCGCCGCCGCCGGAGTTCGCCGCACGGGCCAAGGTGCGCGATCAGGCGGTCTACGAGAAGGCAGCCGCCGACGGGCCGGCCTGGTGGGCGGACCAGGCGCGGCAGCGGCTGGCCTGGCCGACCCCGTTCAGCTCCGTGCTCGATGACAGCAACCCGCCCTTCTACACCTGGTTCGCCGACGGCCGGCTCAACGCCTCCTACAACTGCCTGGACCGGCACGTTGAGGCGGGTCACGGCGACCGGGTCGCGTTCCACTGGCGCGGCGAGGAGGGCGAAGAGCGCGACGTGACCTACGCCGGGCTGCTCGCCGACGTCCAGCGGCTCGCCAGCGGGCTGAAGGCACGCGGAGTCCGCAAGGGCGACGTGGTCGGGATCTATCTGCCGATGATCCCCGAGGTCGTGGTGGCGATGCTCGCCTGCGCCCGGATCGGCGCGCCGCACAACGTGATCTTCGGCGGCTTCGCGCCCGGCGCGGTGCGGGAGCGGCTCGACGTGTCGGACGCGAAGGCGCTGATCACCGTCGACGGCGCCCGGCGCAAGGGCAAGACGGCCGGCGTCAAGGCCGCCCTCGACGAGGGCATCGCCGGCCTGGCGGGGCTCGAGACCGTCGTGGTCGTGCGGGCGACCGGGTCGCAGTGCCCGATGATGGCGGAGCGCGACGTGTGGTACCACGAGCTGCTCACCGGCGCCGGCGCCCGCTGCCCGGCCGAGCCGATGGAGGCCGAGCACCCGCTGTTCCTGCTCTACTCCTCCGGCTCCACGGCCAAGCCCAAGGGCATCGTGCACACCACCGGCGGGTACCTGACCGGCGTCGCCACCACCACCGCCATGGTGTTCGACCTCGATCCGGAACGCGATGTCTTCTGGTGCACGGCCGACGTCGGCTGGATCACCGGCCACTCCTACATCGTGTACGGGCCGATGGCCAACGGCTGCACGTCGGTGATGTTCGAGGGCGCGCCCGACTACCCGGACAAGGACATCTGGTGGGAGATCGTGGAGCGCTGCCGGGTGTCGGTCTTCTACACCGCGCCCACCGCCATCCGCGCCGCCATGAAATGGGGGCCGGAGTACCCGGGCCAGCATGACCTGACGTCGCTGCGGCTGCTCGGCACCGTCGGTGAGCCGATCAACCCGAAGGCATGGCTGTGGTACTACGCCGTCATTGGGGGGGAGCGCTGCCCCATCGTGGATACGTGGTGGCAGACCGAGACCGGCTCGATCATGATCTCGCCGCTGCCGGGCCTCACCCCGGCCAAGCCCGGCTCGGCCACCCGGGCGCTGCCGGGCGTGTCCGCCGCGCTGTTCGGCGAGGACGGGAACGAGATCGACGAGGGCAGCGGCGTGCTCGTCCTCACCCAGCCCTGGCCGAGCATGCTCCGGACCCTCTACGGCGACCGGGACCGGTTCGTCAAGACCTACTTCGAGCGGTTCGGCCCGCGCAGCTACCTCGCCGGCGACGGCGCGCGCCGGGACTCCGGCGGCTACTTCTGGATCACCGGCCGGATCGACGACGTCATCAACGTGTCCGGCCACCGGCTGTCCACCGCCGAGATCGAATCGGCGCTCGTCGCCCATATCGCGGTGGCCGAGGCCGCGGTCATCGCGGTCAGCGACGAGTCCACCGGCCAGGCGGTCATCGCCTACGTCACGCTCGGCCAGGACGCCGCCTCCGGGCCCTCGCTCGAGGCGGAGCTGCGCGAGCACGTGGCCGGCCGGATCGGGAAGCTCGCACGGCCAAAACGGATCATCTGGGCCGATGACCTGCCCAAGACCAGGTCCGGCAAGATCATGCGCCGGCTGCTGCGCGACATAGCAGAGGGCCGCGAGCCCGGAGATGCCACCACTCTCGGTGACCCCTCCGTGCTCGACAAGCTCCAGAAGGCCACCACATCGGAAGGCACGTAGCCAGAAGGCACGAGACAGAGATGGGAAACCAAGCCATGACGACATCCCCGCAGCCACAGCAGGACGGACTGGGACGCCCGTCACCCGACCTGGCCACGGTCCGCGACCGGGTGGTCCTGGTCACCGGCGGCACGCGCGGCATCGGCGCCGCCATCTGCCAGCAGCTGGCCGCCGAGGGCGCGAACATCGCGGCCGGCTACTGGCGGGGCCGCGAGAGCGCGGAGAAGTTCCACGCCAGCATGACGGCCGAATACCCGGGACAGCGGATCACCGTGCACGAGGGAAACATCGGTCACCCCGATGACTGCCGCCGGGTGATCAGCGAGGTCATTGACCAGCACGGCCGGCTCGACATCCTGGTCAACAACGCCGGCATCGCCATCGACCGGACCGTGGCCAAGATGACCGACGACGACTGGCAGAAGGTGATCGCCGTCAACCTGTCCGGCGCGTTCTTCATGGCCCAGAACGCGCTCGAGCACATGCTCGGGCGCGGCACCGGCCGGATCATCAACGTGTCCTCGGTGATCGGGGAGACCGGCAACATCGGCCAGGTCAACTACGCGGCCTCCAAGTCCGGGCTGTTCGGCCTCACGAAGTCGCTGGCCAAGGAGGCCGTGTTCCAGCTCAACCGGGCCGGCAAGCCGGGCGGTGACGGGATCGGGCTGACCGTCAACGCGGTCACCCCCGGGTTCATCGCCACCGACATGCTGGCCAGCATGCCGGAGAAGTCGCTGGACCGGGTGCGCGCGCAGATCCCGCTGGGCCGACTCGGGCGGCCGGAGGAGATCGCCCGCGTGGTCGGCTTCCTGGCCGCCGACCAGTCCGCCTACATCACCGGGCAGGTCTGGGCCGTCAACGGCGGCCTGGACATGTGAGCCGCGAGCTTTCGACTGGAGGAGTCATGAACAACGGCCGGGACATCCTGGTGCTGGCAGGCACCAGGACGGCGATCGGCAAGTACGGGGGCGCCCTGGCGGCGGTCCCGCCCTGCGACCTCGGCGCCACCGTGGTGCGCGAGGCGGTCAGCCGGGCCGGTGTGGAGCCCGGCCAGGTCGGGCACACGGTGTTCGGCAACGTGATCCACACCGAGACCCGGGACATGTACCTGGGCCGGGTGGTGTCGGTGAACGGCGGGCTGCCGGTCGAGACGCCGGCGTTCACGCTGAACCGGCTGTGCGGCACCGGGCTGCAGGCGATCGTGTCCGCCGCCCAGGCCATCGCGCTCGGCGACTGCGACGCCGCCGTGGCCGGTGGCGCCGAGTCGATGAGCCGGGGCCAGTACTGGCTGCCCGCCATGCGCTGGGGCCAGCGGATGCAGGACGGCGTGGCCGTCGACGCCATGATCGGCGCGCTCACCGACCCGTTTGACGACTGCCACATGGGCGTCACGGCCGAGAACGTGGCCCAGGATTTCGGCGTCTCCCGCGCCGACCAGGACGCCCTCGCCGCCGAAAGCCACCGCCGCGCGGCAGCGGCAACGGACGCCGGGTACTTCGAGGAGCAGATCACGCCGGTCGAGGTCAAGGGCCGCAAAGGCACGGTCACCGTCGACACCGACGAGCACATCCGGCCCGGCGTCACCGTGGACGACCTGGCCAAGCTGAAGCCAGCCTTCGCCCAGGACGGCACGGTCACCGCGGGCAACGCCTCGGGCATCAACGACGCCGCGGCCGCGGTCGTGCTCGCCGATGCGGCGTTCGCCGAGCGCCACGGGCACACCCCGCTCGGGCGGCTGGTCGCCTACAGCCACGCCGGCGTCGAGCCGCGGATCATGGGCATGGGCCCGGCGCCCGCGGTGCGCAAGGTGCTCGACCGGGCCGGGATGAAACTCGACCAGATCGACGTGATCGAGCTGAACGAGGCCTTCGCGGCCCAGGCGCTCGCCGTGGCCAGGGAGCTCGGGCTGCCACCGGACAAGACCAACCCCAACGGCAGCGGCGTCTCCCTCGGCCACCCCATCGGCGCCACCGGCACGATACTGGCCATCAAGGCGCTGTACGAGCTGCGCCGCACCGGCGGGCGGTACGCCCTGGTCACCATGTGCATCGGCGGCGGCCAGGGCATCGCCGCCATCTTCGAGAGGGCATGACGGGTCCTCACCCGCGGGTGGACCGCGGCGGGAGCGGCGACACGGAAGGAGGCACATGAGCCCGCAGGAGGGAACGGCATGGCAGGTCGGGGCCGACGCGAGTGAGGTGCTCGGCCCCGAGAGCGGCGTGTTCGCCCAGGTGGACCCGGTGGACTTCGGGAGCTCGGTGCTGTCCGTGCTCGGCCGCGCCGCCGGCCACCCGGACGAGGTCGGCGGCGCCTGGCGGCGGTTCGGCGCGGCGGTGGCCGGGGCAGGCCCGGCCGCGGTCGCCCGCTGGCTCGGGTCGGACCGCGAGCCGCCGGCACCCGTTGACGACCGGGATAAGCGCTTCGCCGACCCGGCGTGGGACGCCAACCCGGGCTGCTTCGCGCTGCGCCAGGCGTACCTGGCCACCCGGCGGCTGGGCGAGGACCTGCTGGCGGCCGGGCGGGGCAACCCGGTGACGGACCAGAAGGCACGGCTCGCCGTCGGCCTGGCCTTCGATGCCGTGGCCCCTACCAACTTCCTGCCCACTAACCCGGCCGCGCTGAAGAGGGCGTTCGAGACCGGCGGCGCCAGCGTGGCCGCCGGGTCCCGGAACTTCCTCGACGACCTCGTGCACAACCACGGACGGCCGCGCCAGGTCGACACCTCACCGTTCGAGCTGGGCGGCAACCTCGCGGCGACCCCCGGGAAGGTGGTGTTCCGCAACGAGCTGATGGAGCTGATCCAGTACGCGCCGCAGACCAGGCAGGTGCACTCGGTACCGTTGCTGGCCAGCCCGCCCTGGATCAACAAGTACTACATCATGGACCTGGCGCCGGAGCGGAGCTTCCTCGAATGGGCGGTGCAGCACCGGCGCACCGTGTTCGCGATCTCCTACCGGAACCCGGACGCCTCGATGAGCGGCGTCACCCTGGACGACTACCTCATCCACGGGCCCAAGACGGCGCTCGACGTCATCTCCGACATCACCGGCTCATCCAAGATCGACATCGTCGGGCTGTGCCTCGGCGGCGCCGTGACCGCGATGCTCGCCGCCTACCTCACCGAGACGGGCGACGACCGGATCGGCTCGATCACGCTGCTCAACACCCTGCTCGACTACAGCGAGCCCGGGGTGCTCGGCGCCTTCGCCGACGAGCGGACCATCGAACGGCTGGACGCGCAGATGGCCCGGACCGGGGTCATGGAAGGCTCCGCGATGGCCGGCACGTTCGACGTGCTGCGGGCCAACGACCTGATCTTCAGTTACGTGGTGTCCAACTGGCTGATGGGCCAGCAGCCGCCCGCCTTCGACATCCTCGCCTGGAACGCCGACAGCACCCGGCTGCCCGCCGCCATGCACTCCTTCTACCTGCGGTCGCTGTATGCGCAGAACCAGCTCGCGAAGGGTGTGATGGAGCTCGCCGGGCAGGTGCTGTCGCTGGCCAATGTCAAGAGCGACACCTACATCGTGGGCGCGGTCAACGACCACATCGTGCCCTGGCCGTCGTCGTACAAGTCGACGCGCCTGCTCGGCGGCACCGTCCGGTTCGTGCTGTCCAGCGGCGGCCATATCGCGGGCATCGTCAACCCGCCGGGCCCGAAGGCCTGGTACGAGGCCGGCGGGCACAGCCCGGCGGACCCGGCCCGGTGGCGGAAGGCCGCGGAAAGGCACGACGGCTCGTGGTGGGAGGACTGGACGCGCTGGGCCGATGCCCGGGCCGGCCGCCTGGCCGCGCCGCCGCCGATGGGCAGCGACCGCCATCCCGCACTCGGCGCGGCACCGGGCGAGTACGTCCGGGGCTGAGGCCGACGGGTCTGGCCACCGCAGCACCGGAGGTAATCTCTGAACCCGGGTGTGAGCGCGAGCCCGATCCGTCAACTGAACCACACGGGCACCCTTGACTTAAGCCGGAGCTTCTACCGTGGCCCCCCTGACCGCGCTGCTGGACCGGTGGCGCGAGGATCTTGCCGCCTGGGCGATCCCCGAGCACATCACCGCCGCCGTCGCCGAGTCCCCCTGGGTGCTGCCCCGGCAGGTGTTCGCGCGCCGCGCGGACCGGCTGCGCCGTGACCCGGGGGGCCCGTCGTTCGAGCGGGCCTGGGAGGCGCTCGACCCGCCCGGCAGCGTGCTGGACGTCGGCTCGGGGGCGGGGGCGGCGTGCCTGCCGCTGGCCCCCCGGGTCACCACGCTGACCGCGGTCGACGCCGACGGCGAGATGCTCGGGCTGCTCGCCGGGCGGGCCGGCGAGGCCGGCCTGGCGGCGCAGACGGTCCACGGCCGGTGGCCCGACGTCGGCGGGCAGGTCGGGCCCGCCGACGTGGTGACCTGCCACCACGTGGTGTTCAACGTGCCCGACCTGGGCCCGTTCCTGGATGCGCTGACCGGTCACGCCCGCAGGCGGGTCGTCGTCGAGACCGCCGCGGCCCACCCGCTGACCTCGCTCAACCCGCTGTGGCTGCACTTTCATTGCCTTAAACGGCCGGAAGGCCCGACCGCGGCCGACACGATCGCCATCCTGGCCGCAATGGGCCACAACCCGGGGCACACTGAATGGAGCCGCCCGGCCGCAGCCGATTACCGGTCGATGGCGGAACTGGTCGAAGTGACCAGGCGCCGGCTGTGCCTGCCGCCCGAGCGGGCGGGTGAGGTGGAGGCGGCGCTGGTGGAGCTGGGGATCAATCCCGGGCAGCCCGGTGACCTTGGATCGTCCGGGAGAGATGTGGTCACGATCTGGTGGGAGGGGACCGCGTGAACGAGTGGCCGTCGGGCTGGTTCCGTGACGAGAAGCCCAAGCCGGCCGGTGGCGCCGACGGGTCCGGCCCGGCGCAGCCGGGGGCGGGCGAGCCCACCGTGCGCCTGCCCGCGGGCAGCGCCGGGGCGGCCCCGGCCGCCGGCGGCTATGCCCGGGCGGCCGGACGGGGCGGCCAGCGGGCCGGCGCCTGGCCGGAGCAGCCGCCGCCGTACGGCTCGCCGGGCGGCGGCCAGCGCGGCCCGGCCCCGGCCACCCGCCCGCGGGCGCCGCAGCCGCCCCCCCGCGGCCGGGGCGGCGGGCGGGCGGGGCGGCACCGGGGACGGCGCATCCTGCTCATCGCTGGCAGCGTCGTGCTCGTGGCAGGCGTCCTGCTCGGCGCGATGTACTTCTACCTGGACTCCCAGCTCGCCCGGCGCAACGTGCTGGCGGACTACGCGGGCCGCCCGGCGGCGGGCGCCGGCCAGAACTGGCTCATCACCGGCTCGGACAGCCGGGCGGGCCTGACCCGGGCGCAGAAGCGCCAGCTGCACACCGGATCCGACGCCGGGCACCGCTCGGACACCATCCTGATCCTGCATATCCCGTCGAACGGCGGCCGTGCGGTGCTGATCAGCCTGCCCCGCGACTCCTATGTGAACATTCCCGGGTATGGGCAAAACAAGATCAACGCCGCCTACTCGTTCGGCGGCCCGAAGTTGCTCGCCCGAACGGTGCAGGACAACACGGGTCTGCGGATCGAGCACTACATCGGAATCGGTTTCGGCGGCCTGGTGAACGCCGTCGACGCGGTCGGCGGCGTCCGTATGTGCCTGCCGGCCCCGATCCATGATCCGGCCGCCGGCCTGAACCTGGAGGCGGGGTGCCAGACGCTGGACGGCGCGGAAGCCCTCGGGTATGTGCGCACCCGGCACACGTTCGCCAACCAGGATCTCCAGCGCGAGCAGAATCAGCGGCTCTTCCTGCGGGCCCTGCTCCGCAAGATGACCAGCCCGGCCACCCTGCTCAACCCGTTCGCCTCCATCCCGGCCGCGTTCGCCGCCCCGGGCGCGGTCAAGGTGGACTCCGGCTCGCACCTGTACCAGCTGCTCCAGCTCGCGCTCGCCCTGCGTAATCCCCAGACCACGACCGTCCCCATCGCCAACGCGAATTACACGACCGCCGCCGGTGACGCGGTGCTGTGGGACAACGCCAGGGCGAACCGCCTGTTCCGCTACCTGAACCACGACCGGCCGGTGCCCAAGAGCCTGCTGACCGGCTCCCACCTGTCCGGGTAAGAGGCCCGGCATCACGACGCGGGCCCTTTGCCCTTGCGCGGGCGGGGGCAGGTTTCGATAGCATGCGTCGCAACTTATTCGCTGGTATTGGTGGGCGGAGGTCAGATGAGGACCGCCAGCGACTCACGCGACGCACGCCCGCTGGGCCTTTCGTCGCGCGAGGCGCAGATCATGTCCCTTATTGCGGAGGGGCACTCGAACGGGAAGATCGCCGCCCAGCTTGTGCTCGCCGAGAAGACCGTGAAAAACCACGTGAACCGGATCTATGCCAAGCTCGGAGCCGATTCCCGGGCAGCGGCCATCGTCCGCTGGAATGCCGCCAGCAGCGGCCCGGCGTGACCCGCGCCGCCGGCTCCGGGGCGGCCGGCCCTCCCCGGAGCGTGGCCCGCGCCGCTGACCTTGGCATACGATCGTCAGGTCAGACCCAGTGCACGTTCAGGAAATCCTCAGGTAGATCTTCCAGGATCGTCACATGACCACGCCGTCGAGCGACGGGCGGAAGCGGCACGATGCCCGGCTGCTCGTTGTGGAGGATGAGCCGAACATCCTCGAACTGCTGGCCGCCAGCCTGCGCTATGCCGGATTTGAGGTGATCACCGCCTCGGCCGGCACGGAGGCGGTGCAGGCGGCGGGCCGCCACCGGCCCGATCTCATCGTGCTCGACGTCATGCTGCCGGACATGGACGGGTTCGACGTCATCCGGCGGCTGCGCGGCGGCGGCACCCGCATCCCCGTCGTCTTCCTGACCGCGCGGGACGCGATGGAGGACAAGGTCCGGGGCCTGACCCTGGGCGGCGACGACTACGTGACCAAGCCGTTCAGCCTGGAGGAGGTCATCGCGCGGATCCGGGCGGTCCTGCGCCGGACCAGGGGCGATGCCGCCGAACCCACGCCCCGGCTGAAGTTCGCCGACCTCGAACTCGACGAGGACAGCCACGAGGTGTGGCGGGCCGGGAAGCCGGTCCAGCTGTCCCCGACCGAGTTCAAGCTCCTGCGGTACTTCATGGGCAACGCCAACCGGGTGCTGTCCAAGATGCAGATCCTCGACCACGTGTGGGACTACGACTTCCGCGGCGACACCGGAATCGTCGAGTCCTACGTGTCAGTGCTGCGCCGCAAGGTGGACAGCAGCGGGCCACGGCTGATCCACACCCTGCGCGGCGTCGGGTACGTGCTCAGGCTTCCCTCCTCGTAGCAGCGGTTCATGTCTGTGCAGTCCGGGTTCAGCCGCCGCTGGCAGAAGGTCCGGCGGGCAACCGGCCGGGTCCCGCTGCGGATCAAGCTGATCAGCGCGGTGCTCGCGCTGGTCTTCATCGCCCTGGGCACCATCAGCATCGGGGGCGTCACGCTGCTCCGCAATTACCTGCTCGCCCCGTACGACGCCGGCCTGCTCTCCACCGAGACCCAGCACGACGCCCAGCACGCCACGGAGAGGTGCCTGGTGCCCCCGGCCTCGTGCCCGGTGCCCCTGGCGGGTGGCGGGATGGTCGACTGGCTGCCGGCGCGCGGCTCGCTGCAGCAGGTGGCGGTGCCGGTGCAGCCCCAGTTCGTCATCATGCCGTCCCTGGCGAATATCACGCCGGGGCCGGCCATCCCGGCCGACCCGGGCTGGGCGGCGGGCCTCACGGGCAAGACGACCACCGTGCCGGCGCAGTCGGGCGGCGGCCACTGGCGGCTGACCGCCTTTCCCACCCAGTTCACCAACAACGCGACCGGGCAGTCGACCACCGGCACCATCATCGTGGGGGTCGACGTGTCCAGCGTCTACCGGACCTTGTACGGGCTGGCGCTCATCGACCTGATCGTGAGCGCGGTCGTGCTGGTCGCGCTGGCCATCATCGGGATCGCGATCGTCCGCACCAGCCTGCGCCCGCTGACCGACATCGAGCTCACCGCGGGGGCGATCGCCGCCGGCGATCTGTCCCAGCGGGTGCCCGACCGCGACCCCCGGACCGAGGTAGGGCGGCTCGGCCGCTCGCTCAACGCCATGCTGGCCCAGGTCGAGGCCGCGTTCCACGCGCGGGAGAAGTCCGAGGCCGCCGCCCGGCGGTCCGAGGAAAAGATGCGCCAGTTCGTGGCCGACGCCAGTCACGAGCTGCGGACGCCGCTGACCGCGATCCGCGGCTACGCCGAGTACTACCGGCAGCGCGGCGGCGCGGGCAACGGCGCGCGCCACGCCGCGCCCGCGGACACCGAACCCATCCTGGCCGACGGCGCCCGGCTCACCGAGCCGGACATAGACCGGATCATGCAGCGGGTGGAGCAGGAGTCCGCCCGGATGGGGGTGCTGGTGGAGGACATGCTGCTGCTGGCGCGGCTCGACCAGCAGCGGCCGATCGAGCGCAGGCCGGTTGACCTGCTCACCCTCACCGCCGACGCGGTGCAGGACGCCCGGATAATCGCCCCCCGGCGGAAGATCGAGCTGGCGGTCGGCCGCGGCGCGGCCTTCCTGGTCCTCGGCGATGAGGCCCGGCTGCGGCAGGTCATCACCAATCTGATGAGCAACGCCCTCTCCCATACTCCCGACGGAACGCCGATCGACGTCCGGATCCTCACCCACGGCCCGGACGGCCGTCTCCCGGTGCCCAGCGTGACCATCGAGGTCGACGATCATGGTCCCGGCCTGAGCGAGGAGCAGGCCGAACGGGTCTTCGAGCGGTTCTACCGGGCCGACCAGGCCCGGGGGCGCAAGACCGGCGGCGCCGGGCTGGGCCTGGCGATCGTCGCCGCCCTGGTGGACGCCCACGACGGGGCCGTCGGTGTGGATACCGCTCCCGGCAGCGGCGCCATGTTCTGGATCACGCTCCCGCTGGCCGCCGACGCGGCCTGACCGCGCCCGGGGCAGGCGGACGGCGGTCTCACCCGGACGCCAGGGCGGCCCGGGCGGCCTCGGCGACCGGCGCGGCGTAGGCGGCGCCGAACAGGCAGGCGTGGACGAGCAGCGGATGCAGCTGGTGCAGCGGCACCCGCGCCCGCCAGCCCGCCGCCAGGGGGGCCGCCTCGTCGTAGCTGGCCAGGATCCGGTCCAGGAACGGCGCGCCGAACAGGGCCAGCATCGCCAGGTCGGTCTCCCGGTGCCCGCCATGCGCGGCCGGGTCGATCAGCCAGCCCCGCCCACCGGACCACAGCACGTTCCCCGACCAGCAGTCCCCGTGAAGGCGGCTCGGCGGCTCGGCCGGGCCGGCCAGCCCGGTGATGCGGGCCAGCACGGCCTCCACCGGCCGCACCTGCGCCGGGCCGAGCGCGCCCGCGTCGGCGGCCCGTCGCAGGTAGGGCAGCAGCCGCCGGCTGGCGTACCACTCCGGCCAGGCGCCGGCGTCCCCCGCTGCCTCCCGGCCGGCCGCGGGCCCGTCATTCGGCAGCGGCAGGCTGGCGATGAACCCCGGCCACGGCGCCCCGAACCGGTCGGCACCGGCCGCATGCAGCCGGGCCAGGTCGCGCCCGAACCGCCCGGCCGAGGCCGCATCCGGCGTCCCGGGCGGCAGCCAGGAAATGACCAGCAGGGACTCGTCCCAGCCGACCACGCCGGGCACCGGCACCGCCGCGGCCCCGCCCAGCCAGCCCAGTCCCCGGGCCTCGGCGCCCAGCGCGCCGGCCGGGCCGGCGGCCGCCTCCTTGACGAACACCACCCGCCCGTCGCCGAGGGTGGCGCGGTAGTGGCGGGCCTGGTGCTGGGAGCCGGTGAGCCGCAGTTCGCTCACCCCGGCGCCGGCCAGCCGGGCCAGGCGCTGGGCGATCTCCCCCTGGGTGTGCCCGCTCACCGGCCGGCGGGTTGCGCGCCCAGAAACTCCGCGAGCCGCCCGGCCAGCCCCTTCGCGGCGGCATGGATCAGCTCGAACGCGCGGGTGTACTCGCCGGGCTGGCCGCCATAGGGGTCGGGCACCTCGCCGTCGAAGGGATCGTCTCCGGTCAGGCCGGGGTCGAACGAGCGCAGCAGCCGCATCCGGCCGACGGCGTCGGAGCCGCGCGCCATCCGGCGCAGGTCGGCGAGGTTGCTCGCGTCCATCGCGAGCAGCAGGTCGTACCCGCCCAGCCAGGAGGCCTCGATCTGGCGGGCCCGGTGCGCGGACCCGTCGTAGCCGTGCCGGGCGAGCTCCGCCCGGGCCGGCCCGTATATCCGCTCCCCCACGTGCCAGTCTCCGGTGCCCGCGCTCTCGACGGTCACCGCCCCGGCCAGGCCCGCCCGCGCCAGTTCCTCACGAAGTATCACCTCGGCCATGGGCGAGCGGCAGATGTTCCCCAGGCAGACCAGGCAAACCCGGTAGGGACCAAACGATTGACGGGGCCCGGGCAGTGCCTCGGTGCCGGGTCTTTGAACGGACATGCAACCAGAATGCCCCACCACGGCTAGTGTTGCCCGTGATGCCTGCGAATGAGACATACCGGTCACTGTCGTACTGGCTGGACTCGATGCCGGGCCCGCTGGCCCCCGCCGACCCGCTGCCGGGAGACCTCGACGTTGACGTGGCCATCGCCGGCGCCGGGTTCACCGGGCTGTGGACGGCCTACTACCTGGCCGGCGCGCAGCCCGGCCTGCGGGTCGCGGTCTGCGAGGCGAACATCGCCGGGTTCGGCGCGTCCGGGCGCAACGGCGGCTGGTGCTCCGCGCTGTTCCCGGCGTCGCTGGCCAAGCTCACCAGGATGGCGGGCCGGGACGCGGCCATCGCCATGTACCGGGCGATGCAGCGATCCGTGGACGAGGTGGGCCGGGTCGCCGCGGCCGAGGGCATCGACTGCCACTGGGCCAAGGGCGGCACGGTGCACTTCGCCCGCTCCGCCACCCAGCTCGAGCGCGCCCGGGCCGAGATCGCCGAGGTGCGGGAGTACGGGTTCGGCGAGGAGGACCTGCGGCTGCTGACCGCGGCCGAGGCACCGAGATCGCGCCGGGGAGCCTGCACACGCCGATGGGGACCGTGCGGGCGCGGTACGTGATCCGGGCCACCGAGGGCTACACGCCGCGCCTGCCCGGCCTGGAGCGCGCCATCGCTCCCGTTTACTCGCTGATGATCGCGACCGAGCCGCTGCCGGAGGAGGTGTGGGCGCAGATCGGCCTGACCGCCAGGCCGACCTTCGGCGACCACCGGCACATGATCATCTACGGCCAGCGGACGGCGGACGGGCGGCTGGCGTTCGGCGGCCGCGGCGCTCCGTATCACCTGGGGTCGGCGATCAGGCCCGACTTCGACCGGGAGCCGCGGGTCTTCGAGGCGCTGCGGCACACCCTGACCGACCTGTTCCCGGTCCTCACCGGCGCGAAGGTGACGCACACCTGGGGCGGCCCGCTGGGCATCCCGCGTGACTGGTGCGCGTCCGCCGGGCTGGACCCGGCCACCGGCCTCGGCTGGGCGGGCGGCTATGTCGGCGACGGCGTCTCCACCACGAACCTGGCCGGGCGGACCCTGGCCGACCTGATCCTGGAGACGGACAGCGATCTCACCCGGCTGCCGTGGGTGAACCACCGCTCGCCTCGCTGGGAGGCCGAGCCGCTGCGGTGGCTGGGGATGAACACCGGCCTGCACACCATGAGCTGGGCGGACAAGCGGGAGGCGCGCACCGGCCGCCAGTCCCTCGCGGCACAGGTGTTCGGCCGGTTCCTGGGCGGCTGACCGGCGGCGGCCACGGGCCTGTGGCTGGTTCGCGCCGCCGGCGGGAATGCTGTTACCATCACTGAGTCTCAAGCGCCGCTAGCTCAACTGGCAGAGCAGCGGACTCTTAATCCGCGGGTTCGGGGTTCGAGTCCCTGGCGGCGCACCCGTGCTGAGCTGCTGAGACGCAGGTCGCGCCCAGCAAAGTCGTGGAACGACTGCTCGTTCCACGATCGGTCGTCCTTACGCTGTCGTTGACGGTGCGCTGGTGACGCAGGGTGACTGGTCATTGGCCGTCGTGCCGACCAATTCCGCGGCCAGCCGGACTTTGGGAGCGGCGAGGTCATGTGCCCGACAACACCTCCAGCACAGCTGCACGCCGCTGCCCCTAGGAGATCTTTAATTGCGGGGTTATGGTCTGATGACGGCGGGCGCGTGGTGCGGTATGCCGGTTGTGGGAGGTATCCCGATGGTGGCGGGCTGACTGCAGCTGAGCGTGCCCGCCGGGAGCAGGTCCGGTTAGCAGCCGCGGATCTGATCGAGGCCGGGTCCGTGATCGGGAGGTCGCCAGGCATTTTCCGGGTGTCGCGGATGTCGGTGAATCGGAGGCGGCGGGCGCTGGCCGGGGGTGGCCGGCGGGCGCTGGCTTCCAAGGGCGCGGGTGGTGCCCAGTGCAAGCTGAGTCCCGGCCAGGTGCGTGAGCTGGAAGCGGTGCTGGAGGCGGGCCTCTGCGATGAGTTTCCGGGCCGCCGCGGGTCTCATTTCGTGATCCCGGTAGCGGCTGGCTGCAGGAGTGGTCAGGCCAGATCGGAGCCCAGCTGAAGGACGGGCTGCGCGAGAACCCGGGCTGGATCGCCTTCGCGCGCGAGAACGGGACCGTCTACCACACCTCCACCGTGTCGGCGCCTGACCCGTTCGTCGCCCCGTACTACAGCTTCCTGCTCGAGCGAACGCCGAAAGCCCAGCCCGCCGAGCCCCGCAGCTGGCGGAAGGACGAGTACCCGGACTGACGCCGGCCGGCCCGGTTCGCGGGCCCATAACCGGCGTGAGATGGAGGCGACCGTAACGCTGGTGGGCCAGTGGCAGCCGGTGGAGCTCTTCGAGGGCAACGTCCCGAGCTTCGACGGGGGCTGCGTCGACAACCCCTTCCGCTGGTGCGACAACCTGGCCAACAACGATCCGACGGTCCTCACGTTCATGTCGAAGGCGTTCGCCACCATGGTGGTCCAGATGGCCTTCGACACGAAGGTCATGTCGGCCAGCAACAACGCCGTCTACAAAAAGAAGCTGCCGATCGCCGGGGAAACCAGCCGACGATTCGCCGCCAGATAACGGGATGACGGCGCGGCGCCGGGCACAATGTGCCGGCGCCGCGCCAGCAGTCAGCCACGGTTGGCGATCGCGGGCAACATCAGATCAGCCTGAGCTGCCGGGCGCGGCGGACCGCCTCGCCGCGGTGACCCGCCGCCAGCTTGCGGTAGATGTTTTTGAGGTGCGACTTGACCGTGTTGATGGAGATGTACAGCTCGCTGGCAATCTCGGCGGTGGTCAGCATCCCCGACACGTGGCGGAGCACTTCGCGCTCACGTTCGCTGAGCTGCTCGACGATGACGGGCGTCACCGGCGCCGTGGTGGCTTGGCCAGCCGGCGCCAAGCCTTTGCTGGTCAGGCCGGACCCGAGCAGTTGCCGGTGGGCGCGGGCCAGTGCAGGATCACGCCGTAGCACCGGCCCAAGCCAGGTCCGCTCCAGGGCGAACGGCAGCCGGAGCTGCTCTCGTTCGCCCA
>WNFX01008895.1_pt1 | contig 18674 bp, 24 predicted proteins | sample 5400111 | NCBI WGS metagenome assembly WNFX01 (sample SAMN13153363, study PRJNA577476) | soil metagenome | isolation source: 40 cm soil or saprolite under grassland replicate 1 | place: USA:California | collected 2016-06-15 | reverse complement strand
GTGGGGGCCGGGCTGGGTTGAGTGCGGGCCGGGCTGGTCCGCGGATCGCTCTGGGCGGTTCAGGTGGGCCAGCGCTGTGCCGCAGATCGGTCCGGGAGCGGGCACGTCCATCCAGGGCGTGGGCTGCTCCGCGAACGGCGTGGGCTGTTCCGCGAACGGCGTGGGCTGTTCCGCGGAGGGCGTGACCGGCTCTGGTGTGGCTGCCGACGGCGTGACCGGCGCGGGGGCAGCGGGCACGTCCATCCAGGGCGTGGGCTGCTCCGCGAACGGCGTGGGCTGTTCCGCGAACGGCATGGGCTGCTCCACGGAGGGCGTGACCGGCTCTGGTGTGGCTGCCGACGGCGTGACCGGCGCGGGGGCGGCGGGCGCGCCGTCCGACGCGCCCGCCCCCGCGCCCAGGCCCTGTTCCCGGTGATCGTTCATGGCAGTTCGAGCACCTCGACGATCTCGCCGGCCGGCAGGCTGGTGACCGCCTCGGGAACGATGATCAGCGCGTTGGCACGGGCCAGCGAGGCGATCTGGTGCGAGGACTGCCCGGTCAGCGGTGTCACCGCGCCGGCCTGCGTGTCCAGCGTTCCGCGCAGGAACGATCTCTTGCCGTTGGGCGACGACACAGCCTCTGTGAGCCTGCACCGGCGCTGTGCCTCCCGTATCGCAGAAAGATCCTGGAGAGCTCGCAGGGCCGGACGGGCGAAGAGCAGAAACGATACGAACGCGCTCACCGGGTTGCCTGGCAGGGTCAGGATCGGGGTGCTGTCCCTGCCGAGCAGCCCGAACCCTTGCGGCATTCCTGGCTGCATCGCGATCTTGCGGAACGTGACCGTGCCGAGCTTGGTCAGGGCCGCCTTGACCACATCGTGCTCACCGCCCATGCTGACCCCGCCGCTGGTGATCAGCAGATCAGCGTCGGCCGCGGCCCGCTCAACGGCGGCGAGCACGGCGCCTGGATCGTCCGGCAGCGTGCTGTGCCTGGTGGTCTCGCAGCCCGCCTGGCGGGCGCAGGCGGCCAGCATGTAGCTGTTGGACTCCCAGATCCGGCCGGGGATCAGCGGCTGGCCTGGCTCGGCGAGTTCGCTGCCGGTGGAGATGACCGTGACCCTGGGCCGGCGCCTGGCGAGCACCGTGCCGTGGCCGGCCGCTGCCAGCACGCCGATCTGGGCTGGCCCGAGCAGGGTGCCGGCCGGGACCAGCAGGTCACCAGGCTGGGCATCGCCGCCTGCCCGGCGGATCGCGTTGCCCTTGGCTGCTGGCCGGCTGATCGCCACGACCGGCCGGCCGCCCGGTCCCGGTAGCGTCAGGCCGGTGCCGCCCAGGCCGGCCCCGGTTGTGCCGCCCGCGCCGGCCCCGGTTGTGCCGCCAACACCGGTTCCCTGCTGCGTCCACTCGACCGGGACGACCGCATCCGCCCCGGCCGGCAGCAGCGCGCCGGTCATGATCTTGATGCACCTGCCGGGCGTCAGCGTTCGTGAGGTGGTGTCGCCGGCGGCTACCTCGGCCTCGACCGGCAGGACAACCGGTGCGCTCTCCGACGCCGTAGCGACGTCGGCCGCCCGCACCGCATAACCGTCCATCCCGGAGTTGTCGAAGCCGGGCAGCTGCGAGGCGGCGGTCACATCCGCCGCCGTCACGGCTCCCTCGGCCTGCTCCAGGAAAAGCTCGGCGGGCGGCAGCGGCCGGATCGCCGCCACGATCTCGCTGACGTAGCTCTCGACCGGCTGCATCGCCACCCGTTCCCCTCGCCGCGTCCTGCCGCGCTTCGCCTTGCCTCGGTTGGCGCGCTGTCTCTGTCGCCGCGCCACAGTGCCTATCCTGCCGCAGCACGCGCACCGGGCGCGGCGCCCGCCCCGGCGCGGCGGCCATCAGGTGGCGCGCCGGCTACGGCAGCGTGGCAAGGAACGCCCGCAGCCACGGGATGAATTCCTCCGCGATGTCCGGCCTGGCGCACGCGAACTCGACGGTCGTCCGCAGGAAGTCGAGCTTGTTGCCGGTGTCGTAGCGGCGGCCGCGGAACAGCACGCCGTGCACGCCGCCGCCGTGCCGGTGATCGGGCTCGGCGACGGCGAGCGTCCGCAGCGCGTCGGTCAGCTGGATCTCGTCGCCACGGCCCGGCGGCGTCTCGCGGAGCACGTCGAAGATGGTGGGGTCGCAGACGTACCTGCCGATGATGATCCAGTTCGACGGGGCCTCGCTCGGGTCCGGCTTCTCGACCAGATCGGTGACCGCCACGACATCCTGATCGTCGGTCGGCTTGAACGCCACGCAGCCGTAGGCCGACACCTGGTCGGGCGGTACCTCCATCAGTGCGACGATGCTGCCGCCGTACCTGTGCCTGGCCGCGATCATCCTGGTCAGCAGCGGCTGGTTCTCCTCGATCAGGTCGTCGCCGAGCAGCACGGCGAACGGCTCGTTGCCGACGTGCTCGGCCGCGCAGAGCACGGCGTGGCCGAGTCCGCGCGGCTCGTCCTGACGCACGTAACTGACCGACGCGAGCTCCGCAGGCGCGCGCACGTCTGCCAGGGCCCGCTGATTGCCGCGGGCGGCGAGCTGGGCCTCGAGCGCCTGCGAGCGGTCGAAGTGATCGGAGATGGACGCCTGGTTGTCGCCGGTGATCAGCAGTACATCCCTGAGCCCGGCCCCGACCGCTTCCTCGACCACGTACTGGATGGCCGGTTTGTCCACGACAGGGAGCATGACCTTGGGCGTCGCCTTGGTGGCTGGCAGGAACCGGGTGCCGCGGCCGGCGACTGGGATGACCGCCTTGGTGACGGCGGCTGAATAAGCCATGCTGAGAACCCTAACTAGCCCGCGAGAGGACGTCGTGCACGGCATGGCAGGAAGTGATCAGCCGCTGAACGGGGGTAGAACTCCTACGGAGGACTGCCCGCCGGCCGCCGCGGCCCGCCTCGCCGCGCGGAAAGCCCAGCTGCGTCGGGGCGTGCTGGCCGCCAGGGCCGGGATCAGCGCGGCCGACCTGGCCGCCGCCGGACGTGCGCTGCGGGACGCGATCATGGAGCTGCCTGAGATCGGCATGGCTGGCACGATCGCGGCGTACCTCTCGGTTGGCGTGGAGCCGGACACCCGCGGCCTGGTCTACGCCCTGTGGAAGCGCGGCAGCTACGTGCTGCTGCCCGTGCTGCGGGACGACTACGACCTGGACTGGGCGTCCTACGAGGGCCCGGACGCGCTCGCGCCAGGGCGGAACGGCCTGCTCGAGCCCACCGAGCCGCGGCGCGGCCAGCGGGCGATCAGCAGCGCCGACCTGGTGCTCGTTCCCGCGCTGGCGGTCGACCGGCGCGGCAACCGGCTCGGCCGCGGCGGCGGCTGCTACGACCGGGCGCTGACCAGGGTTGGTGCCGCCGTGCCGACGATCGCCCTGCTCTACGATGCCGAGCTGGTTGACGAAATCCCCGCGGCGCCGCACGACCAGCGAGTGCGAGCCGTCGCGCAACCTGGCGGAGGAATCACCAGGTTCGCGTAACCGTTGCTAGCATTTAGCAGTTGACGGTGGCGAGTGCTAACGCTTCCTGGGAGGACGCAGTGCCGACGTACCAGTACGCCTGCACCGAATGCGGTGACCGGCTTGAGGTGGTGCAGCGGTTCAGCGATGACCCGCTCAGCGTCTGCGCGGCGTGCGGCGGCAGGCTGCGCAAGGTGTTCTCGCCGGTCGGCATCGTGTTCAAGGGCTCCGGCTTCTACCGGACAGACAGCCGGCGCGCCGGCGTGAACGGCAAGGACCGGGCGGCCGTCGGCGCCGATAGCGGGCCCGGGTCCGCAGAGGGCGGGTCCTCCGACGGCCGGTCCTCCGACGGCCGGTCCTCCGACGGCCGGTCCTCCGACGGCCGGTCCTCCGAGAGCGGTTCGGCCGCCAGCGGCTCGGCCGGGAAGTCGGAGAGCGGCGGCAAGCCAGACTCCGGCAAGACCGAGTCGGCCGGAACCGGATCTGGCGGCGGCGGGTCAGGCAAGGCAGCCAAGCCGTCGGCCGCCACCAGATCCAAGCGGGGCGGTTCGTCCGACATCCGGCCGAAAGTCGCCTGACGCCGGTGAGCGACTGGGCGGGCATCGGGGTCATCGGCGGCTCCGGGTTCTACGAGTTCCTCGATGACGCGACCGAAATCCAGGTCGACACGCCGTACGGCCCGCCCAGCGACCCGCTGACAATCGGCAACGTGGCTGGCCGCCCGGTCGCGTTCCTGCCACGGCATGGCAGGGACCACCGGTTCCCGCCGCACCGCATCCCCTTCCGGGCGAACATGTGGGCGCTGCGCTCAGTCGGCGTTCGCCAGGTCCTCGGCCCAGGCGCCGTCGGGTCGCTGACCGCCTCGTACGGTCCAGGCACGCTGGTGATCCCCGACCAGCTGGTCGACCGCACGACCGGCCGCTCGCAGACGTACTTCGAGGACGGCGGCGCCGTGCATGTGCAGTTCGCCGACCCGTACTGCCCGGTCGGCCGCTCGGTCGCGATCGTGGCCGGTCACGCCGCCGGCTGGGTGCCTGCGGGCTCGGGCACGCTGGTGGTGATCGACGGTCCGAGGTTCTCGACCAGGGCAGAGTCTCGCTGGTACGCCGCGCAGGGCTGGACGCTGGTGGGAATGACCGGTCACCCCGAAGCCGTTCTCGCCCGCGAGCTGGCCCTGTGCTATACGGCGATCTCGCTGGTCACCGATACCGATGCCGGTGTGGAGGAGGGCGAGGGCGTCACCCACGAAGAGGTGATGCAGGTCTTCGCGCAAAATGTGACCAGGATGCGCTCGCTGGTCATGAGGATCATCGAAAATCTCCCCGGAGACCGCGACTGCCCGTGCCCGCGCTCGCTGGACGGCCTCAAGCTGCCGATCGCCCTGCCGTAGCCCGCGGAGCCGCTCGATGCACGGTGCGGTGCCGGCGAAGCGGGAACCAGCAGTTACCGGCTAGTCTTGATCGGGCCCTCAGGTCCGGCCCAGCCCCGATAGCTCAGTGGATAGAGCGACTGCCTCCTAAGCAGTAGGTCGCGCGTTCGAGTCGCGCTCGGGGCGCTACCTGCGGAAACGCAGATCCGGCCTTCACAACAGCGCATGTGCAACGACTGCCTGTAGACTGTTTGAGACCCACTTCTACGGGCAGCGCGGGAGGTCCACGTGCCTGCTGTCACCCTCGACGACTTGATCAAGTCCTGGTTAATCGATCTTCGCAGCCGTCACCTGTCGGCCAAGACGGTCACCACGTATGCGGGCGCGGCCCGGCGCCTTGAGGCGGCCCTGCCCGAGCGCTGCCGCAAGGACGCGGCCGAGATCAGCCGCGATGAATTGCGGGAATACTTCGCTTACATCGCACAGTCACGCACTCCTGGCGGCGTCAGCGTGGACTACCGCGCCTTGCAGCAATTCTTCAAGTGGGCTGACGATATAGAGGAAGAGATCACGCCCAACCCTATGGCGAAGATGCGCCCGCCCGTCGTGCCCGATCCAGAAACGCGCGTGCTGCGGGTCGAGGAAATCAAGGCTCTGCGCAAGGCTTGCGGCGGCAAGGACTTCATGGCGCGCCGTGACCTGGCGATCGTGAGCTTGTTCCTCGACACTGGAGTGCGCCGCGCGGAAAACGCCGGCCTGCGGGTGGATGACGTGAAGATCGAGTTGCGCGAAGCGTACGTTATGGGCAAGGGCCGGCGGGCTCGCATTGTGCCGTTCAGCTACCAGACGGCCCGCGCTCTTGACCGGTACGAGCGCGTCCGCAAGACCCACAAGAGCGCTCACCTGGCTGCCTACTGGCTGTCCGAGCGCAGGGGAGCGATGACCGACAACGGGATGGACCAAGCCATCCGCCGTCGTGGTCGTGAGGCGGAAATTCCTGACCTGCACCCGCACATGTTCCGGCACACGTTCGCGCACTACAGCAAGGATGTGCTCAACGACGATGAGCTGATGCGACTGGCGGGCTGGAAGTCCAGGCAGATGCTCGGCCGGTACGCGGCCAGCACGGCCGAGCAACGGGCGAGGGAAGCGGGCAAGCGATCGGCATTGCTTGACCGCCTCTGACCCATGCGTCGGAAGCTGGACCCGCGCCATTGTGGGCGCGGGTCCAGCTTCTTTATGACATTACTGGGCTCGACTGCGGGCGATTGCGGAGCGTTTGGCGAGACGGAGCATGTGCGCGCGCAGCGCATGCTGTGCTCGTCGGTGGCGCTCGTCGACAGGAAGTATTCCGTCTGGGTCTACCTCCCGTTCAAAGCGGTCAAGGAACGCCTTGCGTGCTGGCCTGGTGCGGGCGCTTCGATCGGCGGTGCGGCTCCATGAGATTTCGGCGCCTATTCGCTGATCGATGTTCCTTGCTGGCCGGGCGCCACCTCCTTTCAATTCTCGGCTTCCTTTGTGAGCGGGTCGCGTATTCTGCTGGCGCGGCAAGCGACTCTTGCCGCAGCGTAGTGCCCGCGCGTGGCCCGGCGAGGCTTGGCTACGCACGGTGATCGTCCGTCCGTCCGGACGAGATGAGTGTGTGGCCTCACGCGCGCAGGCGCGCGCGAACGGACGGACGAACTGTCGGTGACGGATTGTGATCGCGGGGCGGTCGCGGCGGTCATCGGCCGGCCTGGCCTGGCTCGGTGCCGCCGGGCGTCGGTGGCGCGCCATCGGCCGCGTATGGTCTGCACGGCCCGCCCGTCGGCGGCGTACTCGCGGAGTCGTTCGTAGATCCAGGTCCTGCCCATGCCGGTGCTGGCGACCAGCTCGGGCACGGTCACGCCGTCAGGACCGGCCGCGCGCAGCGCGGCCTGCAGCGCCGCTTCTGGTCGGCCTTGGTCGTGGTGGCCTGGGTCGTGTTCGTCGGGCTGGGGTGTTCCTGGGGCCGTCTGGGCGGCTCCGGGCTCGGCGAGCGCTGGGCCGGGGTGCTGGGCGGCGTGCCTGGTGATCTGGTCGTCGGTGATCAGGTAGGCCCGGTACCGCTGCGGTGTGGTGTGTTCGGGATCGGAGATCAGGAAGCTGCCTGGCTGGGTGAGCGTGTGCGGCTGCCAGCCGGCCAGGTAAGACCCCTGGCCGAGTACCAGGTCGGCGTCTCGCCGTTCCCGCACGCGCAGGCAGATGCGCACGTCCATTTGGGATCGCACGGCGTGCTTGCCCATGGCTTCCTGAGTCGGCCTCTGGGTTGCGGCGATCAGGTTGACCGCGACGGCCCGGCCGCGCCGGGCGATGGAGTCGGCGCAGTCGTGCGATTCGTCGGTGAGTTCGGCGTATTCATCGACGATGATAACTATGGCTGGATTAGCGGGCGTGGGTTCCCAGGTCTTGTGACCTTCTGCGGCCTTTTGCTGGGCACGCTGGTTGAGCCGGGTCACGGCGTCGCGGAAAAGCCGGTTCGCCTCCGCCGGTGTGGTAGCGAACCGGTGCATGTGCCTTGCCCATGGGGAAAGCTCCATGCCTCCTTTCAGATCTACTCCCCAGATTTCAACATCCAGGCACTTCACTAGCGCTGCGATGATGATATTCAGGATGACGGACTTGCCGGCGCCGGTCATGCCGCCGATCAGCACATTGCGGCGCAAGATGCTGATCCGCGCCGGCTCGCCGTCTTCGGCCAGGCCGAGTTCGATGAGCTGGGTGATAGACCGTATGAACGCCCCAGGCCATGGGATGGGCTGGGCATGCGGATCGGTCTCGATCACGCGGAGCGTGAACCGGTCCGCACGTTCCTCGTCGGGAAAAATCCTGGCACTGCCCCGGCGCAGGCCAAGACCAGATTCGATGGCGGCTATCTGGCTGATCGCGTGTTCGGCCGTGGTTCCTTTCCTGAGCAGTACCTTGGCCGTCCACCCCCACGCGTCAACAACGATGGACGTGATGCGGGAGCCGGGCAGTCCCATATTCTCGGCCAGGTTCGGCCAGGACTGGATCGTGCGCCACGCGCGGACCCGGGCACGCCGTCGCCGGTGTGCCCACCACGGAATACCGAGAACAAATGTCGCGATGGTCGCGACCGTTGGCAGCGGCTTCGTGGTTGGGCCGACCGCGACGGCTGCGGCCAGCCATCCGCCGGCTGCCGCAATAACGGCAGTGGCATAGGCGCGTTCGACCGGCCGTCCGATACCGCATGTATCCCATACCGTGGCCAGCAGTCGTGCCAGTTTCCGGCCGCCCGGCCACCTGTCCGGCAGACGGCGCGGAAATGCCATCACCATGACCACTAGGCCGGTCGCCGTCGCGATGACGGTTGTTGCGCCCGGGTGATGATGGTGCAGGTTCACCGCTGTCACGAATAGCGCAGCGGTGATGGCGAAGGGTCCGAACGCGGATCGGTTGCGGTAGGCCCACCGGCTGAATGCGGCCAGCGTGACGAGCGACAGTGATTCGTAGGGAATGGGGAACATGACCGGGTAGCCGCCGTGGCGGCCCCGGAACGCGCGGCGCATCTGCCGCCGGTACCGTCGGTACGGCCCGCCGTACATCATCGGCGGCCCCGGTGCCCGTCGTTGTGGCCGGCGAGTTCCCAGCGCAAGAATGCGAGGGGATCAGGTTCGCCATCGGCGGCCGCGCCGAGCGCGGCCTGCATGGCCGCTTGCAGGTTGGCGGCCCGCAAGCGAGCAGTGGCCAGCTCGTCACAGAGCCGCTCGACCGTCCGCAGGAGCGTGGCGGCATCGGTGATTACCGCTGTGATGGCAGTCCCGCAGTGCGGGCACGGAGCGATGCCGGCGAGGCTCGCCAGGTGCGCGGTTATCGCGTCCAGGTCGATCGCCGTGCAGGTCTTGCCGTTGCATGGATTTGAGTTCGAGGTATTGGTCAGGAAAAACCACCTCCAAAGTTTGGCGGGATGGGGCCATAGGCGTCCTTTCTCGTGTCCCGCGCTTTCGGTGGCGCGCGGGACACGCGCGTGATACGGTCATTTCGTGAATGGGCTCCTGGTTACCGGCTTCTGGTCAGAGCAGCCGGAACAGGCTCTTCGTGATCTGGCTGATTTCGCCTTACGGCGTGACCAGCGGGCACGGCGGATGCATTTCTCGCACGTGTCGGCTCCATCCCTGGCCAGTGCGCCGCAGGCACACATACGGCCGGAACGGCAGCCGGCTAAGCGATGAGTCTCGATCAGATATCACCTCCTTTGTCGGCCCAGGCGGTCCTCCTTTCTCCCAGGAATATCCGGTTTGCGCAGCACGACGACCCCGGGTACCATCGCACCCGGGGAACCTGGTTCCCTGCGGGCCGCCCGTGTCTTCCAGAACTCAGGGCGGCCCGCTTGCTTACGTTGTAGGCCGCTATGCGGCGGTGTTGTGGCCGAGCGCGGTCGCTATAGTTTCCGCGACTTCCTTAGGACTGATTCCTGGCGATTGCCCGCCAGCATCTCTGAACCGGCATTCCCACCGAACCGAGCCGTCGTCTGCCACCTGAACTTTCCCGCGATCGGGCAATAGTAGGTTGCTGATTTCGATTTCTGAATGTACTTGATAGAAGTGGTCATCCCGGTAAAGAACATGACTGACGTGCAAGCCGCACCGCGCTAACGCCTGGCCAACGGCCGCCTTCAGCGTCAGGTCACGATGACAGCCGGTGACGCCCGGCGCGGCTTCGGCACCGAGCATGGCTAGCGCCATCTCGATGACTCGCGCTGGATCTACCTGCTGGGCTTGGCACAGCCGGTATTCCCACTCCACAGTCCCGTCGTCGCGGACAGCCAGATCACAAAGCACGCCAGGAACATTCGTAATTTTCAAATATTGTGAGCCGTCCAGCCCCGGGCCACGGACATCAAGCCAGTGGCTAGTCAACTCGTCTGCGAAGGTACGGATAGCCGTGCGCACGGCATGCTCATTCGTCCGCCCAGCCTGTACAAGCGGCATTAGCACCTCCCTTGATCACTCATTAGAACGGCGTACACTGTCTTGCCGCCGGACGGATGAAAGTAGTGACCCCATTCCTTACTGCATGCCTGCACCAGAATCAATCCTCGGCCGCTTTCCGCGTCAATATCGGGCTCACTGAGTATTGGCGGCCGCTCGTCATGGTCGTAGACCTCGATCACAACCAGGCCCGGCAGCCGTCTCAAGGTGAGGCGGATGCTGTCAACCTTTTCCAGGTCGCTATAGGACAACCGCGGTGACTCCGGGGCGAGTGCCTGAATCGCGTTCGTCACCAGTTCGCTTACGAGCAGCTCCGCAGTCGCGATCGCGTCCGGCAGTACCTGCCAGGCGGCCAGAACCGCGCTCGCGAAACGACGCGCCCAATACGGCGCGCTCGCCAACGTCGCCAAGTCCAGAAACGACACCTCCTCATCCGGGCCGTTCCTCACCACACGGCCCGCCTGGCCTCGCTCAGCAGTACTTCGGGAGTCACGCCAAGTACGCCAGCGAGCCCGCGCACCGTGCGCGGCCGGCACCATGGCGACGGCTCCGTCTCGATCCTGCGCACCGTCGACTCGTGCAGGCCCGCCCCGATCGCAAGCCGGACGGCCGACATGCCTCGGGACGGCCGGAGTTCACGTAACTGCCGGCCATCGACGCAGGTAAGCCATGACCGTGCCGCCCGCCGGTCGCTCTCGCTCGTCATCACACCTCCTAACGATCTGTGCCATAAGGTCCCGGTTACGGGCCAATGGTTCGCGCGTGTCGCTGGCACTGGCGTTCCGACGCCGGGCGCTGCACCGTCGCGCGCCGATCTATGATGCGGGCACCAGCGACGGGCGGTGATGCATGACGCGGGTGGCTTTCTATGCATGGCATGCATACTCGTCAGTAACGCAAGCGGCCATGCGGATAGACTGCTAGCGGGTTCACGGCCAGATATGGCGGAGGTCGGATGCAAGTTCGCCACTGCAGGTGCGGCACTCGTCTGGCGCGAGATAACACCGGGCTGTTGTGCTCGCCATGTCAGACTAAGGCCCGCGGCCTGCATGTCGACGCGCCAAGCGTGTCGGCCGAATTCTGGTTAACTCATAGAATGCGCCAAGCACTCGCTGGCCAACACATGGGCAAGATCATATATGCATTCCGCACTGATCCGCTGCACGGAAAGGCAATCCCCCAAGAGGTTGTAGCGAGATGGGCCGGCGTCAGCCAAGCTCAGCTCAGCCGTATCGAGTCTGGGCCGCCGCTGCATGATCTGAGACGGCTTATACATTGGGCGCATATCCTCCGCATCCCAGAACGGCTACTATGGTTTGGCTTGCGTCAGCCCGCTGAGCAGGAAGTCTCAATAGGCGCTGTTCGACTCTCGGATCAGACGGAAGAGGTGAGTAAGACGCTGCGTCGCAACTTCGTTACAATGGGCGGATTTGCCATTGCAAGTCATGTCCTAGGCGCGGCCGAAAGTGAGTTGGATCTTATTCACATCGCGCTTGACCGAGGCACCACAAGCGAGGAAAGGACTTCGCACCTCGAAGCAGCAGCGAACGAGCTAGGCGTGCAGGTCGTGAAGATAGCGCCGCTGGCTGTTCTCAATCCCGTGGTGAATGCCCTGCGCAGTATTCGCGGACTTCTTGAAGAGCGGCAGCCGACTCGTCATCAGGTCCGGCTAGTGCGGGCAAGCGCAAGACTCAGCACCATTGTTGGCGAGATAATGTTCAACGTAGGTGACTTCGAGAAGGCGCATGAGTGGTACAAGACCGCCGAGCATGCAGCACATGACGCTGGCGATCGGTATCTAGCCGACATTGCCCTAGCCGGACAGGCGTATCTGTTTACTTATTCAGAGAATCCGCGAGGCGTGCTGGCGTTGCTTGGGCCGCGTCTTGAGAGTGGGCCTGCGCCGTCACCAGCGATTGCGTGGCTCTGGGGATTCGCGGCACGGGCGCACGCAGCATTGAATGAGCCTGAACTATTCAAGCGGACCATCGACACCTCACGGGAGTGTTTGGAACGCTCTTTGCCTGACCGCGTCGTCCCTGGGATCTTCTCGTTCCTTCCTGAGAAGCTGGCATTCTATGAGGCAACCGGAGCCGTTCGGCTTCATGAGCCAAGCCGTGCGATGGAAGCAGCGGATCGCGCGCTGTCCCTGTACGACCTTTCCGAGACGACAGAACCTACGCTGGCGAAGCTTGAACGTGCTAGCGCATTGGCTGAAGCCGGCGAGGTCCCTGAAGCCTGCACAGTGGCGACGGCCGCGCTTCTCGATCCAGCAACCTATCACGGTGTGACCGTGCGGGCTTACGCGCGGAAGTTCGATGAGCTGGTTCGTGGCATACAATTGCCGGAAGTTCGCGAATGGAGAGAAGTGCGCGCTGACGTACATGGATCGAGAAAAGAGATTTCTGGCAGACGCAGCGGGGATGGCTGATGGAGACGGCCCGCAGCGTGCTTGAAGAGTATGTCGCCTCGGGCAAGCTTATGCAGGTCGCTACACTCTCCGAGAATGGGAATCCGGCCGTCTGCCACGTGTGGTATCACTGCGGATTTCACCCAGACCGCCTGTTCTTTATCTCAAGACGTGATCGGGATCACTCAGTCAACATCAGGCGTAACGAGTGGGTGGCCGGCGGCATAGTAACTATTCCATTGTCTGGACTTGGCCAGGTAGTACGCGGCGTCACCTTCAAGGGCCGAGCGCGCGAATTGAACGCTGACGCGGTTGCAGAGCTTGAGGGATTCCTTGGCCGATGGCCAGGCGCACGCAGGATAATCACAGCCGAGCGAGTTGCGAACGACGACACTCCGTCCAGGCTCTACGAGATCCGGCTAGACGAATGGGTGCTGTTTGACGAAGAGACGTTTCCTGGGTCCCCACGGCGCACTCTTCCGCCTTCGGCGGACCTGCCGGCCGGCCGAAGGTGTTCCTAGAATTCCAAGGCCGACCAGAAGTGCGACTAGAACGAAACGATGCTAGTGCATCCGCGCGAAGCGGTGTTCGATCGGCGAGGCCAGCGGCCAGGAGTCGCGAACCCGCGCCGCATCGGTTGGTCGATGGCTTCCTGCGTTATCGTCTAGCAGGCAGCAACCTCTGATGACCAGCCCGTGTGATGCGTGTTTCCTGATGATACTTCTTGGACGTGCCAAGTATGCCATAGTATGTCGAGTGATACGTCCAGCATCTGAGGAACGACGATGCGCCTCCGGTCAAAGATGATAAAAGTACGCTGTGACGGCTATACTGTTTACGTTTGTAGGGATCCTGCGGACGCGTTTCCGCTCTTCTTGCGTAACGAAGAGCGTCAATTCAAGGCGGGAATGAATGTACTCCGTCATGCGTCGGGTGAACTCAGCGGTGGAAATAAGACTAAGGCAGAGCAATTGCTGGTTAGGCTAAACGACGCGAACCAGAGTCTGCAGGCAGACTTCAATGCGATCTATACGGTATTTGCTAGCGACCCCTGCCGCGACAGGGACTACCTTGAGAAGAAGATAGATGAGATAAGACACGGTCGTATATATATGGAAACTTTGCTAACGCACGTACGTGCCATTCAGGTCGCAATTGAAAATGGCACGACCGCAGAAATGGCAGTGCCGGCCATTGAGCGAGCTTTTGCGGCCACCATGAATTCATATGCAAGGGAAGCTGTAACGTTAATTCAACAAGCGCCGAGCGAAGTTCAACGGTGGCGGCAACCGTTCACTGGGCCATACGAAGAGGATGCAGGCCACCAGCGCGAGATCGAGCCACGCGAAGGATTTATTAGAGCAACGGACGTAGTTGATGCTACCGGAGAAATTGGCAAGTCGAATGGTGGCGACGATGATGATTAAGCCACATTGCATATGCTTTATCAGTGCAAAAGGGGGCTCGGGAAAGACGGTGCTAGCAGCCAGTCTTGGCCATATCATTGCGGCGGTGAATCGCCCAGTAACGGTGGCAGATTGCGACGCTGCTACGAATGGCTTGACGTTGCTGTATCTACCTGACCTGAACCGTGCAAAGGTAGGTCGCTTCAAGGAAGGTGGCGGTATTGGTTCGCTTGGGGGTATGTTCGATAGTGGCGGTGAAGGGAACAGCCCGAGCAGGATCATTATCGCGCCCGGCTTGTCTTTTGTTCCAGCGACTTTTACAATGGCGTCCACGGAAATGGTTCCAGTCGAACACTTTGCTAGCATGCTCGACAGTCTGATGGATTCGCTGGCCACTCCTAAAGAAGATCCAGGCTACTTGATTTTGGATGCGCAGGCCGGCACAGATTCTTTGCTCGCGCGGCAATTGCACGAGCCGATGATGTTGTAATAGTTAGCGAATATGATCCAGTCTCTGCGGAAGGAGTTGAACGTCTAAGAATTGATTTCGGCTCCAACCTCCCCGTTGGCAGAACTTGGATGCTGTTCAATAAGCTTCTCCCTGATTTTGCGACAGAGGTGGGTAACTTTTTGAGAGTAGCGAGCTTCCTACCGCCGATCCCATGGGACGCCGATGTGGTAAGAGCCTTTGCGCGTCGGGCGCTGGCAGTTGACACAGAGATGGGAAATACATTTACACTCGGCGTTATGGCTATTGCGAAGACCCTTCGAACGTATGATTTGGGCGGAGCGATTGATGAGTGGAAAGAGCAGAAGGCGAACGCGGTGCGTGAGCCTATTGCCAACAGGCTAGCTGATTTGGAAGACGAGCTTAAGAGGTCGGAACGTGCTACAGTCGAGATTAGCTATGAGTTGGTGCAGCAGGAGCGAAATGGTGTAATTCGGCGGTTTGGTTTTTGGATGTTTGGAGTATTTTTCGTTATGGCGGCAATATTGACCCCATTTTGGGTGGCCGCAACAAAGCCGACTGCTTGGCTGCTCTATCTTGGTGTCGGGCTGGTTGCGTTGGCAGGTTACGGATCAGTCGGCTCGTTTGCGGTCCTCCTTTTGCGCAGGTCGCGTCAATCACCGATCGAGCTCGGGGCGACCAAATTGGCGCTCGAGCGAAAGATTAGAGATCTCATCGAAGAGCGCGCGCGCTATCGTACGCTCATGATTGCGGACACCGACGAACTGCTGTCTAAGCGAGATATTTAGAGTTCACGATTTGTGCAACCACGGTCGCTGGTACCGGCCGGTGCGCCTGAGACGGGGCCCATGAGGGGCCGGTTGGCGTCAGACACGGGTCAGCTGTCGATCTTGGTTGAAGATCGTTCAGGGAACGACTGCCGTTGGCCGCTTCGCTCGTTGCTGACGTGCGTCTACGCAGGTGGCTACAGCGCTCGGGCCGTTGTGCCTCCTAAGCAGTAGGTCGCGCGTTCGAGTCGCGCTCGGGGCGCTACCTGCGGAACTCCTAACAGCCTGCGTGCAGGCGCTGACAAGTCAACTGCCCGGACCTCGGGCAGCGCAAGACGGGCCGGGTTTAGTCGCCGAGCCACTGGATGCGGACGACGAGTACGAGGTCATCTGGAGGATAGACCAGGAAAGTGACGAGTCCTTCGTGGTGTCGGCCGAAATGCAAGGTACGCAATAACGCAGGTGGGTCAGTTCGCTCTCCGGCATGACGCTGATATTCGATCGGGTCGACGAGTATTGCCGCCTTCATGAAGACAGATAGCGCAGCCTGGCCTGTTGGGCTGAGAGTGGAAAATTCTTGCCTTGCAAGGCCGTCGAAGTCCCACTGGTACACGATTCAGAGGCCGTACTGGGCGCGGATGTCCTGCCATCTGACGCGTTCTGCGGCGGCCGGGGGGCCTTCCCTCTGATAGCGCTCTATGCGGTCCAGGAACTCGCGCTGGGCTTCGGGGTCGCGCCAGGCGTCGGCCTCGAACCACCAGCGCCGGACCGTCTGGACTAGTGACGTGAGGTCACCATGGTCGCGGGCATGCTCATATGCCGCATCCAGGTCGGCGTCGTAACGCCGCAGTACGGCAGCATCGGCGTTGGCGGCCAGCACGGCGCGGATTGCCGAGGGAGTACAGGCAGGGCGGTCCAGGATCTGCGGGCGCCTATGGCCCGGAGCGGTCATCGCTGCCTCCCGACGGATCGAGGTCAGAGCCCAGCATAGGCGTAACTGCTGACAGAGCGCCCGCCAGACGAGGCATGCCTGCTGGGCAGCCTCCGTTCCCACGTTAGAGATCATTCAGAGAACGACTGCCTTTGGCATTTCGCTCGCTGGTGACGTGCGTCTTCGCTGGTGAGTACAGCGCTCGGGTCGGTGTGCCTCCTGAGCAGTAGGTCGCGCGTTCGAGCCGCGCTCGGGGCGCTACCAGGCATGACGCGCGGTCTGCCGATTTCGCTCAGCAATGGACTGACTGCCGGTCTTGCGCTGCCGGGTCGGCTGGTCGACGGCTCTCGCGCGAGCGACCTGGCGACGGCGCTCACGGTACAGTGGGGTCATGGGGTTCCCTGACCGCATCACCATCGAGCCAGGCAAGATGGGGGGCCAGCCGTGTATCCGCGGGCATCGGTTCACGGTGGAGCATCTGCTTAGCCTGGTGGGCGCGGGCTGGACGCTGGAGCAGATCCAGGAGGATTTCCCGTTCATCGAGCCGGCTGATATCCAGCAGGCCGTCGCTTTCGCCGCCTTCTCTGTGCGGGAATATCACTTGCCGATCACTCGGTCTGCATGAGATTCTTGCTGGATGAGAATGTCTCCTACCGGGTTGCATCTCATCTGAAAGCTTCCAGCCATGATGCGGTGCATGTCAGCGAGATAGGACTCACAAGTACCGACGACGCGATCATTCTGGCGCGGGCTCGGGCCGAGGGCCGGGTGTTGATCTCAAGTGACCATGACTTTGTGCAGATGCTTTCGCGTCTGGTGACACTCAGCCGTCGCTCGTGCTGATACGCGAGGTAGAGACGCTGTCCTCTGCCGGATTGGCGGGGTTGTTGCTCGCTGCGCTGTCTGTCGGCTTGGGAGAACCACTGGCCACCGGCGCGATCGCCACTCTCACTCAATGCCAGCGGCTTTAGGCATTTGGGTGCTGGTGTCTGTTTTCGGGACTGGGTTACGCTGGGTAGTGTCTGATGGGCGGGGCTCTCGTCAGGCGGGGCTGTTGGCCATGGTGATGACAGCTGGCGCGACGCGGGTGAGGGTGTCCTTCGCGGTGGCGTGGCCGAAGCTGCTGGGTGATTTCGACTTGCGGGCGCGGTGACGGTTCCGGCCGGCGACGGTGCGGTGTTTCGCGATTTCCCTGGTCAGGGTCTTGTAGCAGGTCCTTCCGGTGCGGATCGCGGCGAGGATGGCGCGGCGGGTGCGGGCGTGGGAGATGTCGCGGGGCCGGACGGGCTGCCCGGCGCGGCGTCCCTTCCTCGCGGGGGTCGCGGCGAGGGCGGCGTCGCGGGCGACGCCTCGGGTCATCTCGGTGCCGGCGGCCCAGGCGGCGAATTCCTGGCGGACCAGGCCGGGGGTGCCGGAGCGGAGCATCGGCCCGGTGCCCGGGCCGGCGCCGTCCAGGGAGGCCTTGGCCTCGCGGAGCGCGGTCTCCGACCCGTCCCACCGCCACCGGTAAAGCCGCGCGAGTTCCAGGGCCGGGTACTCGGTGATGTCGGTCAGGTCGGTGACCAGGCAGAACATCTCCGGCACGTCCTGGCCTTCGACTTCGGCGTAGTACTCGATGACGCGGACGGCGACGGTGACGCCGTCGCCGGACAGTTCCGCGAGGTAGGAGCCGTCGGCCAGGACCGGGGAGGTCCTTTTCAGGGGGATGTCGCTTTTCAGCCGGATCAGCACGTGGGTGCGGGCGATGAGGCGGGCGATCCGGTCCGCGCCGTGGTAGTTGCGGTCCATCAGCCAGATCCGGCCGGGGGTGAACAGGTGCGGGTACCGCTCCATCGCGGTGTCCAGGAGCTTCTGCTCGGCGGCGGCCTTGTCCGTGCCGGCCGGGCCGTGCGGCATCCCCAGCAGCCCCCGGGTGGAGACGTCGTTCAGCGGCAGCGCCCTGAGCTGCGGGTACGGTGCTGAGTCGTCGCCGGTGCCGACCGAGCCGAACGCGGCCCGGTTCGCCGGCGTGTCCGGGACCCGGATCAGCGTCCCGTCCAGCGACCCCGCCTTCAGCGGCCGGCCCCTGCCGATGAGGACCGCCCGCCAGTCCCGCGCCTCGTGCTCCTCCCAGGAGGCGCGCAGCACGACGTCCCGCAGTTCTTCCAGCGGCCCCGGGCCGAGGGCGTTCCGCCAGTCCCCGATCGCCCGCGCCGACGCCGGCACCCAGGGCCGCGCCCACGGCACCAGGGCCAGGTCCCCGGCCAGCGCGGTCACCGCATCGCGGACGCCCGCGTCCGGCACGAGAGTCATCAGCACGATGACGCGGATCATGAACGCCCTGGTCAGCAGCCGCTCCCGTTCCCCCTTCACGTACTCCTCCCGCAGCACGGCCCGCTCCGCGATCGCGTCGATCACCCCCGGCCCGGCCTTGTCCTCCAGCCACTCCTCCAGCGGGCCGAGCGTCGCATGCCCGGCCGGGCTGCCCTGCGCCTGGACCCGCCCGTCCCTGCGGACGACAGCCGGCGCGACCGCGACTACCTTCAGGAACACCGTCGCCTCGCCGGCCCGGATCGCCTCCGTCCCCCCGATGACCAGCGCAGACCGCCCGCCCGGCTCCAGCGAACGGCCATCCCGCAGCGGCGGGCGCAGATCGGACAGCCGCACCGCCACCATCAGCCCGTCACCGCGCAGCCCGTCATCCGTGAAGCTGCTGACGGCACGCGACGGAACAGGGTATGAAGACACAAGAGGCTCCTGTGCTGAAGGAAGATCTAGTCAATCCCCCTTCTAGCAGGAGCCTCCCCCGTCTCGCGAGCAACGCGCGCAACACCCTCACTGACCACAAGAAATCACTCACCGTGATCACAAGAGGGTAAGGAACCGCATCGCTTTGCCCTTAAGCCCATGGCATTG
>WNFX01002487.1_pt1 | contig 18690 bp, 16 predicted proteins | sample 5400111 | NCBI WGS metagenome assembly WNFX01 (sample SAMN13153363, study PRJNA577476) | soil metagenome | isolation source: 40 cm soil or saprolite under grassland replicate 1 | place: USA:California | collected 2016-06-15 | reverse complement strand
GTGTACTTCAGTACGATTTTTAGCTGGAGCGACATTCCATATTTCAGTTTTCAGTGTTCCATTAATCGTCTGACCGGTAATTGTGAGATTGAATATGCCTCTTAATGTTTTTGCAGAGTTTAGAGCGTGGGCTGTCTGCGCAAGGATCTGTTGCCCTTGCGTCGGTGTTGGCGAAGGTGATGGTGTGGGTCTGGGCGCTGTCTGAGCCTTTTGAGTGTTCCCGCCACATGCAACCAGGAGCAACAGAACAAGGCACAGAGTGGCAAGCGTTATAGACAAACTCCTCCAACGAGAGAGGGTCATTGGGTACTCCTTATTATATCAAACTACGCGTGCATAGCAATGGGCATTTTGCTAGTAAAGCTTATCTAAAGTATAGCATATGGTAGGACAGATCGGTTGAAAATACTCATTCTCATCATGCACAGACTGCTGATAGAGCATTCTCATCAAAGTCAATAATACCCATAAAGGGGATATGCTTGCTCAAAACCGCCTTCTATGCTTATAATACCTGTAATTAGATGGCTAAAAAGGAGTAACGGAAATGGCTAAGCCAGACCATCTTTATGCTCTCAAGCAAGGAACTGTCTACTGGAACCAGTGGAGGCTGGAACACCCAGAAATACGCCCAGACTTGAGTAAGGCCGATCTCACTCGTACTAATCTTAGTTTTACCAATCTCAGTCAGGTCAATCTCAGCTACGCTATTCTTACCTCCGCAGAACTCAGAGATACCAACTTGAGAGAAGCCGATCTCAGCCTCGCAAATCTTAGGGCTGCCAACTTGAGAAACGCTAATCTCCGCCATACTAATCTCACAGCGGCTGATCTCACAGGTGTTGATCTTAGAGATGCCAACTTGAGCTTTGCTAACTTGAAAGTAGCGAATCTCAACGGAGCAGACCTGAGAGGAACAGTTTTTACCTCCACAAACCTGGATGGAGCTATCCTTACAAACACAAAAAAGCGGAACAGTCTATGGAACCTCCTTACAGGAGATGACTCAAGGTAAGATGCAGGGATTGAAGATGTATGCCTGGTTGCTAACCAACCAGGCATACATCACTTTTCTACATTCCTACTCAGGCACCAGTATATTAGTGCGCGGCACTAGATGCCAGATATGCTTCAATCACCTTCTTGAAGTTCTCCTGCGCCTCTGCCATATGCTCTAACATAGGCTGGAGGGACACCTCGTTCTTGATGGGAGATTCTGGGTCCATCTCAAAATCATCAGTCCAGGTCATTAGCGTTCCCTCCTCAACAGGCTCATAACGCCAGGTCAGGTGATGAAAGACATAGGGGAACGATGGGGCATCACGGCGGGACATAGCTATACGGTCTGTGAAATCCAAAATACGCCATGCGCGCCATGTCCGTCCCTCCTTATTGGTCAACTCAAATACGAGCTTGCCAAATCGCCCATCTCGCTCGAACGAAATCACTTTTGCCTGAGCCATATTCGTGTACAGCTCCGTCCAGCGCGGAATATCGTTCGTTAACGCGAACACCTCATCGGGAGTACCCTTGACAAAGATCGAGCGCGACGCACGCGGCATGATATACCTTCCTTTCTCTCTGTTTATGCTGTTTTTCGCTGTACCAGTTGAATGACCTCTTCGATGGTGACGCAGGAGCGCAAATCAGCGATGGGAAGCTTTGTCTCAAACACTCTCTCCATCTTGAGGCCCAATTCGACCAGCTCAAGCGAATCCATGCCAAGATCATTGAGCAGATCGGTCTCCGGCGATAACTCTGTATCATCGCCTACCTGCTGGTGGAAGATTTCCTCGATACGGGAAGCAATGCTACCTTGCGCGAAATTACTGGGCATAGCAAGTAGTCTCCTTTCAGAGGTGTGTATGCATGTCGTGTTTGCTCAACAGCACTAAAGCATTTCAACCTTCAGATCGTTCGGTGATTATCTGACTTGTTACGACCAGCGTCGTAACAACATGGAAGCATTCGCGCCGCCGATGCCGCGCGCATTGAGCAGGCAATGGTCAATGCGTTCAACGCGACGGGGAGTACGCGGCACATAGTCCAGATCGCATTCTTGCGCTGGTTGGTCCAGGTGAAGTGTTGCTGGGATCATCCGTTGTTGCATAGCAAGTAGTGCAATAGCGGTATCGACTGGCAATGCCGCGCCAAAGAGATTCCCAAAGGCAGATTTGGGGGTCGACACAGGAACATGTGTCGCTGTATCTCCCAATGCCAGGTGGATAGCTCGCGTCTCGGAGACATCCTCATCTGGCACAGCAGAACCTGCAGCGAAAATACAGTCGATCTCTTCAGCACCTACACCAGCCTGTTGCATGGCGCGCATCATTGCGGCGGCAGAGCGTTTCCCGTCAGGAGCGGCTCGAACGAGATCGTAGCCATCGTTGGTCGAAGCCCAACCAGCTAACTCGGCGAGAACAACAGCGCCGCGTCTCTCTGCATCCTCAGCGCGTTCGAGGATAAAGAAGGCAGCACCCTCGCCTGTAACCAGGCCATCATGCTCCCGATCAAAAGGACGATATGCCGAGGTTGAGCCTGTTACAGCTTGCCGGGACATCAGGCCGGAAGTTTCGTAGCATAAGGCGGCGTAAGGCGAAAATGGAGCCTCTGTGCCACCAGCAACCATTACATCCGCTCTACCACGTTGCAGACAATCGGCAGCGTGCATCATCGCCAGCGCGCCACTGGCCCTATCGCTCAGAAAGGTGCGACCAACGCCCTTGATGCCGAAATGAACGGATACATTGCCTTGCACTGCCGCAGGGAACCAGGCCGTTGCCATATAGGGGCTTACGTCGCGTGGTCCTTGCTGCCAAAGATGACGCAACTCCCGTTCAGCAAATTCCCATCCTCCTAGATTATTTCCTACGGTAATGCCAACACGGTTGCCTCCTTGCTCTTGTTGGCTCCAGACAGGTTCTTTTCCATCAACTAACAAGCCCCCATTCTGCAAGGCAAGATGGGTAGCGACCAGCCCAAAGGTAGAAAAACGATCAATTTTCCGCGTGAGACGTGGGGGAAGATAAGGCTGAGGGTTGAAATCAAGCAATTGACCACCGACACGACATTGAATATGTGAGGTGTCAAAACTGGTCAACGGTTTCAGACCACTTTCACCTTTCATCAGGTTGTCCCAGAGGATGTCCGGGCCGATACCATAAGGAGAGATGACTCCCATACCCGTAATCACTATTTTCGCCGTCATGACGCCTCCACCAGATAGGACTCTATCACCATTGCCGCATGAAGACCAGAAAAGCCACTCGCAGTCGTGAGCATTCGACGAATGTTATGAGAACAGCTCTGATTGGGAACATAGTTCAGATCACAGCGGGGATCAGGCTCCTCGAGGTTGAGCGTCGGGTGAATACGCTGCGTCTGTATACTCATCGCGCAAGCAACAACTTCCACCGCGCTTGCTGCGGCGAGTGCATGTCCAGCCATCGATTTGGTTGAATTGATGGGTAGAGCATAAGCCTGTTCGCCGAGCGCCTCCTTCAGCGCGAGTGTCTCGTAATAATCGTTCTGAGGAGTCGATGTCCCGTGTGCGTTCACGAAGTCGATGTCGCGTGGTACCAGATTGGCGTTGCACAAAGCACCGCTAATGGCACGCGCAAGATCGTGTCCTTCTGGCGACATATCTGTCATATGGGCGGCATGTTCCACCACATCATAGCCTGTAATTTCGGCATAGATAGGCGCGTGACGCAGCAGAGCATGTTCTAATTCCTCAAGCACAACAATACCACAGCCTTCTGAAAGTACGAACCCATCGCGACCTCGACTAAACGGGCGCGATGCGGCTGTGGGTTCTGTGTGATGAGAAAGGCAGTTGATAATATCGAAGGCTGCAATCGTGATGGGGGTGATCGGAGCCTCAGAAGCTCCTGCTAGCATTACATCATGATCGCCATAGGCAATGCTATCGTAAGCGTAGCTGACGGCATCCAAACCAGCGATGCAGCCAGTTGACAAAGTAACGCATTCCCCCTGAAAGCCGTAGTGTGAACCTACGGCGAGTGCTGCTGAGTTTCCCATAGCGGCAACATAGAGGAAAGGCGAAACTCCCTGTGCATGTAAGGGTTCTTGCCCCATATGCGTTGCCTTTGTGAACTCAAGATCAAGCGTTTGTGTGCCACATATTGCTGTAGCCAGGGCAATACCAGCACGGCTCGCGTCCCATCCTCCTTGATTGAGATGTGCGTCATGAAATGCCTGATGCGCCGCTGCAAAGGCGAATTGAATAAAACGGTCTGCGGAATGGTAAACTGAAGGTACCTGATGGATACCTGGGTCAAAGTCTGAGGCTTCGCACACCACCTGCGCCTCAAACTCATGATGACCAAAGAGGCTGCAACATGAGACACGGTCAAGCGTTGTTGCACCTGATACACCATTGAGCAAGTTTTGCCAGAATACATCCTTGCCAATGCCTACAGGAGAAACCACCCCTAAGCCAGAAATAACGACTCTACGCATTTCGCCCTTTCTGCATCTTTCACTGCTCTTTCCTACCTCTGTCAGACACGGACTGACCTTATGCAGATGGAACGCTCTCTGTTGAGTGTTTCATTGCATTTCTTTCAATGTCAAATTGTATCTTTTGTCCCCACAGTACCTATTGTATCTTGTATAAGGATGAGAAGTCATTGGTAAGTTCTTCAAAAATGAAGAACTTATTGCATGTGCTGATATAACCAGATCCTTCATTGCCATCTGTTGAATGAAAATCCTGTTTAGACGCTCCTGGTTCGGTCATTTTCAGGGCGGTTTTGGAGATTCAGCCCCAAGCCGATCATAGATGGCCGGTGAAATGTTCAACAAGCATAAGCTGCGCTGCTGCAACTCGGAGAGGGGGGTGAGATGCCTTCGTACCTATCATTCCTACTTGTATTGCCCCTTTGGTTACTGTTGAGTACAATATGTACATGCATTTCGCATAATATGTGCATGTATTTCTATGATAGGGTTGAAACGCTGTATGGATCAAGTTACTTGCCTTCGTCCGAAGGAGATAGGAAACGATAGACTGCATCTGTTCGATTTAGGGAATTTGCTTCCCGGTCATGAGATGTTGGTCAATCTTTCCATACCGATTGTATCGTTTTTGTCGAAGGAACATGGACAGGAGGTATCCATCATCGCTCAGCGTGTTCTCACGGATACTGAGATGCGCGTGTTGCTTCCCTTGCTAGCATCACCATCCTGTTGCCCACAGGAGGTACTGCAAGCCAGTTATCATTGTACCTACGAAGTTTTGTTACAATCTATCTTTTCTGTTGATGGAAACATCATGCTACAGTGGAACGAGCTCGTGCAAGAGTATCGTCGTCGTCTTTGCGAGGCCGGGCAGCATAAAGCCCGACGGGTAGAGATGCGGGGAGTATATAATGCGCTCTATAGTCTCCGTCAGAAATTGGAACAGTTAGGCTTAACCATCCACTCAAGGAAAGATGGATATTATCTTTCTTCTGTAGCGCCTGGATAGACGTTTTTGAATTCTTTTAGTAAGGAGCTACGTATGCACATGTCATCAGGTTCCCATATTCCTTCGTCCGGTCCTTCTTCAGGCATTTCATTAGAGTTGTTCCACGGGCTGTGGAAAGCGATGATAGCTAAAACGCTCGTCGAGCTAGGAATACCCGACCAATTGACACACAGTCAAAAAACGGTAGCCGAACTAGCGAATGCCACCGAAACACGTCCGGAACTTCTCTACCGCTTCCTGCGAGCGGCTGCCGCTTGCCAGTTCATCCAAGAGGTAGCCGTATCAGAAGAACTCCCACAAAGAGTATTTAGCTCTTCTGAGAATACACATGCCATGTGTCAAGGCCAGCCTACCTATTTTCTTATTCGTCACTTGTTCGCTGGCTTTGAAATTGACGCATGGAATCACTTGCATCAGAATCTTCGTACTGGAGAACGCGCCATTGATAGTGTACTTGGTATGCCGCTATGGGAGTATCTGGACGGGCATCCACAGGAGAATCGAAATTTTAATGGAGCAATGACGACACTCTCCTCCGCGGTCAATTCTCCGCTCGTCAAAGCGTATCCTGACTTCTCTCGATTAGAAGTCGTAGCAGATATTGGTGGTGGACAAGGAGGTTTTCTCACCGCAATTCTCCAGGCATACCCTACGGTGCGCGGCATGCTCTTTGATAGACCACAGGTAATGGAGCAGGCAAAGCAACAGTTCATGCAGGCTGGTGTGAACGACCGCTGCACTTGTGTCCCTGGCAGTTTTCTAGAGAGCATCCCGCCCGGAGCCAATGCTTATATATTCAAGAATGTGCTGCATGATTTTGATGATGCTGTGGTAGGACGCATCTTGGAGCATGTTCGTCGCGCTACTCAACCTGGTGCAAAAATCCTCATTGCAGAACTCTTGATACCTGAAAGCAATCCATCATTTGCTGTATGTGGCCTGGATGTAGAGATGCTCTTTGAAACAGGCGGGAAACAACGGACAGCACAGGAGTTTGAGAATCTGTTGCGCGAGGCTCACTTCTCTCTGGAGCGCGCGATTCCAGTTGGTCGGACACCCTATACCCTGCTTGAAGGAAGAGCATACTAGAAGTAGAAACATTGTGAAAGGTAAAGAAAAAGATGGCAACACCTTTTCGTCTAAATGACAGCCCGGCTGTTCCCTTCGCCTTACAATCTCCGCCACCAGCCCGTCCCCAAAACCTGGCAGAGTGGTGGTTCTGGCTAGCAGCTCCACACGCGCCTGTGAATGCGACATTTGCCCAACGTGAAGCAGTTCGTCGAGGGCGACTAGCGAGCTTGACGATTGTATTCATCAGTCTCAATACCCTGGTTCCCTTACCTATCGTGGCAAATATGGGTTTCGTGATTACATTGGTCATCACCTTACTCATCAACGCTTTCGCGCTCTTTTTTCTGAATAGAAAAGGCTATCTTGCTGCTGCCGGGTGGGTCGTGGTGATAACCCTCGATCTCGGCTTCGCCCTTGCGTTCCTATCGATGCCTCAAGGTGTGTCGCTGATCCTCTTGCCGGCCTTTGATCTCATGGTGGAGGCGGCCCTTGTTGTGGTTGCGTTCTTCCGCCCGCGGAGTGTTTTTGTCATCATGATAGTCAACAGTTTGTTCATTGTCGGATGGCTTTTCTTCGGACGGCATACCGCCGACATCGCTCAACTCCTGCATGTGATGCCCTATATACTCCTCTATCCATCGATTAGCCTGCATATATTCGCTTCCATCATCACCTTCTTATGGGTAAGCAGCGCAACAAACGCTCTTGCTAACCTGGACCGTTCAGAAGAAATTGTGGCACTCGAACGACGTGAAATAGAGCAGCAAGAAGAACAGTTGAAATTGAAACAGCAATTGGAAGATGGCATCGACAAAATCTTGCAAACCCATGTACGTGCCGCTAATGGTGACTTTACCGCCCGCGCTCCACTCACTAGAGAAAATATCCTCTGGCAAGTCGCCTACGCACTCAATAACCTTCTAGCTCGCTTGCAACGGCATGCTGAGCTACAGACACAAATGGCACGAACGGAATATGCCGTGAAGATGCTGTCAGCGTATATACGTGCAAAGGAGAACAAACAACCTCTCCCACCGCTCCAAAGAACAGGAACGATTCTCGATGAACTTATTGTAGCACTTGCTACACCAAATGGCCTGTATCCCAACCAGCCAGATGTGCAACGCTCACGTCTCTCTGTTGACGAAGGCTCGCAAAGTCCATTTCCACGCCGTACGCAAAAGCCTGCCAATCATCGCTCGTCGTGAAGACAAAGGAGTCCTAACGAACCTTCTATACTATCTTTATTGTAAGGAAGAGGTCTCATCTATGATAACAATTACTACTGACAAACAAGTATTGACGTTGATTAACGTCTTTACAGTAAAGCCTGAGCACCAGCAGCAGTTAATTGATATTCTGGTAGAAGCAGATCAGACGATAATGAAAAGACTGCCAGGGTATATCTCTGCCAGTATTCATCGTAGCCTGGACAGGACAAAAGTGACAAACTACGCTCGCTGGGAAAATGCCGAGGCACTTGAAGCAATGTTACATAATCCAGAAGCTATCCCGCATCTACAAGCTCTTCGGCAAATCGCGGAAAAAGTGGAACCGTGCCGCTATGAGGTGGTCTATAGCGCAGAAGTGGAAGAGGACGCTGCTCTAAAGATATAGAAACTCTGTCTTTTATCTTTGCTAGAGAATACAGTTACCCTTCAAGTCAGGGTGGCTGTATTCTCTATATGGTGTAATTACACCACCTGGGCCTTTTGTAGTGCATCCTCCACCGCTCTTCGCAACTCTTCATTATTATCGTAATGAACAGCTTGTAAAGCGGCGATGCACTCTTCATCAAGAGCAATATCGTTCTTCAAGTGCTGTACTGTTGCGAGCTTATGCGAATTGTCCTTGCGCAACTCTGCCAGCAGGTACTGCTTATAACGGCTCAGATAATATTGTTCAAACGCTAATGTTTGGGCGCAGAGTTCACGTAATCGTTGCCGTGCGGCTGGCTCCTGTGGAACAAGATAATGCCATTGTCTGTTTCCGCGCTCATACATCTCCTCAACAAAAGAGGTCCACTGATCGTGAACACACTCTTTATACATCTGGATGCTGGAGTATTTGCCCTCAACAGTTCTTCCTGCATCCCAGGCAACAAGGACGGTGGCTGCCCAACAGACACCCGTGACAAGCTTCTTGATATTGTGCTTTTTCTCGTTGCCAGGTGGGAGAAGGTGCTGATCGTAGCCGTAAAACTCTCCTGCTGCTTGAGGATACGAGAGAGAAGAAACTGCATGTGGGCTGTTACGCAGCATGTGTGTGATGTAGATGAACGGGAAGCGGGCATACATGCGTAGATATTGATCCAGCGTTTGTTCTGGTATGCTCGCGCGGAGATCATCTCCCCAGAGTAGACGACTGGCTGACTTAATTCTAAAATGTCCTTGCTCGAGCAGAGATGTCTCATCAACCGCCATTAACTCAACCATATAGGGACTGAGAAGCGCACTACACTGCATAATGCGCTGCATCTTTTCGCGCTCTTCCGTAGTAAAACTTCCTTTAGGGACCAGGAACAGATCAATGTCGCTCGTCTCAATCCCTGTATTGTCAGCAAAGCTACCATGAAGATAGTAGGCGCGTATGCGTTCTGGAAAGAGGGTTTCTAGAATACCAATTGTCCCACGTAGGACGTTGTCCACCTGTGGGTTGCCCGTCGAGGCGTAGAGTGTCAGCATCTCCATGACATACTCCCCAGCAAATAGCCAATGGTGGGAAAGGCTGCACGTTGCCTTTCCCAGCTTTCCCTGACAAATACAAGTTGCAATGAACCAGGCTATGAGAGATGTAGCGGCTGTTCGTGCAGTTGATCCAAAACGAACGCGGCCTCCTTCTTTTCCTCTTTCCATTGTTGTAACAGCCCTGTAGCGAAAAGCTCAGTCCCTAGTTTAGCTCCTAGAGAAACGCCGCTGGACATGAGCTCAACCCACTCCGCCGCATTTGGGTGAGACTGGCTGAACGTGGCTTCTACTTGTATCGCCATGAGGAGAATCTCCAGTTCGGGGTCTTCTGAGCCAAAAACACGGATATTGCCACTCTCAAAGAATGGCGTCTTATCAATGAGCGAGGTAGCGCCGGCCCCATTATCGCGCCCTGCATAGTGCACTTCCTGCATATGCGCCATACGCACAGCACCAATACACATGGGGCAAGGTTGTATAGTTGAATAGAGTTTGCACCCATAGACATTGACGGCACGCCAATCAAGCTCAAGGAGTGCATTCATCTCTGCATGGGCAAGGCGATTTCCCGCGAGTTGTCTGCCCTCAGTAGTTTGCTCACGAATGCGGTTGCGTCCACGAGCCACTATGTTTCCCTGTGCATCCACAACTACAGCTCCATGCGGAAGTGAGCCGTGACAATATGCTGCCCATGCTCCCTCTATACAATACTGCCATTCTAGAGAAAGACGTTGCCAAATCAAGTGACTTCCCTCCTCACACAAAACTTTTGCGAAGTTTCTGTGTGCTATTAAAGAAATACATTGTTCTGGGCCTCCATAGTAGTGTAGCACAGTTTATTTATTGCGGTCCACATGGTCTCCTACTTCACGCCATTTCATAGACCATTAAAAGTTCATTTGCGCTTTAGTAATCCCAGGTTTCGTGTCCCAGTGGAGCACGATTAAGTTCCTCCCGATAGTGCTGCCATAATGGCATGAAACGATTCATGTAGGCCGTGAAACGCTCGTTGTGATGACGTTCGAGCAGATGAATGATTTCATGGACAATAATGTATTCCAGGCAGTGAACAGGTTTCTTGATTAGTTCGAGATTCAACCAGATGCGACGTGCTTTGATATTACATGTACCCCATCGGGTTTTCATCTGCTTCACTCCCCACTCATCCACCTTCACGCCGATGATCGCTTCCCATTTCGCGATCAGAGGTAGAATCTCCTCTTTGAGCCGTTGGCGATACCAGGTGTTCAGTACGCGCTCTCGCTCAGAGGTATCGCTCCCGGTTCGCACGAAGAGATCCATGGTCTTGTTGTTGCGAATGATCACTGCTGACGGGCCTTTGTGATAGACCACATTGAGTAAATAACGGTGACCTTGATAGTAGTGGCTCTCACCGCTCACAAATTCACGTGCCGACTGGCGCTCCTGGTCCTCAAACTTCGCTTGCTGACGCTTGATCCATGTCAGCCTGGAGATAGTAAAGAGGCGTACTGCCTCATCATTTACGCGCAGTGGTGCAGCCACCCGTACCCGCCCGGTTGGTGGATAAATACCAAGATGCAGGTTCTTGATGTTTTTTCGAACCACATCAACAGTAAGGCCATTTACGGTGATCTGGTGCTTCTCAGTACTCATCTTGATTCTTCACTATTTCTAAAATTTGATTTGTCTGCATATCATCTGACAGAACACCACGAATCGCGTATCTGACTTCCCGCTCTTTGATCTTATTGCCGCGCCAACCATCCTTTTTCGTTCGTTGGATTGCGCTATCCAGGGTGATAGCGAGTTGCTCATCATTTCCAAGATTATCGTACAGCACGCGCCTGGCACGGGTATTCAGCGATTTTGGATAGGCTGTCCCGCTGGCTGGATTTTGCACCTGGCCGGCGAGTTCAATGATGCTTGCCAGATAGTGCTCGTATTCCTGTGCTTGATTCTGACGCTCCTGGATCAGGGTATCGAGGACTTCAGACATCTTTTCGTAGTACATCGGGTTGGTTGGACGCTCGTCAATGATGACCCTGCGCAGGTTATTCTCGACGGTTTCGGCCATAGCTCCTTTGTCGTTGGAGATCCCCTGAGGCAGGTCCTTCAGTGCATCCACCCCTCGCTCCACAAGAAGCTGAATCAAGGTAATGTTGTCAAAGGCCGAGATCTTTTTACTGTCTTCCGCTCGGATGTAGGTGTCGATCAAATGACGCATCGCTGGCTCGTACATCTTCAGGTCGATGTAGTCGCCACTGGCCATCTTTACTTCGGTGCGGACCTTTTCGTAATAATCCACTTCGCGCTTGATTTGCTCAATTTCCTGTGTGGTGTAGCCTGCCTCTGGTAGCTCATTGGCAAGGTTGGCAAAGGCGCGGATCAGTGACGCCGTGAGCTTGTAGAGCGCAACTCGTTTGGGCTCGTTCTCTTTGAGCGCTTCCTTGTCTGTCGTGTCTTTTGCGCAGAAGTAGCGTAGATAGGCCATCGTATCCTTAGGTGGATCGACTGGCTCACAGAGTGCCTTGATTGCCTCGCGGGCCTCTTCAAGGCGTTCTCTGGCTTTTTCTATGCGGTCGCTCAACAGCCCTTCCACATCTTCCTTGTCATAGCCATCCAGTGCTTCCGATGTGTAGTCGTGTATTGACCGCTCAAGGGACTTAAAGAGATCCTGGTAGTCGATGACGTAGCCGTACTCTTTGTCATCCCCATCCAGACGATTCACCCGACAGATGGCCTGAAACAGCCCGTGATCACGCATCTGCTTGTCAATGTAGAGATAGGTGGCCGACGGCGCATCGAAGCCGGTCAAGAGCTTGTCTACGACGATCAGGAGCTTCATCTGTCCCGGCTCTTCGACGAACTTCTGCTTGACCTCTTTTTCAAACGTTTCGGGGTCTTTGCCACCAAGCATCTTATTGTAAATGCCGTATTGCTTGAGCTTCTCAGTCAATCCTTCACCAGTTTCTTCGCCCTTGATATCAGAAGGCGACGGCTTGTAAGATGTCACGATGGCGCACCTGTCAAATCCTTGCGAGGTGAACAACTCGTAGAATTTACATGCCTGATAGATGCTGCTCGAAACCAACAGAGCATTGCCCCGACCGCTTTGCAGGCGGTCTTTGATCGCCATGTCCATCAGGATATCGTCCACGATCATCTCTAGCCGCGATTGTGAACTGAGCACTTTTTGCATCGTGCCCCACTTCTTCTTGAGTTGGGCCAAGGCAATATCATTCAATCCTCTGGTTTTCGCATCGAACCACTGGTCGATCCTCTTCTGTGATGTAATATTCTGGTCGATGTCGCGGGCCTCGTAACGCAGATCCAATACTATCTTATCCTTCACCGCCTCGTCAAATTTATAAGTGTGTATATACGTGCCAAAGACCTCGATGCTTTTTTGCTTGTTGACTTTCAACAGTGGCGTGCCTGTGAAGCCGATAAACATTGCGTTGGGCAGGATCTGCTTCATTGCGTCGTGTAGCTCGCCCGACTGTGTGCGGTGACACTCATCGACAAAGACGTAGAAATCGCCTTTGGCCTTGAAGTCAGGCGGCATACTGCGTTTCACTTCTTCAATAAAACCTGCAACGTCGCTCTCTTCCTTGCCAGCAAACTTGTGGATGAGTGAGCAGATCAGCCAGGGTATGGTGGCGTTGAGTTGGGTAATGAGATCTTGCCCGCTTTTCGTACGGTAGATGTTTTCGTTGACGCCTTTGAATACCTGCTCGATCTGCTCGTCCAACTCGGTGCGGTCGGTGATGATCAGGACACGAGCATCCTGCACATGCTCCCAGATCCACCTGGCAAGCCAGACCATGGTCAAGCTCTTGCCGCTGCCCTGAGTGTGCCAGATAATGCCACCCTCGCGCCGACGCACCCGCTCCTGCGCTGCGCGTACACCAAAGTATTGGTTGGGACGGCAGAGCTTCTTCACTCCGGCATCGAAAACCACAAAATCATGGATGATCTCTAGCAAACGCTGCTTTTCGCAGAGCTGTGTCAGATGCCGGTCCAGCAGGTTCTCGATGGTGCTCTCTTCTTTCCAGGTCAGATAATACTTCTCAGAGGTTTCGATGACCCCATAGCGCAGCCCCTCGGTATCGTTCCCTGCCATGATCAACTGCATGGTCGTGAAGAAGGGCTGGATGAAAATCTTCTTCTGGTTGTCCAGATTCTGGCGAATGCCCTCGCTCACCGAGACGATCGAGCGCTTCAATTCCAGTACGCCGAGCGCAATGCCGTTCACATACAGCACCACATCGGGCCGTTTGGTATGTTCGCCCTTCACGGTGACCTCTTCGGCGATCGCGAAGTCATTATTGAGCAGCTCCTTCCAGTTGATCAGCCAGACGGTCTGAGTGTTTTCACCCACATCAGGCTTGACCGGGACACCGTAGCGCAACAGACTATAGACCGCCTTGTTGATGTCGTAGAGGCTCCTGGTCTGATCGCCAGCCACTTTATTAAGCTCGTACAGGGATTTATTGATGAGTGTGTCACTGTATCCCTGCCGCTTCAGGAAAGGGCGCAGATAAGCCTCTTCGATATTGCTGTTGTCCAGGCGCTCTTCCCAGTTGCCCAGGTATGTGTATCCCAGTTTTTTCAATAACTTGATGACGCGGTTCTGAGTAGCTCGTTCTTTCTGACCGACGGTGCTCATATCAACCTCGTTTTTCCAGTGAGCAGTTCCTGCATCATGCCTTGCTTCAAGGCGCGAGTCTTGTCGCGCTTTTGTTCTAACGCTACGATTTCAGCATCCATGTCTGAGAGAATGGCGGCGATGGCTTGTTGTTCGGGGATCTCAGGATAGAGAATCTCTACGGAGCTGAGTGAGTCCGTATTTAATGTATAACCTTTGACTGCTTGTTTGCCATAGAGAGAAAAATCTGTTTGTCCGAGTATATAGTACAGATATCCCGCATCAGCTCGTAGTTTTGTGAAACTGCAAATAGCTTCGTTCGAATACATATCGCAGCCAGCAAATGCGAGCTTGCCTATTGTCAACTTGAAACTCATCACAAGTGTGCCTTTCGGAATTACAGTCATGTCTGAGACCACAAGTGCAGTGATTTCCTCTTTAGTTTCAAATACGTGCTTGGATTTCAAATCGGCGATTGATAACCACTTGTATCCACGTCCCCAATAGGTCTGGTTTCTACGACTCGGAGTTCTTCCCATGCCAATTTCGGCAATCTCCTCAAGTTTCTTCACCTTCCATTCAGCGCTAAACCCAGGCAACCGCATTTTCCCCGTGAGAAGCTGTTGCATCGTGGCTTGCTTGATATCGCGCTTCTTGGTGATGAGTCGGTCTAGTGACGCGATCAGGGCATCTACATCGCTCAGGACGGTAGCGATGGCGTGTTGCTCATTAGGTGCTGGAACAGGTATAGGAACCTCAATAAATTTTTCCCGTGTCAGGTGAGCAATGCTTGTCTGCGATACATAGTCAGCCAGCTTTCCGTGATCAGTCCAATACTGTAAAAGTGCAAGCATCAGGCGTGGATTGAAGCCGCGTAATGGGCGTAGCCGATGAAGAGCCTTTTGATAGTAGCACTCTTCGATCGGAGCCTCCCAAATTGCCGCTCGTCCGATTTCACCGCCTTCACAAACAAGTAAATCACCATGACATAAGCGAAAACGCTCCAAATCAGAGCGCGACATAGCTATCGTCTGCAAATCACTAATGTCAATGCGATTCCACTGAACTGCTTTATTCCCAATGTAGGGTTTGGGCAAACCTGTGTTCTTTTCTGCATCGAGCATCTTACCTAACTGAACTTCGAACTCTGCTCCGACCGTCGAAACTTCCCAAACCTCAGGTATCTCCCCTATCCTGGTTTGTTTATATCCTGGTTTGTGATTTACATTTTTTGTTGTTATTACCATACAAATCCCATGATCTTCAGATGTGCGTCCACCTTGTCGCTCAAGGCCTCAACTTCTTCGGAGAGTTTGGGCAGCGGCGTAGCATAGCGCTCCGCAAGCTCTTTGATACGTCCGGTCAGGGCCTGGGAGATGCGGTTCAGTTCGGTCTGCACGTCAGATGCAAGGGTAGTTAGCCATTTATCTTCCACTACCAGCGTCTTCACTTCGTCCTCGCTCAGCAGCTTGTATCTGGCGACTACTTTAGCATCGAGCGCTTTTTGCGCATCTTTGACCTTCTTTCTAGTTTCCGTCTCCTGTTCAATGAGATAGAGATAGTTATTCAGCATTATTCGTTCGTCTGTTGCATCCGAATCGGTGAGAATGTCTTTCAGACGTGCATTTATACTGGCTCTGGTGATCTTGCCCTTCTCGTTTTTCGCCTCTTCGAGCAACCCTCCTTCGCCACCATGCTCTTCGTTTATCTCTTCCATCTTCAGTGCGATAGCTTCATTGGCAGTTGCTAGCTGCTCAATGGCCTGCTGATCGGCAGCGAAGTAGCGGTTAATGACAGGCTGCTGCGGGATGAGATCGCTGTTGGCCTTCCAGCCATCCAACGCAATCATGTACACGTCATCCTGCATCGTATCAGTCCAGTAGCTCATCAGGTGCTGGTATACATCATATTTATCGATCAGCCTGGCTTCACTAAATACTCGCAGTATATCCTCAGAGAGAGTTTCGATCAGTTGCCTGGGGTGACTGTCTACGCCGAGGCTCTTGAGAATGGGCGTGTTGGTCGTTTGCCACTGCTCAAAGAGCGCCGTCACCGCCTGGGTATACTCTACAAACTCGGGGTGTGTAAAGATCGTCGGCTTTATCTGTACAATATCCACTCTGAGCTGGCTGTAGCCTGTGCGCGATCCCGCTTCAAAGAGTTGCTGCTTGAGTGTGGGAAAAATCTGCCAGTAGACATTGAGTACATCGATGTCATGGTTAGGGATGCCGCCCAGCAGATGCGCCTCAATGTCGTGCAGGTCTTCGGCTTCTGAGTTGTCAATGTAGCGCGGAATGTTGAGGTTGTAGTCGTTGGTCGCGATTTCGGCGACACTTACCATGCGCGAATAATTTGGTAATTCGATCTGCTTGTTGAAAACGTCCACGATCTTGTGAATGTCCTGGTGGCGCAAACGGTTCTTGTTGCCATCCTTCACAAAGCCCTTGCTGGCGTCGATCATGAAGAGACCGCTGCGGTTCGCGGCATTTTCCTTATCGATGACGATGATACAGGCGGGGATGCCGGTGCCGTAGAACAGGTTGGGGGGCAGACCGATGATGCCCTTGATGTACCCTTTGCGGATGATGTTTGTGCGGATGTCGGCCTCGGAATTGCCACGGAAGAGAACGCCGTGCGGCAAAATTACGGCGCCTTTACCGTTGCTTTTGAGTGAGCGAATGATATGGAGAAGAAAAGCGTAGTCACCATTTTTCTGGGGTGGCACACCATCGACAAAACGTTGATAGAGATCGTGGGCAGGGTCAAAGCCATTGCTCCACGCCTTATTGGAGAAGGGCGGATTGGCTACTACGAAGTCGAATGTCTTGAGGTTGCCGTTGTCTAGCTTAAAATATGGGCTGGAGAGCGAATTGTCCTGCTGGATGTCGGCGGAAGGATTGTTGTGCAGGATCATGTTCATATGTGCCAATGCGGCGGTAGCGTTGTCCATTTCCTGTCCGTAGATAGTCACACCGGTCTCTGACTCGTCGGCAGCCTTCAGTAGCAGTGAGCCAGAGCCGCAGGTTGGATCATAGAGTGTCTGGCTCTGGCTCCTGGCTTTGTTGATGCCGATGACTTTGGCCATAATGCGTGAGACTTCGGATGGGGTGTAGAACTGCCCCTTACTTTTGCCCGATTCGGTGGCGAAGTGACGCATCAGATATTCGTAGGCATCTCCAAGAAGATCATCGCCTTCTGCGCGGTTCTTGCGGAAATTAAGGGCGGGGGTAGCAAAGATCGCGACCAGGTTAGAGAGGCGATCCTGCATCTCCTTGCCCTTGCCCAGCTTGTCGGCATCATTGAAGTCGGCCACATCAATCACGCCTTTGAGGTCGTTGGCCTCGGCGAGCTTCGCAATAATCTTGTTGATCTTGTCGCCGATCTCTTTATCACCCTTGAGCGCAACCATGTCGGCAAAGCTACCGCCCTCGGGGACTTCGATCGGCGCATTGGGCTGATTAGCGTATTTGTCAGAAACGTATTTGACGAAGAGAAGGACGAGGACATAATCCTTGTACTGCGAAGCGTCCATCCCTCCACGTAGCTCGTCGCAGCTTTTCCACAGTGAACTATAGAGCTCACTTTTCTTAATTGCCATTGAAGACTTACTCCATCAACTCTCTACAGTAGGGGTGGTTTGTGACTGCTCTTGCTCAAATCTCGTCATTTGCTCGTAGATCTGAGCAATAAAGACATCTGGCTTCTGATCAAGAACACGACAGAGTCGAAAGAACGTCGTGAGAGTAGGACTCTTAATTCCTCGTTCGAGGAGACTGATGTAGGTACGATCCAGCTCCGCTCGAAAAGCCAGCTCTTCCTGTGTCATCAGCGCTGCTTTCCTGACACGCCGGAGCTGTTCTCCGAACACTTTATTTGTCCAGGACGGTGTTTCCATGCGACCCCGCTACAATACCAGCTATTTTAAGCATTGTAGCGGTTTTATGTATATGCGTCTTCAGACTATAGTCTACATTTTGACAAGGAAATGGAACTGCGGTTCACAAGATAAGATCCCCAGGCTGCATCTTGAGGAAGGATATCAAACATCTCATCCACAGGCATAGTTCATTCCCATTTCATGCTCTGAACGACTTTCTTCCCACACATGGTATTCTGCCACAAAAGTCCTCACTAGTTTTCTAAAAGTATAGCATACGGTAGGACAGATCGGTACGCTTCCAGGGCCCCTAATAGCACGGGTGCGGTTCATTTTTTGCATTGAGCAAGCGCCGACGACCAGCATGATCAGGTCAATTGTCCATGTAGGGGCGCGATTTATAAGCCCGTGCATCGGCCAGGGGAGCACCTCGGGCTTATAAATCGCGCCCCTACATGGACAGATTCCAATGATGCAAAATTATGAAACGCACCCAGGGCCCCTGTTGACCCGTAGAGGCACGCCTTGCGTGTGCCGGGTGCGTGCGCCAGGTGGTGTCTACTATGCCCTCTGTCCACGGCCCCGGCACACGCAAGGCGTGCCTCTACGGGTCAACAGGGGCATATGTTATTTTCTATGCTGCAAGAGGGCGCTCGGTATAAAAAAAGCATTATTCATTCAGGTCGTCGCGATATTATCATTATCGTACAGATGTCAGAATATTTTCGAATTTCTAACATCTCATCGAGATCTCGCATTTATCTGACAAATGCTACATTTTTAACAAACTTTATAAAAATGTCTTGCAATTAACTTTTGTTTCACTATAATTAACTTAGAGCATGTTGGATGAGGGCTTCATGGTAGCAGCCAACCGATAGTAGCAGTAAAGGCTCCTGGAGGTTTATTCAATAGTTCAATGTTTGGAATGAAT
>WNFX01003050.1_pt1 | contig 18696 bp, 17 predicted proteins | sample 5400111 | NCBI WGS metagenome assembly WNFX01 (sample SAMN13153363, study PRJNA577476) | soil metagenome | isolation source: 40 cm soil or saprolite under grassland replicate 1 | place: USA:California | collected 2016-06-15 | reverse complement strand
TTGGGCGAAAGAGTGGTGAAAGGATAGTCGGCGATCTTTGGCTGAGCGGCAGTCACGACCGATAGCAGAGTTGATTTACCTGCATTAGGATAACCCACTAGCCCAACATCCGCTATTAATTGCAATTCAAGCAAGAGCCAGCGTTCCTCGCCTGGTTCGCCTTTTTGCGCTTCTCGCGGAGCCTGACGTGTAGCAGTAGCAAAATGTACATTGCCCAGACCACCCCGGCCTCCGCGCGCTATCATGACACTCTGACCATCCTCCACGAGGTCTGCAATCAATTCGTTTGTCCCGGCATCACGTATAACAGTGCCACATGGGACGCGCAGGACAAGGTTTTCTCCACTGGCTCCGTGTTTTTTCTGGCGCGCTCCAGCGACACCCGAAGTGGCTTTGAAATGTTGGCGATAACGAAAATCAATCAGTGTATTCATTTTAGCGCTAGCTTCCATATAGATGCTACCTCCTCTGCCACCATCCCCACCATCGGGGCCGCCATACGGTACGAACTTTTCACGGCGGAAGTGAATGGAACCATCCCCACCATCGCCAGCCTTAACATATATTTTTGTATGATCGTAAAACATAACCTATCCCTAAAAATGTATACAGGTGAATTTTAAGTACATTTGCAGTGAGTTGGAGTATAACATATTCTCGTACCGAGTGCTACTCACACAAAGTACTCGCGTCCTTGACAGGGCCTTAACTGTATGCTACTTTCGGCTTTATAGAGGCTGTTGTGCCCACTGGCAGGAAGGCAGGCACATATGTAGGGAGGGTGGCCGTCCGAAGCAGCGAGTCATTCAACATTACGACACCAGCAGGAACGGTCCAGGGGATCAGCTCTCGGCACTGTCGCCCGTTGCAGCGCTGCGATGGCTACCAGTACACCTAAGGAGGAGTGGCGTTTCCTCCCACCGTGTGAACGCTGGTGGGTCTCCACAACGCATGTTTGATGACAGAAGCACCATTGATCAGGACCCTTAACCAGGTCCTATGCTGGCACGACACTCCATGTACCATACCCTCCAACTTTCGCATTACAATGGCCTTTCTTATCAAGGCTACAATAATTTCCGGTAAGGCTCCCATTTGCCTGCACTAATCCATAGAAAAAGAGCGGATTTACACCACTAGATTGAACAATAAACTGGATATAGTCTTTGTTTGTAACATGCCCTGTGAAAGGGCCACTTCCCGCAAGTCCTCCACCTACCGTAAAGTTGCCATTAATGTTAACCTGTTGCTGTTGAATCGAAAGCGACATATTTTCTCTTATTGGTCCATATTCATCAATAATCGTACCGTTATACGTGCCAGCCACATTTGGATAGCCAGATGAGACAGTTGGAGTTTGTGTCACTACAGGACTAGGGGTGAGTCCTGGTGTTGGTACTGGCGTCAAATTGTGAGTGACTGGGGCTGTTGGGGTAATAGAGGTTTGATGATGTTGCTGTCCCAATAGAGAAGGCAAAAGAAGCGCCACTGCAGCAATACCTACAAAAAGCGCGAATAACAGTAAAAGGAGTACACCCGATCTGTGGCGCTCTTGTGGACGCCTTTGCATAACGAAGGTAGTAGCATTATTAAACGGTGGAAGCGGTGTATTAATACTTGCAGGACTAGATTGAGCCGGGGTTGGTCCAGGAATAACCAAAGGCCCTGCTGGGTGGAAGTCCACAGGGGGGGCAATAAGGTCCTGCCAGAAATCCTGCACGGTTGGGAAACGATCATTCATTTCTAAAGCCATCGCTCGATAAATAGCATCGGCTATATGTTGTGGAACATTCGGCGCGAATTTGTGAATCGACTCCAGAGGATCATTTCTCCCACTCCCAAGATTAGTAGTTCGATAGAAAGAATCAGCCGGAACGACCCCGGTCAATAACGTATAGATGGTCGCTCCGAGGCCATAGATGTCAGTCCGAGTATTGGTTCCAATGCCATATTGCTCTGGCGCGGCATAGCCTGGTGAAGCATGACGCACAGCAGTCGTTGTAGAATCCGGATCAAATTCCTTAGCGATACCAAAATCAACCAGAACTGCTTCGTTGCGCGATGAAGGTACGATGATGTTAGACGGTTTGATATCCCGGTGAATAACAGGAGGCTGCTGATTGTGCAGGTAGTATACAGCATTCATGATCGGTGCAATAATGCTAAGCACCTGTGGCACTGAAAAGCGCCTGTTTGGCTGCTGCTGGCGAAGTACTTCCAGGTTGGCCCCCTCAACATAGTCCATTAACATGTAGGCGCGTTCGTTTCTATCGTCCTCGAATACATGATAGACACGGGGTAGGGCAGGATGATCAAGTCGCCTGAGCAGATCTGCCTCAAAGACGAAGCGCTTCCGCTCCTGTATATTGGGATCGATCACTTCTTTAAGAGCAAACAGATTGTGCTGGACACGTTGATCTCTTACCAGGTAAACAGCCCCAAAACCGCCCTTACCCAGCAATTTTTCCACCTGGTAACGTCCGCCCACAATACTTCCTACGGGAAGAGTAGTTTGTAACTCTTGCACTATGCACCTCAAAGACTAGAATAGCCATTTCGTATCTTCAATGATAGTTCACTTAGGACACGGATTAGCAAGCACAAAAGTATACTTTACGTGATCTCCTATAGATGAAGTCTCAGTTTTTTCTACGGCTCATGTTCATGCTCAAAGGTAATCAAACGTGCACCCCGCGCATACGTCAAGTACGTCCAGGCCCACTGGAAGATGGTCACCAGGCGATTGCGAAACCCCACCAGGAAGTAAATATGCACAGCAAGCCACAATAACCACGCAACAAAGCCCGTCAGGCGAATCTTACCGATATCTACAATAGCGTATGAACGCCCCACAGTAGCCAGGTTGCCTTTATCGCGGTAATGAAATGGCTTGTTCGCTTCTTTCCCCTCAACTCGATCGGTGATGACAGAAGCTACATAACGGCCACCTTGTATGGCGACCTGAGCAACACCTGGTAGTGCTTTTCCGTTTTGCATAGCGCTGGCAGTATCACCAATCACAAACACGTTTGGATGTCCTGGAACCGACAAATCACTTGCTACCTTGACACGACCAGCCCGATCTACCTCGGTACAAAGCCACTTGCCCGCAGGGGACGCTGTAACACCCGCGCTCCAGATGATCGTCGCGGCATTGATACGTTCTCCATCAACGACGACGCTATGCTCGTCTATCTCAGCAACAGGTATACCTGTGCGAACTTCCACCCCCATCGAAATTAGTTTCTTCTGCGTTTTTCGTGCAAGGGACTCAGGGAATGCCGCCAGTATTCTTGGCGCAGCCTCAATAAGTAGAATGCGGGTCATATGTGTATCGATATGTCGAAAATCGGACGCCAGGGCCTTATGTGCCAGTTCCGCAATCGCGCCAGCCATTTCAACTCCAGTTGGTCCAGCGCCAACCAGCACAAAGGTTAAGAGCTCTTTGACTTTCTCCGGGTCAGTTTCTATCTCGGCAGCTTCAAAAGCCAGCAGTATTTTCTGTCGCAAGGCTCTTGCATCCTCTATCGTCTTCAATCCAGGTGCAAATTTTGCCCACTCAGTATGTCCAAAGTAGTTGTCATAAGCCCCCGTAGCCAACACCAGGTAATCATACGGAACCGAACGATCACCCATAAGCACCCGTTGTTCCTGGAGATCAATACCTGTCACCTCCGCCATTAAAACTTCCGTATTTTTTTGTTTTCGCAGAATCCTCCGAATAGGCGAACAGATATCCGCTGGCGATAAGCCCGCCGTAGCAACCCAGTACAACAATGGTTGAAACAGGTGATGATTCTGGCGATCAATCACAGTAACGTGCACCGGTGCGTCGCGCAAGGCCCTCGCAGCCCGCAAGCCCCCGAAACCGGCACCGACAATAACCACGCGCGGCATTACATCAGGGAGATTTGTAGAAGCAACCTCAACATTTTTTGGCGTACTCAATCTCACCCCGCCTAGGGGTGGGTAGGGTGTGGATGCAGGGTGGGAACGCTTCTCCTTTCGTCTCACCTGACTGCGAAGCAGTAGACGCGCCAGCGTCTTTGGTGAGACGGATAGGTGCCTGCGTCGCCCTGTCATCAACGTTTCTGTATCAGTAGTATTTTGTACTTCAGTCATATTGGTAACCTCACAAGGGTATATCACATTCTTATCTCATTAATAGCTTACAGCATGATGAGAATATCAACAACTCCAATGTGTTAGTTGTCAGTCCCATTAGCATTATTTAAACTTCATAAAAAGGATAAAGCTTCTTAAGCTCGAAGCAAGCAGGAACAGATCGATACCTCCTCCGTGCTCCCGCTTATGCTGCTGATATAATGTATGAGAGATGTTGGCAGCCGTTACATATGTTGCCCGACCAAGAAACACATGAGCAGGAGAACACCAATGAGTCACGAAGAGCACCACAGTGCAGTCGGCAAATTTTCTTCGTACGAGAACAGAAAGGGTATTCTGCCCATTTCTTGGGAGGACTATTTCGGTCTCTGTAAGGGCCTGGCATTAGCTATCGCGGCCTATGATCCTGAGATTATCCTGGGTATCGCTCGTGGAGGTTTATATGCTGCCACCCTTCTTTCACACATGTTGCAAGCAGAGTTCTATGCGGTTAGAATTACACGCAGATTCAAAGACCAGGTGGTGTATGACGACCCGGTGTGGTTAGTGAAACCTCCAGCGGTCGTGAAGGATCGACGCGTTCTGATTGTCGATGAAATAAGCGGAGTGGGAAGAACGATACATATGGTGAAAGAAGAAGTAGGACGGTTACAAGCCAGGGACATCAGAAGTGCTGTGTTATACGCTCATGAGCAGGGAAAAGATGTTCCAGAGTATATTGGGATCGTTTCAGACGCCTTGATCCTTAATCCCTGGGATAGAGAAATCATGCAGGAGGGAACATTTGTATTCCATCCAGAATATGTCTATGCACTTGCTCAGCAAGGCATGGTGCCGGACCCCTCACTACTGCTAGGTATAGATCCATCCTCATTGGCGAAAGGCTCGTAGTCAATCCGATGAGGGTGATTGCATCTCACCCATATGCAGAGCTTGCGCCGCTTTGGAACTACGAATTCGCTGCATCCAGGATGGGACTCACTCGCAAGATGGTCTCGCTTGACTGCAGTTTCACTAATTCGGCGCTGGCCTCCCAAAGTTCCGCCGCTTTGTGCTGATCGTAAGACTCCTGGGACGAGGCTCGCTCGTTCATCTTTTCAAAGTATTTTCCGGTGATCCGTTCCAGGGCAGGATCGAGCACCAGGTGAGCCAACCCTTTTGCCGCGGCTTGTGGACTGGATAGATCCGGATACCGGCGCCGCATCAGTGGTAACAGCACGTTCCAGCCGAAACGCTGGAAGGTACTGGCATCGCGCGCCAGACCGGTGCCGGGAGTGGGTCCTGGATTAGCAGCAAGTTCACCAGCAAAAAATGCCCCTTTCTTTTCTCACTATATTGACTCTTGCGTAAGCTCGCTCTGGCTGGCTCCTCCGTGTGGCCCCCCACAAGCTGACATTCTGCGTGTCATGGGCACCCTGCGTGAGCAGCAGCCGAGTGCTCCTGCCCGGCGCTAAGCTGTCAGCAGACCAATGCCCAGCGACACCACGCCAAGAGCAAGTGACAACACGCCCGCATAGAGCAGCAAGATGAAGCGATTGGGCGTGGTGACGCCTTTGCCAGCCGCAGCAAAGAAGAAACCGGCGGGCATGAGGATGGCCGCGGCCCAGATGCCGTTTCGGGCGAAAAAAGCGAGCAAGCCACTCATGTGCGCGGTATCGACCAGGATCTGGCCCACCAGTGACAGGATCACCAGCACGCCAGCATGCGCATGCCCGGCCCGAAAGAAGGCCTGTTGAAACGCAGTCACGGGCTGGTGGCCCCGCACGACGCGCAGCATGAACCATCCACCGTATTCGATAGCAACAATCGTCAGCAGCAGGACCCCTGCGGTAATCTTGGAATTGGCAGACAATACCAATGTCGTATTCATATGAACCTCCATTCAATAAGTAAACTGGTACAACTAGAATAACAACGTTAAGTTACGCATAAAAAAGAACATTAGTGCTGCCGCAAGCCCTGGCACTCCATCTGCCACGCGGTCTCCATTGTCCGCTGAAGACGCGAGGCGTCGAACGTGGGCATGCTGATCGCCAGGGAGGCTATTCCATGCACCAGAGCCCAGAGCACATCGCTATAGCTCTCCACATCACCTGGTCGCAGGACTCCAGCATCAATGGCCTGTTGCACTGCTTGTTGCAACATCCGAAAGCTTGCAATGCGCGGCTGGCTCTCCCCGACTTGCCGTTGTATCAAGAAATCCGTCCGTTGCAGAAACATGAGTTGATAGTACACCGGGTTCTGCAAAGCAAAGGCCACATAGGCCCGACCGAGTGCGATCAGCCGCTCCCAGGGATCCTCCTGGCTGGCAGCGGCTGCCGCTAGTTGTTGGCCAAAACGCATAAACCCCTCATCAACCACAGTGAACAGCAGGTCGTCCTTGTCGCGAAAGTAGAGATAAATGGTCGTCGCCGAGTAGCCTATGCGCTCGGCCACCTTACGCAACGAGAAACGCTCATAGCCCTGCTCCAGGAATAATTCCCCTGCAGCAGTCAGGATGGCCTGGCGCAGCTCTTGCTTCTCCTGATCCCGTCGATGGCGAATCGCCTTGCGCAGGCGTTGGGCCTGCGTGCCCGCTGTGCTTTTTTTCATAACACTACTCCTTTAGATAACACTGTTATTTTAACTGAAAAATGCAGGTCTGTCAAGGGGTAGATCTGAGATTCATTCATACCTCTGTCAATGTGACGGAGGCTTCTCCTCGACCTGCTCAGCCGACTCAATAAAGGAGCCGTTGTGGATGAAGTCGGTGATGAGCAATGACAAGATATGCTTTGGTACTACGCCTTGTAAATGGGGACATGAGACTGTTAACAAATTATATCATGATGTATCATAAGTGCTATACTAAGAAGGTTCCCTCCTATTTCGGTAGGAGCACAACATGCGAAGCAGATGTGCGACCTGGACGTTCGAGAAGCATAAGTACTCCTTAAGAGAGCAAGCGCAGCAGCGTCGTCTTGCATCAGCTTGACCTGTAATTCACCACCGTAAGGACAATCACGAAGGATCAGATAGCAAATGCGTAACCACCTCTTAATGGATGCAGATGATACCCTTTGGGAAAACAATATCTATTTTGAACAAGCCATTCACGCCTTCCTGGAGTTCCTCGACCACTCTCGACTCTCTCGTGAGGAGGTCCGGGCGGTGCTGGATGAGGTAGAACGTCTGATGGGTTATGGATCGGCTAATTTCACGAAGAGCCTGGTTGAAACCTATCGTCGCCTTGCGGAAAAAGACCTGCTGGAGGAGGATATCGAGGAGGTTCGCCGCTTCGGAGAACAGATTCGCTCTCAGCCCTTGCAACTCCTCGAGGGAGTCCAGGAGACGTTGGCCTATCTCTCTCCTCGACACGACCTGTTCCTACTCACCAAGGGCGATAGTGAAGAACAGAAGCTCAAGGTTGAACGGTCGGGAATTGAGGAATACTTCAAGCAAGTAGTAATTGTGCCAGAAAAAGACGTTTCCACCTATCATCGTATCGTAAGCGAGTTGCGGGTTGACCCACAACGCACCTGGATGGTAGGCAATTCTCCCCGCTCTGATATCAATCCCGCTCTTGCTGCTGGACTCAATGCGGTCTACATTCCTCACCCTCATACCTGGCATCTTGAACACGAGGAGATCCAGCTTGCAGGAGAGGGAAGCCTGCTAACGCTGTCAACCTTTGCGGGTCTTCGTACCTCGTTCTAATGCAAGAGCGAAAAGTTTATGCTGATGAACACAATAACCTGGACACCTGTAGGTGCCGATTTATCGCGCACACCGCCGATTCATCGGCCAACATTGGTTGATAGCTTGATGTCCGCATTTCATAGTTAATGTGCATGAGCATACGCCAATTCGCCATCATTGTCGGGCTAAAAAGAGACCAGTGTGGGCGATGTTCCCTGCCGTCCTGGTCATGCGATACAGAAAGGATGGTCATGATGAGCGATCCCATTCTCGAGCGAATCCAGCGAGAGGCAGGTATCCCCGAGTTGATCGATGTGCTTGTCGAACGCCTCAGCCCTACGGATCTGCAGTCACTCCTGCTAGAGGTCTACCGGCGTCGTGCGGTCGGAGTGAAACCCGGCCAACTGCTTGAGCGGTATGAGCGAGATCGCTTTGTGAGGCCATCTGAACTCGCTCCAGCAGTGGCGACGGATTTTGACCGCCTTGTGTGGTCACTGCTCCCTGATCATTACACTGCGATTGAGCTATCACCTGTTTGTCCGCTGGGCACCAATGCTGTTGTAGCAACAGTGGATCAGAACAATGTCTTGACGACGATTCGAAACACCGAAGTCGTGGCTGATGCGACGAGCGTTCTCGCGCTCGAATGCGCCTCACGCCGGCGCCTCCTCCTACGCCTCGACCCACAGAACCGGGAACGAGTGAGACTTTGCGCATCACACCGCGTAGTGCGCAGCCAGGCCTACCGAGCTGCTCCAGGCGTGCTCACTCACTTTCGTCTCTTGGGACTGTGTGTAGCCGGATGTGACGAAGGGTCATTTCAGTTCGAGATGACGAGCCTGGTCGAACAGATCTCCTTTTACTTACGATTACTGCTTGAGGCCTCCCAACTTGGCTACCAGGCTCATCAGTTGCGCGTTACTCTCACCGATCTCGAACAAGGTCGGCGGGAGCAGACTCTAGACTCTCAGGTGCTCAGGCCCCTGATGGCCAACTACCCCGGCGTCCTATGCAAGCTTGACCCCAACCGCGAAACCGGTCGTGGGTATTATGTTGGGGCCTGCTTCCATATCTACGCCACAAACGTGGCAGGAACCGAATTTGAGTTGATCGACGGCGGCTTTACGACATGGACTCAGCAAATACTCAGCAACAGTAAGGAGCGTTTGCTCATTAGTGGCCTCGGCACTGAACGCCTTTGCAGTCAATTCAGCGATTCTCCCGCGAGAGCCGACTGAGGAAATGCTCTGATAGTTATGCTAGAATAGTGTCAACTGGAAACAGAGCTACGCTTCACGTGGAGGAACCATATCATGGATGCGCAAGAACTATTGATGCCTCGTCACCATCAGATCATTACGAACCGCTTTGTAGCAGCTTGCCAGGTAGATGAGCGTGTGGTCGCCGCTTTTATCAGTGGCTCCTATGCCAGGGGCACAACTGATATCTACTCCGACCTTGATTTCGGGCTGATCATTACTGATGAGGCGTACGATGACTTCCTCGCAGGGCGCGAGGCTTTTATTCGACTGCTAGGTGAACCGGTGTTCCTGGAAGACTATAATGGTGATGGCGCCGACTTCGTTTTCTCAATCTTTTCCGACGGCGCTGAAGTTGAACTTGGGCTTGGCCGCGAGAGCCACTTCAATCATATCTATGTGGGACCATACAGGGTCCTGCTAGACAAAAAAGGCATCCTGGCGGGAGCAGTTTTCTCCTTGCAAGAACCCACACAGGCCGAGCAAATCGAGACGTTACGCCGTCTGATCAATTGGTTCTGGCATGACCTGTTGCACCACTTTATTACACCTATGTCACGAGGGCAACTCTGGTCGGCGTATGGGGCTTTAGAGGAACTGCGTCTCACCTGTGTAAATTTGGCCCGCCTGCGACAGAATTTCTCAGCGAAGGCTGAGGGCTATGAAAAGGTGGAGCAAGCCTTGCCAGTCGAGCAGTTAGCGCCTTTACAGGCGACCTGTTGTCCGCTGGAGCGAGGCGCCATGCTCCAGGCAGCTCTCGCCATCGTCCGCTTCTACCAGCAACTGGCTCCTCCCCTGGCCCAGGCACACGGAATACCATACCCGGCTGATCTCGCACGAATGATGTCTGGGCGACTGGAGCAAGTGTGTATGGAAGTTAGCAGGGACCCTTCATGACCGCTAGCTTGTAGTCATCATCTGTCACGCCTATCTCTTTCGTAGGTTTGGTCATGGGAGGACAGTGATGGCGATTATGTGGTCGGTGTCAATCCACAATTACAGGCTATCACGGACCGCCCACTTGAAGCATCAGGAGACCGTGAATTCTTCGACCTCTGGGTCGTTCATAAACGTGTGAATCAGTCTTTCATGGCGCTCTGGCTTCCCAACGGCCTGCCAAACGCACTCCATGTTGGTGCCAGGGCAATCGCATCTAATTTTTGGTGCGGCCTATAGCGCGCGTCTACAAGTTGAGCTTTGAAAAGCCTCATCATTATGGAATGGCTTGCCACCACCATTCGTGGATTTAGATGCGATTGCCCTGATGTTGGTGCCCTTTTTTGCTAAAGAGTGCTTCAGGATCTTGAGTTCGTTTTCTTCAAACCGCTGCATGAAGTGGAGGTAACGACTCTCATCGAACGGTGCGATGGTCTCGTAGGTAAAGCTGTCGTTTGCCCGCAGCATGATGTCGAACCGGGGAAAAGTCCACAGGATGAGCAGTACCAAGGCAGTCGTCAACCCTACCAGGAGATAGTCCTCAACACCAATGCCCATCCCCAATGCAGCAGAGATCCAGATCGTGGCGGCGGTCGTCAACCCCGCTACCTGCCCGCGCTCGCGAAGAATAACGCCAGCACCTAAGAAGCCTATGCCTGTCACCACCCCAGCAGCCACTTGCGGATTGACGAACTTGTTGCCGGAGACACCCCCGTACAGCGTAAAAATCATCGCTCCCATGCAGACGAGGGGCATAACGCGCAGACCAGCTGCTTTTTCACGATACTCACGCTCCCAACCGATGAGAATACCGACCACAAGCGCGACGAGTAGTTTGACAAGTGTAGAGATCATTATGAATACAAGCTCTTGACCATATCTGATGCTCCTTCTTTCCACATGCTAAATGCAACCCTATAGGGACCTATTCGGCCCGCGGACGAAATTTACAACGGTTTGTGGGGTTCTTTAACAAGCAAGCCTCTCTAGAAGCAGTGGTTGAGAAAGCGTCGCAAAAACGTTCGCAGAGCGTTGAAGAACTCTATTGCAGAGATTACTGACAGGGAAAAACAGCCAATTCTTCTTTCAACAGGCTGAAACCATGTGCGAGGCTCTCCTTTGCTACGTCTTCAGCACTTCATTTATCACCTGCTCTAGCGGCGTCGCTCGTCCCTCGGCCCATGCCGCTGCAAAGACCTCCTCGCCCAGTTCCTTGCGAGCAGCCGCCACGGCCTGCTCATAGTCGGCGTGATAGACCGGGGGCCTGGGAGTGCCCATCGTCTCCCGCAGCACTTCCGCTGTCCCCCACAGCCGCGCAGCCCACCCCCTCTCTCCCTGCGCTACCTCTACTGCTGCCACACCCTCCAGACAGGCAGCCATGAACTCCTGGAAGTCTAACTCGCGCATGAGCGCCAGGCTCTCCTCATAGCGGCGGCGCGCCATCACCAGCTCGCCCTGCAGCGCGGCCACCCGCGCCAGGTCAATGAGCGCCTCCACGGTATCCGCACGATCTCCCAGCTCTTTGTGCAGCGCCACGCTCTCCTCAGCCAGGTTGCGGGCCAGCAGTGGTTCCCCCTGCACCAGGCGGATCTGTCCCAGCAGATCGAGCAGGTGGGCTTCGGCAGTCATGCTCCCGAGTTCTCTCAAGAGCGCGAGACTCTGCTCGGTCAGCTCCGCTGCTCTGGCCAGGTCCCTGTGTGAGAGATAGAGCACACGCGCCAGCAGATAGAGCGCCCAGGCGGTACGCTCCTGATCGCCCAGAGCGCGATAGCGCCCCAGACTCTGCTCCAGCAGGGCATATGCCCGGTCGTACTCCCCTTGTACCGTGCAGAGGCGGGCGATCTGGGTGAGGCAGCGCACCACCTCCCAGGTGTCTCCCTCCTCCTGGAACAGCGCCCCGGCCTCCTCGTACAGGGCACGGGCCAGGACAAACTGCGCCTTCGTCCAGGTGATAAACCCCAGCAGCGAGAGGGAGGCAGCCATGCCGCGGGTCTCTGCCAGTTCCCGGTAGAGCGCCAGGCTCTCCCTGCTCAGCGCTTCTGCCCGCTCATAGTGATCCAGGTAGAAGGCCAGTTCTCCGGCGATGTAGAGCGCCCTGGCCTGCACTGGTACTGTGACCCCGGCACGCTGGGCCAGGGCTTGCTCCAGGAAGGTTTGCCCCTCTCTGATGTATCCATTGATGTGCCAAAACCAGTACAACGCCGCACACAAGCGTAAGGCCCGCTCGGCCTGCGCATTCCCACTCTCCTCTCCCATCAAACGGGCTTGCTCCAGAAGCCAGAACAGAGCGGCACGCAGGTTCTCATGCTCCTGCTTCAGGCGAGTAAACCAGCGGTCCTGCTCGGCTCCCCGCAGATGAGGTTCGGCCTCTTCGGCTAATGCCAGATAGTAGCTCGCATGCGCCTGCCGGGTCGCCTCGGTCTCCCCGACACCGGCTAAACACTCCAACCCATATTCGCGCAGCATTTGCAGCATCCAGAAGCGCTCCTCGCCATCCGCCTGTTCCTCTTGCCGCAGCAGGCTCTTGTCCACCAGGGACACGAGCCCCTCCAGGACGTCGCTCTGCAGCTGGCCTGCGGTCGTACACACCACTTCGGCGGCCTCCCACGTGCAGCCATCCACAAACACAGCGAAGTGCCGGAAGAGCTGTCGCTGCTCAGGCGCAAGCAGGTCATAGCTCCAGGCAATCGCGCCTCGCAGCGTCTGCTGCCGCAGGGGCAAGTCGCGGGCTCCCCCCACTAAGAGGGCCAACCCCTGTTCCAGGCGCACGAGCAAGTTCTGCGGGGGGAAATACTTGACGCGTGCGGCCGCCAACTCAATGGCTAAGGGCAGCCCATCCAGGCGGGTACAGATGGCGGCCACAGCGGGCGCATTGGTGTTGGTCACCTGGAAGCCCGCTTTGACCGCCTGCGCACGCTCGATGAAGAGGGCCACCGCCTCGTACTGCGAGAGCGCCGCCAGCTCGGGCAGGCGTGTAAGGTTGGGCAGCGCGAGCGGGGGCACGACGAACTCCCGCTCGGCGCGCACATGCAGCATCGAGCGACTGGTGACGAGCACCTTGAGCTTGGGACAGGTGGCCAGCACCTCGGCCACCATCGGCGCGGCCGCGTCCACCTGCTCGAAGTTATCCAGCAGCAGCAGGAGATGCTTCTCCTTGAGCGCCGTTTTCAGGAGCGCGAGCAGGGGTTGATCGCTGGCTTCACCGATCGCGAGCGTCTGGGCGATGGCCGGGACCACCTGCTCGGGATCGTGAGCGCTCGCCAGAGACACCAGAAAGACCCCGTCCGCAAACTGGTCCGCCAGTTCGGCACCCACTTGCAAACCCAGGCGCGTTTTGCCGATGCCGCCTGGTCCGGTCAGGGTGACCAGGCGCACCTCGGGACGGCAGAGCAGCGCACACACGCTCGCCGCCTCCCGCTCGCGGCCAATGAACGCTGTCGGCTCGATGGGAAGATTGTTGGGATGATTGTCCAGCGTCTTGAGCGGTGGAAAGTCCGTGGGAAGGCCCGCGATGGTAAGTTGAAAGAGGCGGCTGGGACGGCGCAAGTCCTTGAGGCGATGCTCGCCCAGGTCCTGCACCTGCACGCCGGTGGGAAGCAGCTGCTCCACCAGAACACCGGTCGCCTGGGAGAGGAGGATCTGCCCGCCGTGTCCCACGCTCATGATGCGGGCCGCGTGATGCACGTCTAGCCCCACGTAGCCCGCAGTGGAAAGCTGGGGCTCGCCGGTATGCATGCCGATGCGTACCCGCACCACTGCGTCCTGGGGCCAGACATGAGAGGCCATGGCCTGTTGAATCGCCACAGCGGCACAGACCGCATCGGTGGCGCGAGCAAAGACCACGAAAAAGGCATCGCCCTGGGTATCCACCTCCTGCCCATGCCATTGCGCAAAGGCGTTGCGCAGCAGTTGGCGGCATTGGTCCAGCACGCCCACGTAGTGCTCGCCTAACTGGTGCAGTAGGCGCGTGGAGCCCTCCATGTCGGTGAAGAGCAGTGTCACCGTTCCCGTCGGCAAGTCAGGCCGAGACATCGCGGACCTCCCTCCTCTCCTGTAGGGGTCTGGGTCACACTCAAGCCAACAAGCCTGAGCGTGACCCGATACGGTTCATAGGACACACGCGACTAGCAGCACAGCACGGCCTGCACCTGCTTGGCCACCGAGATCAACTGGGTGGCCTGGCTCGTCGTCAGCCCCTTGCCCGTATGGGACTGGACGAACCCGATGAAATCGGTGAGTTCGCTGCACGCGGTGGTCGTCTGCCCGGCCTGCAGCGCCGTGAGCACATCCTTGAGCTTGTTGTCCAGGCTGGTCTGCAGCGACGACGAGAGGTGGAAGCTGTTGACCGTCGTCATCAGATCGTTGACCTGGGCGGCTGCGCCCTTGACCGTCACGGTGAAGCTCGCACTGACCGGGCTATTCGTATCGTCACTATCGCTGGCCGTGCAGGTGACGGTGGTGGTGCCGATGGCGAAGGTCGCGCCGGAGGCCGGTGTGCAGCTCACGGTGGGCGCCGGGCTATCCCCATTTTCATCTACTGCCGTTGGCGGCGTGTAGGTGACGACGGCCCCATGCGGGCTGGTGGCATTGATCGTGATGGTGGCGGGCAGCCCACTCAGACCCAGATCGTTATCGACGTAAGCGGACTCGTAGGCCCCGATGTCGCAGGTGGTCTCACTATCATCGGGACGGGTCGCACCGCGCTGGTCGGTCGCCAGACACTGCGCCGCCGGGATGTGGTCGATGGCCGGGCTGCTGGAAAGCAGGGCAATAGTCTGAGTAGGGCCGCCGTTATTTTGCAAGCCGCTCTGATCGAGCTTGGGGTCGGTGTTCTGCAGGTCACTGCTGGCCGTAAAGCCACAGTCGGTGGTGCTCTCCAGGTTGTTGCCCTGATCGCTATCCCCGCCAATGTAGTTGCCCCCATGGTTGTTGGCCACGATGCTCCCGCCAATGCTCACCGTGCCCCGGAAGCTGTAGAGGCCACCGCCGGCACTGGCTGAGTTGTTGGCGAAGGTGCTGTTGCTGATGCTCACCGTGCCGTCGTTGAGTAGGCCACCGCCGTAGCCGCCAACCGAGTTGTTGGCAAAGGTGCTGTTGCTGATGCTCACCGTGCCGACGTTGAAGAGGCCGCCCCCGTCGTGGGGGCCGGCGGCCGAACCATGGGCAATCGTGAGGGCGTTGAGGGTGAAGGTGACGCCGCTGTTCACGTACAAGACCCGCAGGCTGTTGTTGCCGTCGAGGGTAACGCTCTGGCCGCTGCCGTCCAGGGTCAGGTTCTTGTTGATCAAGAGCGTCTGGCTAAGGGTGATCGTGCCACTACAGCCGAAGGTGATGGTGTCTCCAGAGGCGGCGTTGTTGATGGCGGCGTCTAAGGCCGCCTCAGTGCAGGAGTTGACGGTGCTGGTCGCTGCTGGCTGGGCATGGGCCGTCCTGCTGGAAAGCCCGAGGCTGGTGAGCACGCCGACCCCGAGCAGCAGGCTCAGGAGGACGAGGCGTGCCCAGGACGAAAGACGAATGGTGTGGTGTTGACTCATAATGAGTGTTCCTTTCTGCGGCCGAACTCGGCCACCCTACAAACAGACTGACAGTCTGCTCTCAGGTTGCGAACCAGCAGGCAACCCTGGTCATCTTGTTGTTGTTTCTCTTAATGACTATTCGCTTCCATGCCTGCTCCCCTGGTGGAAGGAGTATGCACGTTCCTTCCGTTATTCGACCCTGATCGCGTCTCCTCGCCGAATCGTCCCACCGGCAAGCACGCTAGCATAGACGCCTACATTGACCTGGTTGTGTTTGGCCGCGGTGCGCAGAATACCAGGATCGGCGGGTAAATCTCCTTGAGGCAGCGTTGTCATTACACAGCGGGGGCACGGGCCTGTGATTGCGAGACGCACCTCATCACCGATGGCGAGCGTATAACCAATCCAGGCGTTCTCTACGAAGTCCTTGACGCCATTGGGGGTCTCCACCACGATGTTGGGGCGAAAGCGGCGCACCTCGAACCGCCCTGCCGGGTACAGTTCTCGCAGCCGCTCCAGGGTGGCCGTGGTCAGCAGATGGACGGTCGCACAGTCGAAGAAGGTGCCCTCCGGCAAGGCAAAGTCGGTGACCGTGTCGCGGAAGTCTAGTCCTTCCATATCCGGCCAGTACTCTTCCGCATTCGCCGCGAGGCGAGTGGGGGACGTAGACGCAACGACCTCTTCCTGGCCGCGTTCGGCTGCATCCAGGGTCACTTCGCGCTGAAGCACCTTGGAGAGAAACTGGTTGATCTCGCTCTGGCTAGTGGTGAGAACCGTGCCATCCGGCAGCGTGATCCGCACTTCAGGTAGCGGCATCCCGGGGCTCGGGGGGACGACAAAAGCCGCACGGTAGTCGAACAGATCCGGCCATTTCCTCGGGTTCTTGGCGCTGGCGACTTTTCTGGTCGCCTGGTCTACCAGAGCGTAGGCCCGATCCCCAAGCAGGCCTCGTGTGGTGACATCTGTGGCGTTGAGATCCTCTCCCATCATCGACTTGATGGGATACCGCCACAGCGCCACGACCTTCCCAGCCATCTGTGTGCTATCTGACATCGTTAAGATGACGTGGGGTTGGGTGGGCCTTCATGGTCGCCCGTGGGGATGGGATGTGCTGCCCGTTCGTCTCGCTCACAGCAGGGAAGAGGGCCGCGCTCCCATCCCCGTCGGGTGACCATGAAGGTCACCCCTACGGATCATCCGGCCTCCTGCCTCTCTTCATGGCTTCGGTTGATGCCTATTCAAGTCGATAAATCGGCCCCTACGGATGTCCGGATTATTTCGTTACATGCCATCAAGCACCCTCTTCGCCAACCTCCGTCATCTCAAACTGCTTGATAGTCGCTTCATAGCCATCGAAGTAATACACGGTGGCCATATCCTCTAGCTCTTCGGTGAAGTAAGCCCGGGCAGCCGATTCAAGCTCCGCCATGATCGGCTGGAGCAGTTGTTGCTCAGAGCTTCTTCCCCAGCCATACTCTGCCTCAAGCAGCTTCTTCGCTGGCAGGAGTGCTTCCACGGCTGAAGAGCGTAGGAGTTGACGCAGTACCGGAGGGTGTGCAAGCAGTTGCTGCACCAGTGCCTGATGATAGCGTTCGTCCTCTGGACCGTTGCTCAGCGTTTCACGAGACTCAGCAGTAATGATGGTCTCGACGTCAACGGTTATGCGAAACGTTTTTCGCACGAGAGAAGGCGTCTGTGTAGCCATAGTGAATTCCTTTCTTGCTCCATCCCTGACATGAAAGCAGGATTGTGTGATGTTTGAACTCGATTGCACCGGTGCTCTGAGGATTGACCAGTGTCTCTTTCCTCAGCCAGTCCTACGCACTCGCGTTTCGGTTCACTTATATGGGTGAAACGACAATAGCTTCTCTTGTGCTTTCTACAATGGCAAAAAGCTCTGCCTGCTCCTGCTGGGGTACGTTGAACTTGTCGAGCGTTTGCTGAAAGTCATCCAGAAATGCCTGCCACTCCTGGGGAGTGATCAGCAGATCCTTATGCATCTCCTCCATGGAACGCCCGCTATACTGTTGAGGGCCACCTGACGCCCAGCCGACCATTTCGGTCACCAGGTACTTGAACCCTGCGGGTGCGACCCGGTGATGTGCTTCATCCACGCGCGGATTGGCATTCAAGCGTGGGTCCGCCATGACGCGGTCAATGAAATCATCGACTACCGTGGCAATGTTATAGATGCCACCAAGCCGATCATAGAGTGTGACGTGTTCCTGATTGTTCATAGTTCGCCTCCTTGTCTCTTGCGTCTGCATACGTGCTTTTTCTTGTCACCCTGAGCGAAGCGAAGGATCTCTGTCGAGTGACGTGGAGATGCTTTGCTGCGCTGATCCTTCGCTTCGCTCAGAGCCTGCCCTAGAGCGAAGCGAAGGGATGACGGGACGGTTGTCCCTACGTGTGAAACAGTTCGCACTACACGGGAGATCGTTCACCTTGTACGACTCCCAACCGATAATGAATGGGGTGACATGGTGTACAGTGAACCACGTGTCCCAGTTCAACCACACACCCAGCCGACTTCGCACTAGCTTATAGCCCGTGTGCCTCTGCAAAGAGCTCGGTGATCTCGCCTTCGTGCCACTGTGGGGCGTGCTCTAACAGGTCCTGCAGGTGCTGATACCAGCGGTCTTGTTCCGGGTCATCTCGATGGCGCGTATAAGCGGCCTGTGAGTCAAAGACCACGATGAGCAGGATGTCGCCAGGAGCAGAGAGCACCTTGACTGGTGGCTCTAGAACATAGCCGCCCACATAGCCTGTCACCTGTGGCAGGTGTTCTTGCTCCCAGCGAAAGAGATGGTCCAGCACGGCCTGTTGCTGGCCCTGCCGGGGTTGCAAATGGTAGAGCGTTCCATACATCGGGTTCTCCGCAGTGTTCCTATACTACTGGTGTCATGGTTATGTGGTTCAGATGAAGCCTCGTGTGTGGCTTCGGTGGAAGTATAACCTTTTTTTCTGGCTGTGCTATCGTAAAATTTACTGACCTTTATGCGGGGGGGTACGTAGTTTTTTTAGCGAAAAATGGGAACCTACGTAAAAAAGCTTGTGCCTTGTTTGCAAAGGGTCTAAGGAAGCCTATTAGAAATATCGTCCGCGTAGGGGCGGGAGTGGTGTGGATGCAGGGTGGGGACCTCTCTCCCCGACACATTTTGGGGAGGGAATGAAAAGAGAGC
>WNFX01002485.1_pt1 | contig 18701 bp, 15 predicted proteins | sample 5400111 | NCBI WGS metagenome assembly WNFX01 (sample SAMN13153363, study PRJNA577476) | soil metagenome | isolation source: 40 cm soil or saprolite under grassland replicate 1 | place: USA:California | collected 2016-06-15 | reverse complement strand
CCGCGCATTGCGTCGCTCGCCCGATTCAGGTAAAATTCGCCCCCGACTATTCAACATGACAGAGCTGGTCTCATCAGTCGCAGATAGGATCGATCGCGCCGTGCAGCGGGTAACTCCGCTCGCGTATCGGGTGCGTCGGACTGGCCGCCGCTGGGTGCGTCGGGCGTTGCGCAAGCCCCGGAGCGTCTCGGAGGGGCCAAATATGCTGCCGGTATTGATCCAGGTACTGGCGAGCTTCACCAAGGCGGACGGTGTCCTGCTCGAGGAAGAGATCGACTCAAGTCTCGGTTTTCTCCGGTACGATTACCCGGAGGCGGTTTACTCCGAGCTGCGACAGTTATTCCGGCAAGCGCTTTACGAGCAGCAAGACCTGGCCGCCATGGCGCAAAAGCTCGGCGCGCAGCTTAGCGCGGATCGTAAGATCATGCTCGGAGTTCAGTTGTACGACCTGATTTCGCAAGCCGGTTTGAAGCAGGAACAAGTCGTTGCGTTCTATTCGTTCATGTCGCAAATGGGCATGGCTGCCCAGGCAATCGACATCGTTTATCAACTCAACGCCTCGGAAGATTCCGATCCGTCGATCTATCAGCACGGCGCGTCCCCGCTCGAGTCGCTCTCCTTCGGTCCGGACGGGAAAGCCGATGTGACGCTTAAGAATCTGAACGAGGCCGATCGCTTGATGGCTTTTCGGTATCACGAACTCATTTTGCTAAAAAATTATAGCGATCAAAACGTGTCGGTGCGTGGCAGACCGTTGGTGCGTGGCGGTTTCTGCCGAATTTATCCAGGCCAGCGCATCCTGGCAGGCGACCAGGTGCTCAGCTATCAGGAGCTGGCGCAATATTTCAACGCAAAGAAGAACGTTTCGCTTCCACAGATTTTCATTCGTGTAAATAGAGACTCGGACGAAGTGGGTTTGGAGCGCTCGCGCACGCGTGAGAGCGCGCTTCGGGTCACTTTCGGATTAAAGGTTCGCGTGAAGGCGCTGCGTGATGTCGATGCGGAACTCAACGGCGTGAAGTTAAAAGCCGGCACACAGGTCGATTCGAGCTTGGAAGACCGGATCGTCTTCCACAACAACAGCGAGATGGATTTGAGTGATCTACGCCGGCGGGCGCGAGCGCTCGGTGGCCGGTTCCAACTGAAGGCCTCCAAGTCGGAATATCTGGTTTCGAATGACCCGAGCCGTCTGGAGGCAGACGATATTCTCCTTTCCCCCGGCACGAGCGGCGACGTGCTGTTGAAGATTTTCTGCGATTACGATCGGCGGGTCGGTCAGCTGGAAGTAATCGAAGCGGATCGCCCGATCATGGTTGGTGACACTGTGGTGCGCACCACAGCGTCGCTCAAAGATGGGGATACCATTCGAATCGATATCGGCCAATTTCTGCGATGCAACTTTTCGGAACGGATCATCGAAGAAGAGCGCAATATCATTCGTACTCTTGAGGCAAACGAAATCACACACCGCTTTGGCAAAGGCGAGATTGGTCTCGAGGGAATCTCCTTTAGTATTGCTCGCGGTGAGCTGGTTTGTGTGATGGGTGCGAGCGGCTCGGGAAAAAGCACGCTGATGAGAGTGTTGGCTGGCCAACTTCAGCCCACCAGCGGGGAAGTCCTCCTTAACGGGCAATCGCTCTATCAAAACCTCGACGAACTGAAACACTACGTCAGTTACATGCCTCAGCAGGACGCGTTCGACGAACATCTCACCATCGGCGAAAATCTGCTCTTTGCGGCGGCGATTCGCGCGCCGCATCTCTCAAGGCGCGATCGCACCCGGCGTTTGGAGGCGAAATTAATCGAGCTTGGACTCGGCGAACGGCGGGACGCAGTTGTCGGCAGCCCGGAGAAGAAAACACTGAGCGGCGGCGAGCGAAAACGGCTCAACATCGGACTCGATATGATCGGCATGTCGGACGTCTATCTGTTTGACGAACCCACTTCTGGCCTTTCCTCAAAGGACTCTGAGCACGTCATGGAAATCATTCGGAGCATGGCGCACAACAAAATCGTCATTGTCACGATTCACCAGCCGAGTTCGAAAATTTTCCAGATGTTTCACAAGGCGATCCTGCTCGACAAAGGCGGGCGCCTCGTCTTCTTCGGCACGCCTTCCGACATGCTTCGCTATTTCGCTGAAGCAGAACATCAGCATCAGTTCGGGGCGGAACTGGGTGCGTGCCCATCCTGCGGTACGACACGCCCGGAATTTATTTTTGATGTGTTGGAAACGCCGCTGCGCGATCTAAGTGGCGACATCATTTACGAAGAAAACAGCCGCGGCCATCTCGTCGCGGCGCGGCGTTATTCACCGGAATTCTGGCGCGACAAATATGAAGCCTTTCGTCTGATCCAGGACGTCAAACAAGTTTCCCTGCGCAAAGAAGCGCCATCCCAATTGCCCGCGGCGCCGGTGCAGAAAAAGCGGTTGCCATTTCGATGGCACGATGAGTGGACACAATTTCGTACCGTGCTCCGGCGCGCCTTCGTAAGCAAACTGCGCAACAGCGCGAACCTGGTCATCACAATCGGAGTTTCGCCTGTGCTGGCACTATTGATTGCGACTATTCTGCGCTATTCGGAGAGTGGAACCTACGATTTTGCTTCCGCCTATCACATTCCAACGTTCTTGTTTCTCGGCCTGATCGTCGCGATGTTCCTCGGCCTGACCAACAGCGCCGATGACATCATCAGGGACCGGCCCGTGCTGCAGCGCGAGCGGAATGTCAACGTTCGTTTGTCGTACTATGTCATCTCGAAGACGCTCACGCTCGGAGTGTTTGCCCTCGTTCAGTGCATCCTCTTTGTCCTGATCGGCAATTACATTCTGGAAATCCGCGGAATGTTTTGGATCGATCTCGCGATCATGTTCATGACCGCCATGGGTGGCGTTGCGCTGGGTCTGCTCATCTCTTCGCTCGTGGCCGATCCGAAGACAGCAGCAAACATCGTTCCGCTCGTTTTAATTCCGCAGATCATCATGGGTGGCGCGCTTATCAAATACGAGGACATGAATCGGAACCTTGGTCTGCTTTATTCGCTTTCGCATTGGTTCTCCGAACATCCGAGCGCGGACAAGAACAGAAAGACGGAAAGCAAGCTGCAGGTTCCGCTTGTCTGTCAATTCATCGCCATGCGCTGGTCGTACGAAGAGATGATTGTCGCACAGGCCAAGCTCAACCCGCTCACGCGACGGCAGGATCGCGCGCAACGCGAGATCGACCGGCTTGTGGCGCAACATCGGAAAGATCCTGAAGCAAATAAGCGCTTGGAGGATCTCAAGGAAACGCTCGCTCTGCTCTCTGGTCTCGAGGCAAAATCGGTCGGCGAATTGAATCATTATCTCGGGCTGGTCGATCAAATCCTGAATGGCAAAAAGCCATTCGATCGCGCGCTTTTCAAGAACGCCAATGGCCCGATCACAGCCGAGCAAATCTACGTGAACCAGAAGGTGTCGGACCTAATGTCCAACGCCGAGATGGATCAGAGCGACTACCGCCGCGGGAACAAACCGAACGTTTTCTTCGGTGCGCAGAAACGTTATTTCGGAATAAAGTTTGGTGTCTTTTTCTTCAATACAGCTGTTTTGGTTCTATCAACACTTGGATTGCTTGGGCTGCTGCATTGGATTTTGCGAAGAGAACTTGAGGTGCGGCGAAGCTAGATCACCGCAGGCTTTCTAAGTTGTCATCCTGAGCAGAGCCCATTCGACTCGCTTCGCTCGCTCAGGATAAACTCCGCGGAGTCGAAGGATCTCTCGAAACGACCACACTCACTCTTCGTATCTGGCGCTTAATCGTTTGAACGTAGGCGAACTAGCGTGAGGTCGCTCGCTTCGCTCGGGATGACATGCATCGCAATCGAGTGTAGAAAAAGAACCGACACAAATGAGCAAACCAAAAACAAAACCAGCCCGCCTCATCGTCGCCACCAGCGATACGGATGCCGACATGCTTTACGCGACGAAATTTTGGGCGCCCGATCCATTCATCTTCCTGGAACGCAATGGCAAACGCACCCTTGTCCTGAGCGATTTGGAAATCGATCGCGGTCGCAAGCAGGCCGACGCAGATGAATTCGTCATGTTCAGCGAGATCGAGCGCGAAGTGCAGGGAAAATCCAAAAAGGCGCCTCCTTATGAAAAAGTTCTGGCGCATTTCCTTAAAAAACGAGGCGTAAGATCAGTAGTTGTCCCTGCAAATTTTGCACTCGGTTACGCGGAGGAACTCGCCGCAAACAAAATCCGTGTACGCGCGACGAACGGATTTTTCTGGCCGGAGCGCGAGGCGAAATCGGAAAAGGAAGTGGGAATGATGAGCCAAGCGTTGCGAATCACGGAAAGAGGACTCAAGCGTGCGATCGAAATTTTGAAGGCGTCCAAACCGGGTGCCGGAAAACGATTGCGCTGGAACGGCAAAACACTGACTTCCGAGATGCTCCGTGCCGAAATTGATTCTACGATCTTACGCGCGGGCGGCATTCCGGCCGGTACGATTGTCGCCGGTGGCGACCAGGCGTGTGATCCGCATGAGCGAGGCTACGGACCGCTTTACGCCCATTCACTGATTATCCTCGATGTTTTTCCACGCGACGCGAAGACCGGATATTTTGGCGATATGACCCGGACGGTGTTGCGCGGACGCGCGAGCGAAGGCCAGCGTAAGCTTTGGGAAACGGTAAAATCCGGTCAATCGCTCGCTTTGAAAAGAATCAAGGCAGGAGTCGATGGGATGACGATCCACAAGGCGATCCAGGAATTTTTTGCTAAACGCGGTTTTCCGACTGAAGTGCGCAGAGGCCGACACGTCGGGTTCTTTCACGGCACCGGGCATGGTCTTGGGCTGGAAATTCACGAGTATCCGCGCTTGCAGAAAGCTGTTCTAAAAGATCGACAGGTGGTGACCGTTGAGCCAGGCCTGTACTTCCCCGGACTCGGGGGAGCGCGGCTGGAAGACGTGGTCTTGGTCACCAAAACAGGTTGCAGAATTCTCTCTCGGTTTCCAAAGCACCTGGAGATTTGATCGGAACTGTGAACGCGGAAAAACTTCGTGCGCTTGCGCTCGATCTGAACCGAACCGCTGCCCGAAGCCCGCGGGCCGCGCTCGCCAACTTTCCAGGCGTGGCTGCGCGCTTGGTGGATAAATGCCGCGCCGAACTCGTCGGCTGGAACGGTGCGTACCACTACAACTGTCCGATGGATCGCAAGTTCTTTGCTGCCTGTGGGCTGGATGCGGAAGCACTGCGGGAATTCATCGCGACCGGAGCAAACGACGCGGAAGTGGCAGTTTGGATGAGCCAAAACGCTGCATTTACGCAAAAGAAAATTACTGATTGGAGCAGGCGTTTTCTGGCGAACCCGCTGTGGCGACTGCTTGATTTGGAAGATTGGCTGCACGTGCGGGCGTCCAGCCGCAAGCAGAGCAGGTAGATTGTGTCCGATGCTAGGGTCATCCTGGCGCGATGTCCCTACCCAAATGAACGAAGCACGCATTTGAGCGTCTAATTTGTTCCAACCAGTAAAGTGACAATTGGCTTCGATACATTAAATTAAGGTTGGTATGTTTTATCCATACGGTTTTGGTCTTGGATCTCATTGGCTGCTTTATATCGGCGTCCCATTGATCATTGGGATTTGGGCGCAGATTCGGGTCACGAGCGCCTTCCATAAATGGGGCGAAGTGCGGGCGAGTTCGAATATCACCGGTGCGGAATGCGCGCGTGAAATTCTGCAAGCGGCCCAGATTCACGATGTCGACGTTGTGGAGACGAACGATTTTCTTGGGGACCATTACGATCCCAGAGACAAGAAGCTGCATCTCTCCAGCAACGTTTACCACACGCCTTCAGTAGCGGCGCTAGGCATTGCTGCACACGAGACCGGTCACGCCATTCAGCACGCGAAAGCGTATGCTCCGCTCAAGGCGCGGATGGCTATCGTGCCGGTGACAATGGTCGCGTCGCAAATGCTGCCGTTCGTGATTTTGGGCGGACTCTTCTTTCATATCACCGGTCTGATTACGCTTGGCATCTATTGTTATTTGATGCTGCTGGTTTTCCAATTGATCACGCTGCCGGTGGAATTCGACGCCTCGCGGCGAGCAAAAATCATTTTACAACAGATGGGCATCGTACGATCCGGGGAGGAAGTTGCTGGTGTAAACAAGGTCCTAAACGCGGCTGCGCTCACGTACGTGGCGGCATTCATCGCTGCGCTCGGGAACTTGCTCTGGCTGATGTCGATCCGCGATCGGCGGTGATCGACTGCGCTAGTGGAAATGGATACCGCTCTCGCCTTACCTGCTCGACGGATTTCTGATTTGTTGTCGTCCGGTCTCGGGGCTCGTGCTAAGTCTAGACGCGAGACAATGGACCAGCCGCGGGTCGATCCAGATCAGGAGTTGGTAAAGCGCACGCAATCGGGCGATGCCAGCGCCTTCGATGAACTGGTCATTAAATACACTCCGCGTCTCTACGGCCTGGTATACAACATGACCTCGAACCACGAGGACACGAACGATCTTTTGCAGGATATTTTCGCCAAAGCGTACCGCGCAATTCGCGGGTTCCGCGGCAAATCGTCATTTTATACGTGGATTCATTCCATTGCTGTGAATATGACGCTCAATTTTCTGAAGAAACGCGGCCGGCGTTTTCAACTGAGCCTCGATGACGTCGATGCCAGCATTCAAAACGACAAGGAGTTCCTGCAAAGCACGGCCACGAGCAGTCCGGTGCGCGAAGCAGACTTGTCCGAGCTGCAGCGAAGATTGAACGAGGCCATGATGAAATTGTCTGATGAACACAGAGCCGTGGTCACCATGTTCCATATTCAGGGGATGCCCCACGCAGAGATCAGTAAAATCTTGCGCGTCTCGGAAGGAACGGTACGTTCGAGGCTCTTTTACGCGAATCGGCAGCTACAGAATTATCTGGACGAATTTCGGAAAAATCCTGTTTCCTAATCCGCGCTGAAAAATGGACGAGTTTGACGATAACGAAATCGCAAGGCTGCTTCGATTGAAGCGGTACGAACAGCCGCCGCCCGGCTACTTCGAGAATTTCCTGCATGAATTTCATCGCCGGCAGCGCGATGAAATGCTCCGCCAGCCGTTGTGGCGCATCTGTCTCGAACGCGCTCACGGTTTCATGCTCCGCCTTGATGTTCGATCTCTCGCCTCGTATCCAGCTGCCGTCGCGGCAGTCCTGGTCTGCACCGCAGTAATTTCATTGAAGATTTATCAGCAACCGGAGACGGCTCGCGTCGCTCTCCAGAGCCCGCCGGCTTTGTCGGCGCCGGCGAGCGCGGAAGGGGAATGGAGCCTTACATCTCCGGTGGCCACGCAGATTTTCAGGACGCAGCCGGTTCGCCGTTTTAATGAAAGCGCCCAGACTCACCGAGCCGCAGCCCCGCCGCGCTACGTGCTCGATAGCGTCCCCGTGAGTTATGAGCCGACTTTCAGATTTTAGGCACGGCGTAGTCCGACCGCTCTCACGCGGCTTGCGCCTCCCCGTATCCCAAGTTAAGAATCTGCGCCCGACTATGCCTCGTAAAGCCGCGTTCACGCTGATTTTTTGCTTAAGCGCCAGTTTACTCTTCGCACAGGAACAGTCCGCTAAGAAAGGTAGCGATCGGGTTAAGGACACCTTTGAACGCGCCATGGCGCAGGCGGCCTCGGCTACAGCCGTTAGCCATCAGGTGAAAGACATCTTTGAGCGTGCCGCAAAGGCAGTGGTCAAGATTCATGGTGTTGATGAACACAGTCCAATTTGCGGGACCGGATTTTTCATCGATCCCACTGGGACTCTTTACACGGCATACACGGTTGGAGGCGAAGCGGGAAATTTCACAATTGAGTTCGGTGGTAAAAAATACCCGGCGCGCCAGCTCTTGGCAGACATCCGCAGCGGGACCGCCATGTTAAAGATCGATGCGCCAACTCCGGCCCTACCGATTGGAAAATCCGAAGGACTGCAAGTAGCAACTCCTGTCCTTGCGGTTGGTTATCCATTGGACTTGCCGGAGACACCAAATTTCGGGATGATCGCGGGATTCGATCGCAAATATCTCGGTCGTTATTTCTCGACAACGCATTTGCGCGTTAACCTGCCGACACAGCGCGGAGAAGCCGGCGCGCCGCTTTTGAACATGAAAGGTGAGGTCGTTGGCATCGTGGTCAGCAGTCTCGAGAACAACTCAGCGTGTTATGCGGTGCCAATCGAGGCAGCCGAGAAAATTCGAGGCGATTTCATGCGTTTCGGAGAAGCCAGACATGGCTGGATCGGGATCAATGTCTCCATGGCGCACCAACCGGTTGAAGGTTCGCTTGCAGAAATGACGCAAATCATGGAAGAGACGCCAGCGGCCCATTCCGGAATCAAATCCGGCGACATTCTCTTACAAGTCGGCCGGAAGAAAGTAACTCAGCCGGAAGACGTGCTGGATGCCTCGTTCTTCATCACTGCCGGGGACATCGTCCCGATCACTGTGATGCGCGGAAATCAAAGACTGACTTTCAGTGTCCAGGCCACTCTTCATCCCGCCAGCCGGAGCGGGGTGTTGCTTGCTTCTCCCGGCACGCCCGCAATAAATCAGCAGGCCATCCCGCTCTCGCTCGGTTCCGACGTGCCACCCACGCCGTAGGTTTGCCTTACAAAATTCTTTTCACCCGCGCACCCGGATAGTGGAGGTCAGTTGAGTCACAGCATCTTGCGAAACTCGGGTTCATCGATAATTCGCACGCCGAGTTCTTTCGCCTTATCGAATTTGCTTCCAGGTTCGGCACCCGCGAGAACGTAATGGGTTTTCTTGCTCACGCTGCCGGTGATGTGGCCGCCGAGCGTTTCGATTTTTTCTGTTGCCTCTTCCCGCGTCATGGACTGCAACGTTCCGGTAAGAACAAATGTTTTCCCAGCGAGCGGCAACTCCGCGGCTTTTCTTGCTGAGACTTTTTCGCTCTTGGGGTGAATCCCGAGTTCTTTTATCCGGCGCAGAATTTTTTTCCCGGCCGCTGAAGCGAAAAAATCCAGGACGCTTTGCGCAACCACCGGACCAACTTCCGTCGTAATGCCACGGCCTCTTTCGGCTTTGCTTTTCGATGGCTTCGCAAAACCGGATTGGATGAGCCGATCGGCAATTTCTTTTGCGTCCTCCTTCTCTTCCCGCTTTTCGTGGTACTGCAAAACATCACGAAGCAGCGGCGAATTGGCGACGTCTTCAACCGCCTCGTGGAAACGGGCAAGTTGCGTTGCTGTCGTTCTTCCGACATCCGAAATGGCAAGAGCAAAAAGCCACCGCGAGAGCGGCAGGGTCCGGGCCCGCTCGATCGCGCGGATCGCTTTCGTCGCATTTTTTTCGCCGAACACGCGCGGTTCTTCGTCCGTTCCGAGATTCAATTTGCCCAGCTGTTCCGTCTTTAACTCAAACAGATCGAGCGGCTCGCGTACAAGCCCACGTTCGACCAGCTTGTCCGCCACAATGCCGCCGACACTTTCAATATCGAGCGCGCTGCGCGCCGCAAAAAATTCGACGCGACGCGTCGTTTGCGCTGGACACTGAAGATTTTCACAGCGCCAGGCAACGAATTGCGGGTCGCGGCGAATCGGGCTGCCACACACAGGGCACTTGCCGTGAATATGTTTGGCAAAATCGAACGGCTTGGCATCGCGCGGCCGTTTCGATTTTACCACCTCGACAACTGCCGGGATGACTTCGCCCGCCTTTTCGATTACCACGGTGTCGCCGATGCGGATGTCTTTGCGTTGGATTTCGTCTTCGTTGTGCAACGTCGCGCGTCCAACAGTGCTTCCACTCACCAATACTGGCTTCAGCATCGCCACTGGCGTGAGAATTCCGGTGCGCCCGACTTGGACCACGATGTCGTTCAGGCGTGTCTGCACCCGCTCGGCCTCATATTTATAAGCGATGGCCCACCGCGGCGATTTGGCCGTGAAACCGAGACGCTCGCGTTGCGCAAATGAATTCACTTTCACGACCGCGCCGTCGGTCTGATAAGCAAACTTGCGACGGATGCCGTCCAGTTCGTGAATTGCATCCAGAATTTCCTCGACTGACTCGGCCACCCACCAACGCTCGGTGGCTGGTAGGCCCAACTTCTTAAGCAGCGGGAAAATTTCCGAGTGAACATCTACGTCCACTCCCTCGGTCGCTCCAGTTCCGTACAACACAACACCGATTGGGCGCTTCGCTACGATCGCTGGATCCAGTTGCTTGAGTGAACCGGCCGCTGCGTTGCGTGGGTTTGCAAACAGCGGCAGATCGGTCTTCCGTCGTTCGTCGTTCAATTTTTCGAAGCCATGTTTATCCATGTAAACTTCGCCGCGCACCTCCAAAAGTTTTGGCGCAGCGCCGCGCAGTCGTTCGGGCACCGAACGGATCGTTCGAATATTTTGAGTGATGTTGTCGCCCACGTTTCCGTCCCCGCGCGTTGCTGCCTGGCGTAGTCTGCCGTTTTCGTAAATGAGCGAAACCGCAATGCCGTCCACCTTTGGCTCGATTACCACCGGAATCTTTTCGTTAGGCAAAAGCCGCTGGATACGGGCGTAAAAATTTTTCACTTCCTGTTCCGAGTAAGTGTTATCGAGACTGAGCATCGGGATGAGATGCGAAACCTGCTCGAACGCTTTTAGCGGTTTTCCCCCGACACGCTGAGTGGGTGAATCAGGCGTAACCAGATCAGGAAACTGCGTCTCGAGATCGACGAGTTCTTTGTACAGGCGGTCGTATTCTCGGTCGCTAATGATTGGCGCAGCCTCTTCGTAGTAGAGCCGGTCATGCTTGCGGATTTCGTTCTTCAACTGCTCCATCCGCTTTGTCGCCTGCGTTTCGTCCCTGGCCATAAAAGACGATACAAACGGGCAAATTCTCGGCAATGCCGCCAGTTCTAAAGCGCAACAATGCTTTCAATCCTCAGTGAAAACGGCTAAGCATACTAAGGCGTGAAATCCGGCGAGCGCATTCTCGGCGTCGAAGGAGGCGGAACAAAAACCGCATGGGTGTTAGTTGAACGACCTGTAGCCGGGGCCGCTGAACCGGGCTCGCAATGGGTGATTCTCGATCAAGGAAAGCTGCCGCCGTCCAATTTGCGCCTGACAACCCCGGAACGTTTGCGCGAAATTTTTGCCGGGTTGCCAAGAGAGGTCGATCGCGCGGGAGTTTTTCTTGCCGGTTGTGGCACCGAGGAAGATCGCCAATCGCTCGCACTCATTTGCAGAGACATTTGGCCAAATGCGAAAATCGTGACGGGCAGCGATCGTGATTCCGGCCTCGCGGCGGCCCTCGACCATGGAGACGGCATTGCCGTAAACGCGGGAAGTGGTTCTTCGGTGACTGGCCGGCGAGGCGACCGAATCGAGAGAGCGGGTGGGTGGGGACACATTCTGGGCGATACCGGCGGCGGTTATTTTTTGTCCATTGAGGCGCTCCGCCTGATCCTGCGCGAATACGATCTGCACCGCGGTGAGATGCAGTTCACTGCGAAAATCCTGCATGCGCTTTCATTGAACACTCTTGATGAACTAGTTCGCTGGGCGCAAACGGCGGACAAGATGGAGATTGCGATGCTGGCCCCAGTAGTGTTTGAAGCTGCGGCCGATGGCGATCCGTGCGTGATCGAGATCGTCGAGGAAGGCGCGCGTGTCCTCTGCGAATACACCGAGGCTGTCGCTTCTCGTCTGCATCTGCTTGCTCCCAAAGTCGCGCTGATGGGCGGCCTCTTTTACCGCGACTCGATCTATACGCACGCGTTTCGACGCAGACTAAAAAAGAATCTTCCCGACGCGCGCGTGACTACCGCAGAACGACCTCCCGAATTAGGCGCGGCATGGCTTGCAGCAGAGACGCGCGATCCTGTTACGGTTCGGCCAAAGCTTTCTGAAAAAGAAATCGAAGATCTGGCTGCTGCGCTTACCGAACAGCGCAATCCGCGCTCGGAGAATCTGGAAAAGATGAGGGTTCGTGAACTGGTCGAACTTTTTGTGGAGGAAGAGAAATTCGTTGAGGATGCGTTACGCGCAGCAACTGAGGATCTTGCCAGAGCCATTGAAATGGTGACTGAATCGCTGAGGAAAGGTGGCCGCTTGTTTTACGTCGGCACTGGCAGCAGCGGGCGCATCGGCGTTCTCGATGCGAGCGAAATTCCGCCGACCTTTGGCGCGTCGCCCGATCTCGTGCAGGGAGTAATTGCCGGGGGGGTAACCGCCCTTTATCGCAGCGTCGAAGGCGCGGAAGACAAGGAGAGCGCAGGCGCGTTGGCCATGCGGGAGAGGGGAATAAGAAATAGCGATGTTGTCGTTGGGATCACCGCGAGCGGCCGGACGCCTTTTGTCCTCGGCGCGCTCGCCTGCGCAAAATCGTTAGGCGCAAAAACAATCCTGCTCACCTGCAATCCAACTGTAGCCGGGATCGGTGACCCCGGCCCGCCGGGATCAACGATCCCGGCTACAGTATATGCCGATCTCGTGATCGCACTCGCCGTTGGCCCCGAGGTCCTGACTGGATCGACCAGGCTAAAAGCTGGAACTGCGACGAAGGTGGCGCTTAATATCGTCAGCACCGGCGCGATGGTCGCGCTTGGCAAAGTGCACGGCAATCTGATGATTGATCTGCACACCACCAATGCCAAGCTGCGCGATCGCGCGGTGCGGGTCGTCGCCGATTTAGCGCAGTGCGATTACGATTCAGCGCATCGACAACTCGAAGCGGCGGACTGGAACCTGCGTGCCGTAGTCGAAAAACTGTAGCCGTGACCGCTCGCCGAACACGCTTCAAATGGGGTAGTCGCTGCAGAAATTTTGGTTTTCATAAGCGCAGCGGAACCGCATCCCACGAAGGAACATGTGACCTAACCGAAAGGAACGTTATGCTCTGGACAATATTCGTGATCTTGCTGGTGCTCTGGCTGCTTGGACTAGTCAGCTCCTACACGCTGGGCGGATTCATTCACATCCTGCTCGTCATTGCGATTGTGGTGCTAATTATCAATTTGATCCAAGGCCGCCGCCCATTGTAAGCTCGCACCAATGAAACCGACCGCCATCGTCGGTATCATCCTTATTGTCGTCGGCATCATCGGATTCGCTTGGGGCGGTCTGGGCTGGACGACGAAAAAGAAAGACGCGCAACTCGGCCCCCTTGAGATCACTCACAAGGAAAGCCACGGCATCGCCTTTCCGCCCATTGCGAGCGGGATTTGTCTGATCGGCGGGATTGTGCTGGTAGTCGTCAGCAGCCGGAAGAGCTAATCGCCGGCTTTTAGCACTGCGAAAGTTTTGCTGCCTTTGCGATCGAGGTAGAGAAGGACACCCCGTTTCGGATCGGCTTTACTCAGCGCCTCGCGGAACGACTTCACGTTTGTGACCGGCTTGCCGTCCACCTCGGTGATGACGTCTTCGCGCTGAATGTCCTGGGCCGCAGCGATGCTGTTGTCCTCGACATCGGTTACCACTACGCCTTGCTGGACAGGCAGACGCAGACGCTCCGCAACATCTTTCGTCAATTCTTGTACCTGCAATCCAAACTTGCCGACACTTTCCTGCGTCGGTGGCGCCGGTTGAATCGGCAACGCATTTGATGCTTGCGCAATCTCGTTTGGCAGTTCGCCAGTTTTAATGGGGACTTTGATGGTCTGGCCTTTGCGCCAAACACTTAGCTGGACACTTTGGCCGATTTTCTTTTTCAAAATCTCATGCTGCAGCTGTGAGTCTGAGTCGATTGGCGTTCCATCTACATGGGTAATTACGTCGAACGGACGCAAATCACTTTTGGAAGCCGGCGCATCGGCTTCAATCGTACGTACCACGACACCTTTATCAGCGCCTTTAAACAAATCGCGAATCGTGGGGTCGTCGCCGAGCGTTTCGATCCGAATGCCTAACCAGGGTCGCATGATTTTGTGACCGGCGATCAGTTCCGTACCGATTTCTTTGGCCATGTTAACGGGGATTGCGAAGCCCAGGCCGCGATTCATCCCATTGATCAACGTGTTCATGCCGATCACTTTGCCGTCGATGTCGCACAGCGGTCCTCCGCTGTTGCCCGGATTAATCGATGCGTCGGTCTGCAGATAATCTGAAATGGAGTAGGCGCCAGTCTGAAACAATTTGCTCCGGCCTTTGCCGCTGATCACACCGTACGTGAAAGTGTAATCGAGCTTGAACGGTGCGCCGATCGCGAATGCAAACTGGCCTACCCGCACCGCATCGCTGTCGCCTAGCTGAACGACCGGCAAATCTTTCGCGTCGATCTTGACGACCGCAATATCGGTTTTCTCGTCCGTACCTACGACCCTTGCAGGGAAACTCCGGCCGTCCCTCAATTTCACATCGATCTTGTCTGCGCCTTCGACCACATGAAAGTTCGTGAAGATGTAGCCGTCTGGCCGAACGATAAATCCGGAGCCTTCGCTTTGGATCGGGCGTGGCCCGCCCGGGTTGCGCCGTTGATTATTTTCATCGGGCGCCCCCTGGAAGAACAAGTCGTCGAGTGGCGAACTTTCGGAGATGTCGTTTTTCTTAGAAACCTCTATAATGACAACGCTTGGCGCGACGGTTTCGAAGACTTTCGCAAAAGCATTATTCAATTGATGAACGACATCTTTGCCTGCCTCGGCCACAGCGGCCGGAACAGTCGGCATGGGGACGACCTCAGGTTGCGCGGCGAACGATGTACTCAATGCAACGCACAGGGTCAAAATGGATAAGCGCATGGGTTGGAATTTGGACACCCCGGAACATGCAACGTTCAACTGGATACGTCCAATCCCGGCTTGCTCAAAGGCAGGCTCGCAGTTCAATCCAGCCCCTATTACAGTGTTCGACACAGCCCGTATAGTATCTGGCCCAACCCTGCATATGCGCGTGTTCAAGAGGCGATCCGTCTTTCGGATCGGCGTCGTACTTTTGATATTGTTCTGGGCGACAGCGCTTGGACCAGAACCGCCCGCGCGCATTTCCATTTCGCCGAGCGAACTTGTTCGCGCTGTCACAATTCAGCGGGACTCGCTCATCCAATTATGCCTGATCGACCACGTCGATCCAAACGGGCATGATGCCCAGGGCCGAACGCCGTTGCTGATCGCAACGTCGCAACAAGGTTGGAAAACGGCGCAGCGCCTGTTGGGCGCCGGTGCGCTTGTCGATCTTGCTGACAAAAATGGTTTTACGCCACTGATGGCCGCCGCTATGCACGGCAATCTCGAAATCTTTCGGGAGTTGCTGGCCCGCTCCACCAATCTTCACGCGGAAGCCCGCTGCAAGGATGGCAACGATTTGCTGGGAATGGCGCTCGATGGCGGCAATCCCAAGGTCGTGAAGTCTGTTCTGGAACGTTGGCCTACTCTGCCTCAATGGCGAACCAGTACCCGGCGCGCTCTTCAAGGAGCCTTGATGACCGGAGATAAGAACGAAATTCAGCTGCTGCTCAGCAAGCACTCCGCGCCTCCAACGCCCGAGGGCAAGAATGTGCCGTTGCTCGCGTATGCCGTCGCTGGAAACGACTCCTCTCTTTTTGGCACGCTTTTGGCCTGTGGCGCTGATCCCAACACGCCTCTGCCATCGCGCTGCGACAAGGATTTTCTGGCGATGCTCCCGTCGCAAGCGTTCAGCAGTTACGTTGAAGGAGACAAGGGTCTGACGGTGCTGATGCTGGCAGCGGGCCTCGGTCGGGAAGATTACCTGCGCGCTCTGCTTGCGGCAGGTGCCAACCGGAACCAACTGACCAAGCGCGATAAAATGTCTGCGCTGGACATCGCCGCGGAGACTGGTCACTGGCGTTCGTCACAAATTCTTCTTGGCGGTGGGCCTTCTCCGGACCAATTGCGCATCGAAATTTCTCTCGCTTTGCAACGGGTTGCTCTCGTTAAGAACGGCGTGTCGGTATATCGTACGCAGTGTTCCACTGGCCGGCAGGGTTACTCGACGAAAACCGGCGACTTCGTAATTACGAATAAGGAACGAAAGCATCGTTCCACCATCTACCATGTGGAAATGCCTTATTTCATGCGCCTGAGTTGTCTCGACTTCGGAATGCACGCCGGGATCGTCCCGAACTATCCAGCCTCGCACGGATGCATTCGATTACCCGAGGACGCTGCCCGCAAGTTCTTCTCCGAGATCCCAATTGGAACCTTGGTGACGGTGCAATAAGATGCGCTGTTGTAGCGGTGGTCTATGAACCGCCGATTGAGCGCATGAAACCATTAATCTTACTTGCCCCCGGAGCAGGCGCACCGTCATCACATCCTTGGATCCAAAATTGGAAAGATCGCTTGTCAGAGATCGGCGACGTCGAAACTCTTGATTACGCCTACATGCGTGAAGGCCGGAAACGCCCCGATCCGTTGCCAAAGCTTATCGCGACGCATCGAAAAGCGTTGAGCGACGCCAGAAAACGACATCCGGCCGAATCAACGATCCTAATTGGCAAGAGCATGGGTGGCCGCGTTGGATGTCACCTTTCGCTCGAAGAAAAAGTGGACGGCCTCATTTGCCTCGGATATCCGCTCTGCGCGATGGGAGATCGCACAAAACTCCGCGATGAAGTCTTGCGGGGCCTGAATACACCAATTCTCTTTGTGCAAGGCACGCGGGACCCGCTTTGTCCTTTGGATCTTCTTGAGCGTGTGCGTAGCGAAATGAAAACGCAAAACGTTTTACACGTCGTTGAAGGTGGCGACCATTCATTGCGGGTGCCGAAACGCCAGCTTCAAGCGGCGAGTAGAACTCAGGAAGACATCGATCGACAAGTCCTCACGGCCATAGCTGGATTTGTTGACCAACTGTGGATTACTGCAGATTAGGTAAGATGAAACCTACTCCCGTTTCTTTGGCGGAAGTCCGCAGACGAAGCATAAAATCGCGCGCGTTTCATTCCATCCGTGCCGGCCAGATCGAGTTCGTGAAAGTCAATACCGACGCATGGAGATGGCGCGACATTTATCGCTGGCTGCTTGGTTTACGGTGGCCACAGTTTGGCGTGTTCGTCGGCACGCTTTATATCGCGCTCAATCTTCTTTTCGCCACGCTTTATAGTCTCGAGCAAGACAGTATCGCTGGCAGCACCGGTGGGCACTGGTTTTTTGATTGCTTCTTTTTTAGTGTGCAAACGCTGGCCACCGTGGGCTACGGCCATATGTATCCGCAAACGTTCTATGGCCACATCGTCACGACCATTGAAATCATGAGCGGCATCTTTTTGCTCGCAGTGATGACCGGGCTGATCTTTGTCCGGTTCTCGCGACCGAGTGCGCGAGTTGTTTTTAGTAACTCAATCGTGATCGCACCATTAAATGGAAAGCCCACGTTGATGGTGCGCGTAGGAAATGAAAATCAACACAGCATGGTCGAAGCGGAGTTTCGGATCATGTTTTCGCGCGATGAACCGTTGCTCGAGGGCGGCGATTTCAGGTACTTCTACGTTTTGAAACTACAGTTCGACCGGCTCACAGTTTTCCCGGCCGCCTTAACCTTGCGGCATACGATCGACGAAACGAGTCCGCTGTTTGGCGCAACTCCCGAGTCGCTCGAATCGAGCCGGGTCCTCTTTATTGTCTCGGTGGTTGGAATCGATCCGGTTATTGCGGCCGCGGTTCAAACCCAAAAGGATTACAGCTGGCGCGACGTACGTTTCGGGGAACGTTTCGCCGAGATCTACACCGAACATGGCGGCGGCAGGCTCACCGTGGATTACGGCCGCCTTCACGATACGGAGCAAGTGGAGTTTACAGTTCAACATAACGGATATGATCAGTCTTCTCGTGACGAGTAAAATGAGTGGGCGGTGCCTCCTGAATTCGACTTGTTTATGTTTACTCCGCTCCGATACTTTCCCTTGGAAGATTGACGCGCCTTCAATCTTTATTGGAAAAACAAACGCAAACTAAAGGAGCATTAAAATTATGGGATTACTTGATTCGATACTCAGTGCAGTTAGTGGAAAAAGTGACGCTTCTGGCGAAGCGGCCCCACTCATAGGGATTCTCAGCGGTCTGCTCGCACAGAGCGGAGGCTTGCAAGGCCTTGCCAACAAATTTTCACAGAGCGGTCAGGGTAACGCATTCTCCTCATGGGTTGGCATGGGTGAAAATCAGCCGGTTTCCAGCAATCAAATCCAGGAATCGCTTGGTTCGGATCAAATTCGTGCGATCGCAGCCAGGATGGGAGTGGATCCCAACTTGGCCTCGAACTTCCTGGCTGAATACCTGCCAAAGATCGTGGATAAGCTGACGCCAACCGGAAAGGTGGATCCTGCTGCCGACACTCAGCAAGGGCTGGCTGCTGTGTTACCATCGCTCTTGCAGAGTCTCGGCGGCAAGTCTGCTGGCGGCGAATCCGCGCAGGCATAGAGCTGCAAAACCTTTCAGCCCACGTTTCGCCTGCATCATCTCAACGAAGCCTGACCATTTACCGACGACTTGGAGCGGTTAGGCGTATCAATCTGGCGTTAGCTAATTCTCCTTTAAAGCACTCTGGTGTTACACCGGTAGCATCAGGACCATGCGCGCGAATTGAAACATTGCGGCATCAGCTGAAAAACTGTTTTGGATCGGAAGCCACTCTAACAAGGGGAAACGCTTCGATTGAGTGCGATCCGAATGGAGAGCAGCCAAGCAAAGAGGCAGCCCCAAAGGCATTCGAGGCTGCCTCTTTCTTAACCTACCTAACGGAGAAAACTAGAAGCGCTT